>RCND010000202.1_pt1 | contig 33807 bp, 31 predicted proteins | sample 2041351 | NCBI WGS metagenome assembly RCND01 (sample SAMN09708230, study PRJNA481090) | Marine sediment metagenome, whole genome shotgun sequencing project. | biome: marine sediment; feature: ocean; material: sediment; isolation source: Sewage treatment plant 12B marine sediment (STP12B) ... | reverse complement strand
CTGCTTACTTCTAGCGGCCATTTTGTGGCCGGCGACGATCCCAACCCGTTTGGCGTCGAAGATATGAGCCAGCGTGAGGCAGAGGATCGAATCAGCGAATTCATGCGAGCTGCCCCGTTTCTATCTTCCATCCCGAGGGACACCCCGGCTGAGCAGCTTGTTGTTCGCCATGGTGGCTACGACACCCGTGCTGCGCGGCGAGACCACAATGTGACATTTCCGCGGGACGGGCTGGTTGCCGCCGCACAGGCGGGACGGATCGGGGAGCTAGCCGACACGTTGTATTCCTTTCCGGGAGCAACTGCACAGGGAAGGGTCAAGCAACAAGCGCCCAAGTGGGCCGAGCAGATCGCAGCCGACTCGATCGACGTGCTGCTGCTGGTGCCCGTCTGACCGGTGTGTCATGTGTCGGTCGGGCACGTTGCACGAGAAATCGAGAGTCACGGGATCCCGACTGTGTCGATCTTCGTTAAAGCGTTCCGTCACGTCGCTGAGGCTATGGGGGTGCCCCGCACAGTCGTGACGAGACACCCGATGGGGCGAACAATGGGTGCGCCCAGCGACACTGACAGACATTCAGCAGTCCTCGAAGCGGCATTCGTATTACTAGAGCAAGCGACTGAGGGCGGCGTCGTGACAGAACTCACGGATCCGTTCCGTCCCGGCAGGTCTGAGCGCAAGTGACCTAGTCCCGGCTCCAGTCGGCCGCTTCCACCTCCGCCGCAAATCCATCCAACTCTCTGGCGGTCGGCTCTCTTTCCCACACATGGATACCCTGCAACAGGTCATGGAACTTTAGTTTCTGACCCTCCCGGACCACGGCCACGACTGGCGTGTCCTCGGGCACGACTTCCTGAGCCCGCTTGAGGATCGCACGATGTTGCGGCCGCTCCAGATCAAGCTGATACACAATGCCATGAGCCGAGGTGACCATCTCACATCCGTCTTTGAGGATCGGACAGAGGTGTCCAGTTTCCGGGCCATGACAGACAAGCACAGGGTGCCCAAGCTTCTCCAGGAAATCACGGTCGAAGTCGCCGTCAGCCGAGGTTACATCGAGGATGAGTCCTTCCGATTCCATAAGAACCTCCTTAACTCTGACGTTATCGACGTCTGTCCTGATTGGGCCAGGGGCAAAGGTCCCAGATGTTCCTAATTGCGCGTCACCGATCCGGGCCACACGTCACCAAACGGTCGCAGCCCTAGCCGAGTTCTTCACGTAGAACGATGGGGCCCTGGTTCTCCGGGTGCCGGCCAATGATCGGCTCGTAGAACGCTCGGATAACGTCCATGTCGGCTGTGATGTCGCCGGTGGGATACAAAGTCGGACCAAACCCAGCTCGCTTGTGATCGAAGTCGATGTACGAGAATACGATCGGTACCTTCGCTGCGAGGGCAATCCGATAGAAACCGGAACGCCAGTGTGGCGCCCGCTTCCTAGTCCCTTCGGGTGCGACGACCAAGGCCATACGCTCGTTGGCGGCAAACTCGGCCGCCATCTGCTCAACAAGCCCCTGACCGGAGTCGCGATCAAGCGGGATAATCCCGAGGCGTCGCATCAAAGTGCCAAAAGGCCACCGCACCAGAGCTTGTTTGCCGATAACCCGTGCTGGGACACCCAGCTTCGAGGCGGCTGCGAGGAAGGTGATGAAGTCCCAGTTGGAGGTGTGGGGTGCACCAATGGCGACAAACTTCGGAATGTCCGGGCCAGCAACGGTGAATTCCCATCCCCGCAACCGCAAGTATCTATGTGCAAGCCAACGCATCACGCCCCATGGTCGCCGAGTCTCGGCCGCGACACAACACAGATGCCCCGATCTCAGTCGGCCGCCCGGCGCTGGCAACTACTCTCTGGTGAGACCGCACAAGCATCGACTCGGCTGGGAGGAAGCCATGGACAGCATTCGTTGGGGAATTCTGAGCACCGCCAACATCGGGAGAGAACAGGTCGTCCCCGCGATCCAGGCGGCAAGACGGTGCGAGGTCGTCGCGGTCGCTTCGCGCAGTCTCGAAAGTGCATCCCAGTATGCGGCCGACCTTGGCATCGAGAAGGCGTACGGTTCATACGGGCAACTTCTCCACGATCCGCAGATCGATGCTGTCTATATCCCGCTGCCCAACCACATGCATGCCGAGTGGGCTATCGCTGCGGCCGAGAACGGCAAACATGTCTTGTGCGAGAAGCCGATTGCACTCAGCTCTGCTGAGGCCGAGGCAATGGCTGCCGCCGCAGCTGGCGCCGGATTGATCCTCCGTGAGGCGTTCATGTATCGCTTCCATCCGACCTGGCTAGCCGCCCGCCGCATCATCGAGGAAGGCGGGATTGGAACGGTCACAGCCATCGACAGTTGGTTCTCATACTTCAACGACGACGCCGCCAACATCCGCAACATCCTCGACTACGGCGGTGGTGCACTGATGGACATCGGCTGCTACTCGATCCACTTGTCGCGCATGCTGGCGGGCGGCGAACCTCTGTCCATCAAAGCCTCAGTTCGTCGCGACCCGGCAATGGGCGTCGACATACTGACGACAGCAATCCTCGAGTTCGACGATTTCGTTGCCACGTTCGGTTGCTCGACCAGGAATGAACCAGACCAGCGGGTTGACATCTACGGGACCAAGGGCCGAATCTCCATTGAGATTCCATTCAACATCCCCATCGATCGTCCGACCCGAATCTCGGTTACCGCCGGGGGCAACCCTCCGACCGACCCAAATACCCGGGTGATCGAATTCGATGCGGTAGATCAGTACACGCTACAAGCTGAGGCCTTTGCCGCGGCGGTGCTCGATGGCGAACTACTGCCCGACGCCGGGGCAGACATCGTGGGGAACATCCGGGTCGTGGAGCGGGTATTTGCGGCAACAGGGCCATCGGGTTGGTCGTGAGCGCGTTCGATCAACAGGTAACTTTCTTGCTGGTAGCTGATCTGGAGCGCAGCACGACGTTCTATCGCGATGTCCTTGGACTCGAGCTTGTACTCGATCAGGGCGACTGCCGCATCATGCGGGTTACAGACACTGCCTTCGTCGGTTTCTGCGAACGGGTAGGTCAAACGGATCCCGGGTCTGTGCTGGTCACGCTGGTAACCGACGACGTCGACGGCCGCCACGCCGCGTTGATCGACGCCGGTGTACCTTGCGAGAAAGAGCCACAGCTCAATCCGACCTACAACGTCTACCACGCCTTTTATCGCGATCCGGATGGGTTCCTGGTGGAAATCCAGCGCTTCTTGGATCCGGCATGGCCTGCGGTGGGGCGAGGCTGACCGCTTCCCCCGAGCTTGTCTCAAGCATGGCGGCCGACACCCCTGAGGCTTACGCCCCCGACACCGCTTCGTTCCGAGTCACACTATCGCTGAGCCGGATTCCAGTTGCCGACGAATCTGCCTCTTGAGTCGGAACACGATCGAGGACATTCCCCGAAGACGCAGCGGCGAGATAACGTCTCCGAGCCCAAGCCCAAGGTAGAAATCATCACCAAGGTTGAGGATTTCGGCTGCGCTGGCGTCAGCGAGCCCCTCGGCCAGTATCCCGGCATAGCCACGAGTCGTAGGAGCCTCGGCTGGCGCATCGAAATACATGCTCACGCCGCCCTCGTTAGTCACCTCAGCCTTGAGGAAGAAGGGTGATTGGCATTCGTCGACCTTCTCAAAGAGTTCCGGTCTGCCTGCCAGCTCAGGAGGAAGCGGCGGAATTCGGCGGGAATAGTCCAACAACGCCTGCAACTTGACGTCGCGCGGTGCTGCGGCAAACAGATCGATTATCTGTTGGAGCTTGGCTGGCGTAGTCATACTTTGACCATAGAACACCGCCGCTAGCTCCGATAGCGTCTATTTGGCCACGCGGTATGTCTAGATTGCATCCAACAACAACCGCAACAAGGAGATATCAGTGACTTCGGTTCCATTCGATCCCGATCCCAAGTTCGCAGGCTATGCGAACCCTGGGTCGTTGGTCAGCACTGATTGGTTAAATAAGCGTCTTGGCGAACCAGGGCTGGTTGTTGTAGAGAGCGACGAGGACATCCTCCTCTACGAGACCGGGCACATACCCGGGGCCATCAAGGTTGATTGGCATACCGAACTAAACGACACGCTGATCCGCGACTATGTCGACGGAACGGCGTTCGCCGGCCTCATGTCGGCAAAAGGCATCGGCCGTGATGACACGATCGTCATTTACGGTGACGACTCAAACTGGTGGGCTGCCTACGCACTCTGGGTCTTCAAGCTCTTCGGGCATGAAGATGTCAGGCTGCTCGACGGTGGACGCCAAAAATGGCTTGCCGAATGGCGTGACATGACCATTGAGCCAACGTCACGTCCCGCCACTGAGTACCCCGTGGTGGTCCGCGATGACTCGGCGATCCGTGCCCTAATCGGAGATACGCTGACGCATACCGCGGCGAATCTGCCCTTGGTCGATGTGCGGTCCCCTGAAGAGTTCACCGGCGAACGGACCCACATGGCTGACTACCCGCAGGAAGGCGTGTTGCGTGGTGGCCATATTCCAGGTGCCAGTAACGTTCCGTGGAAGCGTGCCGCCAACGACGACGGCACTTTCCGGGTTCGTTCTGAGCTGGAGGCCATCTACCTACAAGAGATCGGCTTGTCCCCCGACGATACGGTCGTCACTTATTGCCGCATAGGGGAACGATCGAGCCACACGTGGTTTGCGCTGACTCATCTGCTGGGCTTCACCAACGTCCGCAACTACGACGGGTCCTGGACCGAGTGGGGCAATGTGGTCGGAGTCCCGATCGAAAAGCCCTAGAAACCCCTAGACGTGGTTGCGCAACATCAGTTCTTTTGGATGCGGCCTCAGATATGACTGACGCTTCAGGTAGTCGATCTCATAGCGATCAGCCAGATATAGAAACAGCGTCATTGGCACAACCAAGGGAACGAGTCCGTTCCGATAATCGGCTATCGAACTGTGTGCTTGGCGTCTCGCCGGCTCGTCCCCTGAATCGCGTAGGTAGCCAAGCATGTGCTCAAGAACGTTGGTGTGCTTGCGTACAGTCGACTTGACCTCCATGGCATCCATGAAGCCTTGCTGGTACCTGGCGGCGAAAGCAGGACGGGGGATGTCTGCGGCACCGGCCACCAGCCTGCCGAGCTCACGATACGTTGGTTCGTGATGCGCCCGCAGCAAAAGCTTCTCTGATGTGTGGTATTCGACAATCTCACCGATGGTCCAGCCAGATTCGAACGCAGTCCGCAACCGGTCGTAGGCGAAGACCCGTTCCACGAAGTTCTCACGGAGAACCGGGTCATTGAGTCGTCCCTCCTCTTCCACCGGGAGACGGGGATATCGACGAAGCAGCTCGGCCGTAAACACTCCTCGCCCGTCGTAGGTCGGCATGTCATTCTTGCCGTACACCTTGACCCGGGATACTCCACAGGTCGGGGACTTGCTCTTGAGGATGAACCCGCTGAGTTGATTGTCGGTGACCATGGACGTTCTGGCCGCGGCGTGTTCCTCCATCGCCGCGGTCCAGTCGACACCATTCTTCGGGTCGACGACTCGTATCTTCTCCCCGTCGGCAACAAGACGAACTGTTGGTCGAGGAACCCCCATCCCCGCTTCGACCTCCGGGCAAACGGTGACATATTCAAAGTATTGGCCGAGCGTCTCGGTCAGATATCGTTGGTGACTGTGGCCACCGTTGAAGCGCACTTCGTCACCGGCGAGACAGGCACTAAGCCCGACTCTGATCGGAGTTTCTGCATTTTGCGCTTTGGTGCCTGGTGGAGATGTCATAGCTCGTGTTCGACCTTGTTTGCGGATGTATCCCATATCTTAAGCAACCGAGCTACGGCAACGCCGATGAGTGCTGCACCGACGGTCGCATAGATGTCTTTCACCCCTGCGTCTCCTCCAAGAGCAAATGCAGCGCCGATAGTCGCCGCGGCGGCAACCCGTGCCGAACTGATCCGCCACCCGAATAAATCGTGGTTCCCGACATCGGTCTGCGAGATGGGTGGTGTGGCCGGAATCGTTACCGCAAGCGCGACTATTGCGGTGATCAGGAAGATGATTGACCAACCATCGGGATCGCTTGACCCGACAAGCGGTTGTGTCGCGATCATCGCAATTGCAGCGGCGGCTGCGGCAGCTGCACCGATCAGAATCGCCCGAGTGGAGCGGTTCCCGTACAAGATGATCCCGACGACGAGGGCAGGCACTGCCGCCGGAGACGTGGGACCAGTCCCTAACACGGCAGCCAGGCCAACCAGCAGTACCGGATCGAATATCTTCAGCCCGACGGCAACCGTCCCGGAGATGAGCCGGACCGCGACCAGAAGGCCAGTACCGGCCATGAGGGACGGTGGGGCCACCAGGGAGATAAAGACGGATGCAATGATTGCGGCGTAGGCAGCGGCGGTGTGGTCGGGATCAAGCTCCCGTCCGATCGCCCATGCCAGGAAGGCGCCAACACCCCCGGTGAGCCATGTCGTCACAAGAGGTGCCGCGGACACGAGGTTGTAGAAACCGAACAGGAGCCCAGCCGCAATAGAACCAACGACTGCGAGACCAACCGGTCGGTACCGCGGATCGACGGGGCGGCCCAAAGAGGTATAGGTATAGAGGTTGTGTTTGGTCATCTGTTCTGTTCTTTGGCTCCGAATAACGATACATATGATTGGATGCAGCGAACTCGCCGTAAGTCAACTGGGGCGGATGCGGGGCATGAACCGCTTCTACCACCAGCAGTTCTTCGCAGATGTCAGGTACACGACATCCGTTGTCGTGCTCTTGTTCGTTATTGGATTCTGGGACATTCCTGAAGCGTTCCTACTGATCCCACCAGTTGCGCTGCTCGGTGCGGCACAGACTGCTTTCGATGCCTCCTATCTGATCTTCTCCAGGCACTACTCAACCAAACTCGAGAATGCTCTGAATGAGCAGGTGGGTGCACCTGTTTTGCTAGCCGCGGAGATGGAGAACCAGTATCTCTTCCCGCTTAACTCGACAAAGCTCGTTACTGCTTCTCTCGGTCGCGATTTCAGCTGGTTCGGATTCATGACGTTGTTCTATACCGTTATGGGTGTCATGGCATTCGCATTCAGCCTCACTCTGGGATGGGAGACGCTGCGCACCTCCGGGGGCTGGTGGACCTCCGCCTACACAGTGAGTCTGGGGTCCCTTGTCATCGCAACATTTGCCACGGGCTGGTGGTGGTTCGTTTCTGGAGTTGGGGAGCGGCGTCTTCGTGCTGCGCTGGCCCCGCTTTCACTCCGATAAGCTGACCACTGTGGCGAACTCACCAAAACTAAAACGCCGAATGGTCACCTTCTCACGCACCATCGTGGCGTGGCTGGTGCTGACCACCCTCCTACCGCTGGTCGCCCTACTGGCCGCAGCCGTGGACCTCGCCCGTTGGCTCATGACTCGCAAGCCTTGGATCACAGTTCGGTTGCTCGGGATCGGGTGGGTGTACCTAAGCGCACAGGTCGCGGTGATAGTCATCGCAGCGTTGCAGTGGCTCGCCTCTCTCGCCTTCGGTGCGGGTGCCGCAACCCGGCGCCAGGAGTGGACCTACACGCTGCAACGCTGGTGGGTGCGCATCCTGATGGCAGCCATGCGGACATTGCTCGGCGTGCGCTTCGAAGCAAGAAACACCGCTGCCATCACCCCCGGACCAATCATCCTGCTGTTTCGCCATGCCAGCATCATGGACAACCTCCTTCCGTATGCGATGGTCGCAGACGATGCTGGGATACGGCTCCGTTGGGTGCTCAAAAAGGAGCTACTCAACGACCCTGCGCTAGATATCGGAGGGCATCGCACCCCCAATTACTTCGTCGATCGAGACTCGGATTCACCTGCCATGGAACGGGAGCGGATCGCAGAGCTCGGCTCTGACCTTGGTTCGAACGAGGGGATCATCCTGTTCCCCGAGGGCACCCGCTACGCCCGAGCGAAGTTCGAAGAGCGCATGGCGAGGCTCGCCGTATCCCGGCCAGACCTGCACGAGATCATGGCCGGCCACGACCTAGTACTCCCGCCACGCAGCGGAGGTGTCGTCGCATTGCTGGATGCCGGATACGACGTTGTGTTCGGGGTACACAGCGGCCTCGAAGATCTGCGCGGTCTCGGCGATATCTGGGCGAACGCTCCAGTCGGTCGCACCGTGTTGGTCTCCTTCCGACGGGTGGCGGCCGCATCAATCCCAACCGAGCCCGACGATCGGATCCGCTGGCTCCACGAGGAATGGGCCAAGGTCGACGAGACGGTGCGTTCCCTTCGCAAGATGTCGGATGGGTGAGGCCGCACCCGACGGGGTACGCTGAAGGTAGAACTCAACCCATGCTGAGGTGACTCCCGTGCGTGCTCCACTTGACCCCCCCAAAGTCCTGCTGTTAGGTCCCGGTCCATCCAACCCACATCCGGCCGTGAGCGCCGCCATGGCTGCTCCCCTGGTAAGCCATCTCGATCCGTATTTCCTTACGGTGATGGAAGAAACGATGACCGATCTGCGGGCATTGTTCGAGACCACCAACCACCATACGGTTCCGATATCTGCCACCGGAACCGGTGGGTTGGAAACACTGATGTTCAACCTGGTCGAGCCTGGTGACGAAGTCATCGTTGGGACCATTGGCTACTTCGGCCAACGACTCGCCGAACTCGCCTTGGCCGCTGGGGCGACAATCCGGCCCGTCGAGGTCGCCTGGGGCGAGGTGCTCGATCCCGCACAGATCGCAGCCGAGTTCGAGCGCGGCCCGGCGAAACTGGTCGCCATCGTCCACGTCGAAACGTCAACTGGTGCAGCTCAACCGATCGCGGAGATCGGGCGTATCGTTCGAGAGAACGACTCATTGTTGATGGTGGATGCCGTCACTTCCCTAGGTGGGATGGAGCTCAACGTCGACGGTTGGCATATCGATGCCGCCGGATCGTGCAGCCAAAAGTGTGTCGGTGCTCCTCCCGGACTTGGTCCCATCACTCTTGGCCCCCGGGGTATCGAGGCACTGCACCGGCGCCAGAGCCCCGTGGCCAGCTGGTATTTCGATCTGCAGCGCCTCTTCGCCTATTGGGGCGAGGAGGGCAGCACCCGCGCCCGCGTGTTCCACCACACCGCACCCGTCGCCAACATCTATGGCTTCCGGGAAGCACTGCGCCTGATCCACACCGAAGGCATCGAGGCCCGCTTCGCCAGGCATCGCCAGGCCCATGATCTTCTTGTTGCAGAACTGGCTGAGATCGGGCTATCGCTCTTCACTCCAGCGACACATCGGGCTCCGATGCTGAATGTTGTTGAGATCCCAGACGGCGTCGATGATGCCGCGGTGCGTGGAGCGATGCTCGAGCGCGGCATCGAGATCAGCGGAGCCTTTGGGCCGCTGGCTGGCAAGGCGTGGCGAATTGGGCTGATGGGGACCAACGCAACTGCTCCGGTTGTGGAGAAGCTCGTTTCGAACCTGAAGGACGTATTGAGCCGCTAAATCGGCCTGAGTGTCGGGTAGTCCAGATCCCATATTTCGTGATCGAGGGCGGCATCTATGTCCTCGTCGGTCATGGCTCTGCCGACACCACTCTCTACTGCCGCCTTGGCAACCGCCCTGGCGATGACCCGACTGATGGCGCGAAGGTCGGCTAGCGGTGGGTAGAGCACACCTTCTTGGAGGTCCTTTTCAGACACCAGGTCCGCGAGTGCGTTGGCAGCTGCGGCAAACATCGAGTCTGTCACTTCCGTGGCGCCGGTGATGATGGCGGCGAGACCCACACCCGGGAAGACGTACACGTTGTTGCCTTGAGAGACACGCATGGTTCGCCCGTTGTACTCGACTGGCGGGAACGGACTGCCGGTCGACATCAGAGCCCGACCTTCGGTCCACTCGAAGACATCGGCCGGCTTGGCCTCTGTCTTGCTGGTCGGGTTCGACAGCGCCATAACAACTGGGCGTTCCACATACGACGCAACGGTGCGCACCACGTCCTCCGAGAAAAGGCCAGGCTGGCCGGTGGTGCCGATGAGAACGGTGGGATGGACTGCGTCGATGACATCCATCAGCTGCGATGCCCCGGTGAGCCCGGATTGTGCGGCCAGCTCCTGGGGCCATGCCACGCTTTGTTTGTGCAGGTCCAACTCTGCTCGGTCTTCTGCAACGAGCCCGGTAGTGTCGAGCAATGACACCGCACGGAAGAGGTTGTCACCGGAAAGGCCGGACTGCTCCAATTCGTGACGGAGGTGGCGGGCTATGCCGACACCAGCGGCACCGGCACCGACCAACAGCACGCGCTGGTCTACAAGCTTCGTTCCGGTTGCCCGACACGCCGCGAGGATTCCTGCAACCACAACGCTTCCGGTGCCCTGAATGTCGTCGTTGAAGCTCGGCAGTTGATCGCGGTAGCGGTCGAGCAACGTGAACGCGTTGACCTTCTTGAAGTCCTCCCACTGCAGTACAACTTCCGGCCATCTCCGCTCGATAGCGTCGACGAACTCATCGACGAGTTCGTAGTACTCATCACCACGAAGGCGCGGCTGACGCCAGCCTGCATACATGTCGTCGTTGAGGAGTCGCTCGTTGTTGGTGCCGACATCGAGGCTTATCGGCAACGTGTAGGCCGGATGGATGCCCGCCCCGAGCGTATAGAGCGCGAGTTTGCCAATCGGGATAACCATGCCACCGACGCCTTGGTCACCAAGACCGAGAATGCGCTCGTTGTCGGTAACGACAATGAGCTTCACGTCTTCGCTGCGAGCGTGACCAAGGATTTCAAAGATCCGACCCTTGTGATCGGGCGTAATCCAGAGACCGCGTCCCCGTCGGAAGAGGTGGCTATAGCCCATGGCTGCGGTACCAACAGTTGGCGTGTAGACGATCGGCAGGAGTTCTTCGACGTTGTTGGCAAGCACCTGATAGAAGAGCGTCTCATTGCGGTCCATGAGACCGGTCATCGCCACGTACTTCTCCAAGGCGTTGTCTCCACGGTCCTGGAGATGCTCGTATGCCCTGCGCACCTGGTGGTCGCGATCAGTCGGTTGATACGGCAGCATCGCATCCAGCTCAAACAGTTCCCGCTCTTCCTTACTGAATGCGGTTCCCTTGTTGAGTAGCGGATCTGACAGCAGGCCAGAGCCCCGCTTCCACACATCGGCGACAATCCACTCGCCATCAGGGTTGCGTTCAACGCGGTACTTCATTTGGTGAATCCTCCGAGTCCGGGGCGGTACCACCATCAAGCGTGCGCTTTTTCGGATACATCGCGCTAGGGCCATATGTCACAGCCGAGACACAGCTCCGTGCCATGATGGGGAAATGGAGACTTCAATCGCCGTACAGGACACCTACCCAGAAGACTTTGCGCAGTGTTACGGCTGCGGTAGGTACAACGCACACGGCCATCAGATCAAGACCTACCTGGCTGGTGACGAAACGGTCACAGACCACGATCCAGACCCCATCCACAAGGCGGCAGGCAATTTTGCCTACGGAGGACTCATCGCCAGCCTCATCGACTGCCATTCGACCGGTTCGGCGGCGATCTTCTGGATGAAAGAAAGGGGTCTCGCAGTCGGTATCGACCCAACTCCTCGCTTTGTCACCGGTCGGCTCGAGGTCGACTACGTCGCCCCTACACCACTCAGTCCTCTGCATCTGACCGGTGCCCTGGTCGAGGCGGGAGAACGGAAAGTGGTCGTTGCTACCGAATTGAGTTCGGAGGGAATCGTGACCGCACGGGGCCGTGCGGTTCTGGTCAGGATCCAGATCTAGTTCGGAGGCTCGGCAACGCCGGGCCCACCTGTGGTGAGACGTTCGACGGTCTCCAGAGCCTCCGCCAGGATGCGATGGCCTAACTCCTGGGTGATCTCGTGGTGCATCTTGCCGCCCAGGAACTCGGTGACGGTCATTTCGGTGCGGTTGGGGTCGTGACCCGAGTCCCACCAGTCCTTGTATGCGACGTTGTTGCCCGTGAACTCCAACTCAACAGTGTGGTAGTTCTCGACCTTCTCCCAATGCGTTCTCGGTCCCATGACGACGAGGCTACCGGTTCACGGGCTCGGTTCCCCTCATCTTGCCGACAAGGCCTCGCACCTCCGCGGCGGACCCGGCGCCGACAGCTTCTTGAGCAAGCTGCCTGGCATCTGCCCCCGACCAACTTCGCACCTCGTCTTTGACCGTTGGTATGGCAAACGGCGTCACGCTGAGCTCATCGACGCCGAGCCCGAGCAGAACCGGGACCGCTTCGACGTCTGCCGCAGCTTCGCCGCAGACAGCGACCCTGGTTTTGCCGCCTGCCGCAGCGACAACCCGTGCAATGAGCTGTAGAACAGCGGGATCAAGCGGGTCAGCGAGATGGGCCACCGCCTGATTGCCGCGCTCTGCGGCCATGGTGTATTGAGTCAGATCATTGGTACCGATACTCACAAAGTCGACAAGAGGGGTGAATGCCGCCGCATTCGTCGCCACCGCGGGAACCTCGACCATCATCCCGACCTCAAACCCGGGTGGCCGTCCCCCACTGCTAGCCGCCACCTCATCGACGATGGCAATGGCAGCTCCCAACTCGTTGACCGTGCTGATCATCGGAAACATGACCGAGATGGGCGAGTCGATGGCGACTCGGAGGATTGCCGTCAGTTGGCTGCGAAACAGATCTTCGTTGGCAAGACTGAGCCGGATGCCGCGGAGACCGAGGAACGGGTTCGCCTCCGCTGGCTGCGGCAGATAGCACAAGGGTTTGTCGCCGCCGATATCAAGGGTGCGAATAGTGAGCCGGCGCCCTTCGAGACCGGCAGCAATCTGCCGGTACTCGTCTTCTTGTTCGTCGGTGGTTGGGGCGTCGGAACGGTCGAGAAACAGGAACTCGCTGCGCAGCAACCCGACACCGTCGCCTCCGCTGGCGACGACCCCACCCACATCGGCAACCGAACCGATGTTGGCCATAATCTCCAGGTGGACCCCGTCAGTTGTAGCCGCGGGTTGCGTTGCCCTTCCCAAAGCGGCCTTCTTCTGCTCGGCCAGCTTGGTGGCTTTCTCTTCGTAGCTCGCCACAACTTCGGGCGCCGGATCGATCAGGATCGTTCCTACAGTTCCGTCGACGATGAGAGTGGTTCCATCCGGAACATCGAGGATGTCTCGGCCGGCCGCGACGACTGCAGGCAACCCCAGGGCTCGGGCCAGAATCGCCGAGTGCGAAGTAGGGCTACCAAACGCAGTCACAAAACCTTGCACCAGATCTGTGTCGAGCTGGGCCGTATCGTTGGGAGTGAGATCGGCCGCCACCAAGATCCCTTGTTGGGAGGCAATCGTGCGATCGGCACCAAACATCTGGCGCAGGACTTGTGTGGAGACCGCACGCACGTCGGCGGCTCGTGCGTTCAGATAAGGGTCGTCAAGTTCTGCCCATTGATGTTCAACACGCCGCATTACCAACTGCCACGCCCGCGCCGCTATCTCGCCGTTGTCGATCTGCTGTCTGACGTCGGCAAGAAGATCATCATCGTCAAGCAGCATGAGGTGAGCATCGAAGATCGCGGCGTTCGCCTCGTCGGCGTTGTCCAAAAGCCGGGTTCTGGCGCGAACGATTTCGCCGCGAGCGCCGGCAACAGCCTTGCGCAGTAGCCGCCACTCGGCAGTTGGTTCGACAATCTTGGGCGGATCGGGGATCTCTATCTCGTCCCCACCGATCGACCATTTTTGCCCGATGGCAACGCCAGGTGATCCAGGTAGCGGTTGACCGGCTGGTTGGGCGACCGTCACGACGACCGGTTCAGCTGGCTCATGCTCATCAAAGCTGCGAGCGGCCAGTGTGGTCAGGGAATCTAGGGCGTCTGTCTTCTGTCTTCCCGTGGCGATCGCTTCGACGGTGTGACCCTGCAAAGCCCCAAGCGCCACCACTCGGCTCAGGCTTGTGGCAGACACAAATGGAGTGCCAGTTGTGAGATTGCGAACGCTCACTTCTGCGTCATAACGCTTGGCCTCAGCGACGAGCCGAGCCGCCGGGCGGGCATGAAGCCCGTGTGGATTGCGAATCTCAAACGATACGGCATCGCCTTCACTGCCTACCGGTGCTGGCTCGTCAGAGACCGGCGCGGCAACTCCGAGGTGGGTTTCCTTGGCGTACAGGCCAGCCATCGCCTCGCGAATCACGGACTCTGCCGGCTCCCCGGCAGCTACTTGCACAACGGCAGCAATAAGCCCCTCAACGATTGGCGCCGAGATCAAGTGGACACGGTCTCGTACCTCGGGGTCGACCAGATCTAGCGCTAGCTCGCTGCTGAGCACCGCACTTCCCAGGTCCATGAGAACCACGACGCCATCTGGCGAGTCAACCTTCTCCACGGCTTCTTTGATGGCAATGGCGTCAGTGCCAAAACCGCCACCATCAATTCCAGCAGCAATTGCTATTCGGGGACGCTCGTCATGAACCATCTCCATAGATAGCGCAACGGCGGCTTTTGCCAGAGCCAAGCTGTGTGACACCACAACAAGACCAACCATTTCAAACCTCCAGGCGGTGGGTTGCCGTTGCCAGTTCGTTGACCAGGGCGTAGCGCTCCTAACCGAGGGTGGAGGCAGCCGCTTCAAACAGCAATGCTGTTGAGGTGGCGCCGGGATCTTGATGTCCGACACTGCGTTCGCCCAGGTAGCTGGCGCGACCTTTGCGAGCGAGCATGGGAATCGTCGAGTCGCGCCCTGCCTCTGCTGCCGCCAGCGCGGTCGCTAGCGCGACTGGCAGCTCCTGGCCGGAGTCAATGGCGGCATCGAGAGCATCCATAGCCGGCGACATGGAATCAAGCATTGTCTTGTCGCCCAGCTCTGGTTTTCCACGAGCCACCACACCTTCGAGACCGGCGCGGAGTGCCGTGGCGAGACCGGTCGCAGATAACGACACGACCTCCCCACTCGACGTTCCGAATCGAAGAAAGAACGTCCCATACAGCGGTCCGCTGGCTCCTCCGACGATGGCTACCAAGGTCATTCCTACTTTCTTGAAGAGGGCTGACACGTCGACGAATTCAACGCAACCGATCTCACCCGCTACAGCTTGCATACCTCGATCCATGTTGATGCCGTGGTCGGCATCTCCGATCGCGGCATCCAACTGGGTCAAGTGTTCCTTGTTCTCCGCGACAAGTCGGGTGAACTCAGTCAACCAGCGCTTCAGCTTCTCGACGGTGACCGTGTCTTCGCTCATTCGCTCAGACGCCCCACCTAAGCGCAGGAGTTCTCACAGGGGCGTCCCATAGTTTGGTCATTTCATCGTCAAGCTTAAGCAGCGTGACTGAGCATCCAGCCATCTCGAGTGACGTGATGTAGGAGCCCACGAGGGAACGGGTGATTTCTATACCATGGCCCTTGAGGATCTTGGCCATCTCGCCGTACATCAAGTAGAGCTCGATGAGTGGCGTGCCACCCATGCCGTTGACGAAGGCAAGCACCTTGTCGCCGCTGGCTAGCGGGAAGTCACTGATGACTGGGTCTAAGAGACGGTCGGCAATCTCAGCTGCAGAGCCAAGCGGCTCGCGATAGCGACCCGGCTCGCCGTGGATACCGATGCCGATTTCCATCTCGTCTTCGGCAAGATCGAAGGTCGGCGACCCGGCAGCGGGAACGGTGCAAGACGTCAGGGCCATGCCCATGGAACGGCCGTTGGCATTGACCTTCTCAGCGACAGCGACGAGTTCGTCGAGGCTACGGCCTTGCTCGGCGGCGGCACCGACGATCTTCTCCAACAGGACGGTGACGCCAACACCGCGGCGACCTGCCGTGTACAGAGAGTCCTCGACCGCGACGTCATCCTTGGTCACGATTGCCCTGACAGTCACTCCGGTCTCGGCCGCGGCCATCTCGGCGGCCATTTCAAAGTTCATGATGTCGCCGGTGTAGTTCTTGACGATGTGGAGCACGCCGGCCCCGCTGTCGACCTTCGTGGTCGCTTCGAGCATCTGGTCTGGTGTCGGGGAGGTGAACACCTCGCCAACGCAGGCTGCGTCGAGCATGCCCATGCCAACGAATCCGCCGTGCAGCGGCTCGTGGCCGGAGCCACCGCCGGAGATCAGTCCGACTTTGCCCGCTACAGGGGCGTCGCCGCGATAGATGATCTTGTTGGCATGGTCGATCTCGAGTTCAGGGTGTGCCGCTTCGATCCCAACAAGCGCTTCGCTCACGACGGCGGCTGGGCTGTTGATGAGTTTCTTCATACGGTTCCCATCTCTGTGTAGTCCGTGGACGTTGCTCGAGTCGGCGGCGGCTCAGATCTGACACACCGGGCCGGAGCCCGCTTGTTGGTATCGACTTTACGGAGTGTGCGGGGCAAAGGCTCTTCCGCTCATATGCCGCGTCCCGGCCATGACGATATACATAAGGCCGGGGCCAACACTTGCGCTTGGATGCACCCGCCTCCGTTGCCTAGGCCATGGAATTCAGTTCTATCGACCTATCGAGTTAGGAGCCGGGTTTCCGTATCGTGTCTCTTGACGCCGATCGTGGAGCGACATGCGACTCTCCAACAAACTGGCCGCGGCATTGACTGTCTTGCTGATTGCAGGTTCGCTCACCGCCTCCCCCGGCACCGCGAACGCGGCGCTTGATGCGGAGCAATTCGAGGAATGCCTGCTGAGCATGATCAATATGGACCGTGCTCGCAACGGAGCCGACCCTCTTGCGATGGCATACGACCTGAACCCGGCGGTGCGGGCGTACTCACAGAAGATGGCAGGCGAGGGTGTGCTCCGTCACATGACATCGACTGAGCGCACCCCCATCCTGCCCAGCGGCTGGTTCACCTGGGGAGAGAATGTGGCCCGGCACTCGAACGCCAACTTCCCCGACTGCTCCACCATCCACGGTATGTTCATGGGCTCTTCGGGACACCGCGCCAACATCCTCAGCACCAGCAATCGGTTTGTTTCGCTCGGGGTGTACATCGGTAGCAGCGGGACTTGGGTCACGGAGTTGTTCTTCGATGCGTCGGGATACGAAGCTCCGGGGGCACAGGGCGAAGGCCTGTTCTGGGATGACGACGACTCGGTCTTCGAGCCTGATATCGAGGCACTCGCAGTTGCCGGCATCACCAGCGGCTGCAACCCGCCAACCAACAACCGCTACTGCCCAGACGCCAACCTCACCCGAGGCGAAATGGCAGCAATGCTGGTCCGCGCCCTCAACCTCACCGCCACCAACGGAACCAACTTCACCGACGACAACGACTCCATCTTCGAAGCCGACATAGAACGACTCTCGGCCGCCGGCATCACCAAAGGCTGCAACCCGCCAACCAACAACCGCTACTGCCCACACTCACGGGTAACCCGCGGCGAGATGGCCGCTTTCCTAACGAGAGCGCTGAACCTCTAGTCGGCTACCCGCTCGTCCACTTCGGACCGATGCCAAATTCGACATAGACGGTGACAGAAACGCCCAACTCGCCTGCCTCGATCGACGTGGCCATTGCTTCTTCTCGTGCCATGGCTCGCATCGGAGGCATACCACCGCGGCCTTGCTCACTCATTGACACCACAGGACCGAGACCGACACCCGCCAAATCAGCGAGCTGGATCGCCTTTGCCCGGGCATCTTCCCAAGCGGCAGCGCGAGCAGTTGCAGCAAGATCGGCATCGTCCTCATGCACAAAGCGCAGCCCGTTGACAATGGTGTTGTCGGAGCCCGCTTGTGCTGCGGCATCGATGATCGCACCAAGGTCGTCGAGGTCCCTGACCTGTGCCTCGATCATGTTGGAAACCCGATAGCCACGGAGCCGCCGACCGTCGCGGTGGTCGTACTCGGGATTGATCGAGTATGACGCAGTCGTCAATTCACGGTCGGTCAGCCCGCTCCCTCGCAGCGACTCGAGAACGGCACCGATATCGGCCGCGGCGGCAGCCCTCGCCTCTGCAACCGATCTTGCCAGGACTTCCACACCGATGTTGACCATGGCGATATCGGGCCGCCCTGCCGCAGACCCCGTGCCGGTTACCGCAATCGTCTCGTTCATCTTTTCCCTCTCCCGCCGAGTACAAACACGTGAATCTCGTTGGTGGCATTGCGCCGATAGTTGGCGTACCCGGGATAGATCCGGATCGCCGCGGAGAACACGGCCTCATATTCATCATCGGTGACCGCGCGGGCAACAACACCGTAGATCTGGTTCTCGTAGGTGATTGATGCCCCCGGATTGCCTAGCAAGTTGTGCGCCCACCCCGGCGTTGTCCCGCTTCCATAGTTGGTGGCCACCAGGGCCAGGTCCCCTTCGATGGGTATGGCGTTGATCGGGGTTGTGCGCTCGAGACCGGTGCGCGCTCCGGTCGTAGTCAGGAGGACTACTGACAGCGCCCCAAAAGACCTACCGGCGGTCAGCCGCCCCCACGAGGCCTTGTGCAGGATCCGATCCAGTGGAGACATGACCTTCGAGAACACAGCAGTTCCTAGGCGGGTGGCACCCACGCGTTGCATAAAGCGCTGCACCACATTCGCTGTGATCGGCTCCATCCCTATGTCTGCCTGTAAACCCATGCTCACCTCGCGTTCGGACAAAGCGTAACGTTCCTAGTTTGTGCCAGCACCGGCGAGTAGCGTTGGCACGTGAATCGCCACTACCGACCGCTTCTAATCACGCTCGGATTCCTTGCCTTGTTCTTCGTCAGTGCGATTCTCGTCGGCCAGGGCGGTTGGGGTGATCCCGCCGAGAACGAGCAGGCGATTGGCGAAGTCTCACGGTGGTGCGAGCGGGTTAACGGCGGCTTCCTCCGTGAACCTGTCAACACGCTCGGCAATCTGGGGTTTGTCGTCGCTGGCTTGCTGATGTTCTGGGTTCTCGCCCGCGACTCCATCACTGGTCGACCTGCGGGAACCTCGAGGGCTCGGTTCCTTGGAGAATCCTTCGGATTCTCACGCCCGGCAAACTCGGCCAGAATTGAAAGACGTTCCACCGCGCCCACGAGAACGCCTTCGGCGTTCTTTGGGAGAATCCTTCGGATTCTCCGGGGGCCAAACTCGGCCAGGTTTGAAAGACGTTCCACCGCGCCCACGCCAAACCGGATGATCGGGCACACCCCGATCTCGCTGCTCTATGCAGCGGCGGCCGTGTTCCTCGGACCCGGATCGATGGTCATGCACGGCACCCACACGTTCTTCGGTGCCTGGATCGACAACGTCTCGATGGTGCTGTACGTTTCCATTCCGTGGCTGCTGAACCTGTCCGTAATGGGACGGTGGCGAGACCGCAAGCTGTTCGTCACCTACACCGCCGTAGTCACTGCTTACGCTCTTGGCTACTGGTTCATCGGCGCAGATCTGGGCATTGGCTTTGAGCTGTTCCGGGTGTCGATACCGATATGGCTCATCTCCGAAGCTCTCTATCGATGGTGGTCGCCGACCATGCGTTGGGCGTCGGGTTTCTTGGGCTTCGTCGTTGCCGCCGCGTTCGGCATTACCCCGATCACCATGGTCAACAACATCGGCGAATACTGGTGGGTCTTCTTGTTCTGGCTGCCCGGGCTGCTTGCCACCAACTCGCCACCAGGACAACGGACCTATACCCCGTGGTTCTGGGCGGGTATTGCTTCCTTCTTGCTGGCTTATGCAATATGGCTCACCGGAACCGCCGATCATGAATGGTGTCGACCGGATTCGCTCATCCAAGCGCACGCCATCTGGCACATGCTCAGCGCCCTGGCAACATGGTGCTTCTTTGTGTTCCTGAGAACAGAGGTGCCGCTGCCATCACCCCATGATGCCGTGAGAGAAGTCCAGATCTAGCTGGGACCGAAACTTGTCCAGCAGCACATCGGCATGTCGTTCCGCAAAAACAAGAGGGGGTCGAATCTTCAGGACGTTCCCGGCGACGCCGGTGCGTCCGATGAGCACCTGCTTGTTCCGCAGCTGGTTCTGGACGTAGGTGGCGTATTCAGTGGCGGGCGTGCCGTCTTCGTATGAGAGTTCCACTCCGATGAACATGCCGGGACCGCGTACTCCACTGATCACGGGGTAATCCGTTGCGATGCTGGAGAAACCGGCGCTGAGGTAGGACCCGACACGATCAGCTTGTGCCGGCAGCTGGTGCCGCTCCATGACGTCGAGCACCGCACTGCCAACGGCAGCGGAGACCGGATTGCCGGCGAAGGTCGAGAAGTAGTAGCCAGAACGAAAGAAACTCTCGGCAATCTCGGCTGTGGTGATCACCGCTGAGACCGGATGCCCATTACCCATCGGCTTGCCAAGGGTGACGATGTCGGGGACCACGTCGCTCCCTGCAAATCCCCACAGCCGGGATCCGACCCGGCCGAATCCGGCCTGGACCTCGTCGGCAATACACAGGCCACCGGCCTGCCGTACCTCGGCATAGATTCCGGCGAGGTAGCCGGCAGGCGCTTCGTAGATACCGTCACTGGAGAACACCGTGTCGCAGGCATATCCCGCGACACCCTCCCCTGCCGCCGCCAGCCGTTCAATGGCGGGCTCAACGTCGGCTGGGTCAGCATCGGGGGTGGTAGGTGCAGCAATCGTGGCTACCCAGTTCTCAAGATTGGAAATGCCCAGCTCTTCCGGTGATGTCGCCATGGTCAGATAGGTCGAGCCGTGATACGCATGATCCGTTACCACCATCCCCCGGCTGCCGGTCACCGTGCGGGCGATGCGCCAGGCAAGGTCGTTCGCTTCACTGCCGGAGTTTGCGAACAGCACAACCTCGAGTGGTTCGGGAAGCATTGCAACCAGTCGATCGGCATAAGCCGTGACCTCGTCAACCACATACCTTGTGTTGGTATTGATTCGGCTGGCTTGGCTGGCCAAGGCGGCAATGACGTCTGGCTGGCTGTGACCGACATGGGCAACGTTGTTGTAAGCGTCGAGATGGCGAACACCGTCGTGGTCGGTCAACCAGACCCCAGACCCGCCGGTTACATGCAGGGGGATGTCATAGCTGAGCCGCATGCCCGACCCGAGACGCAGGCGCCGTTTTGCCAACGCCTCGTCAGTGGTCGGCGGTGCGACTGCACCAAACCCGCACAGCTGCTGCACTTCTGTATTGAGTCGGTCCGTACCAATCTCGTAGAGACGCTGCAGGGCCTCCCACACCGGAGCGGCGTGGATCAGTATGTACTCGCTGTTGTCGGGATGGATGGCAGCACGCCAGCCTGAAATGAGCAATGACTGCACCAACCGGCTGATTGCAAGCTCGGGCAGAATCGAGGCCTCTGTGGTCGTCAGTGGGCAGATCCGGTGGTAGCTGGCTGCCGCCTCTGCGATCACTGCGCCCGGGTTGTCGGCACCGAGACACTGGTAGGCGGCAGCGACCGCAATGTCAGCGACAAGCGGACCGGTGGTCATGTCCCCAAAGTCAATGATCCCGGCGAGTTGGTCGGGGTGGGCGGGGTCCACGATGAGGTTGGCTGGGTTGAAATCTCCGTGGATTGCCTGGCGGCGCAGACCGTCGAGCTCGGGTAGCAGCTCGCGTTCGTAGAGATCCAGCCACTGTCCGGCGAATCGCTTGCGGTCTGCCTCCAAGTGGACGAGATATGGACGGAGGTCGGCAAGACGGTCGATCTGCCAGAGGGGCGGCGCCCCCGAGGCGGAGCAGGTGAACGAGCGGAGAGCCAGCCCAATTCTGGCGACCATCTCGGCCGCGGCGCGCCGCAGCTCGCCAGACCACCCTGTTTCGTCGACGGTGACTCCGGGGATGAAGCTGGTGAGACGTACTAGGAGGGCGTTTCCTTCTACTTCGGTCGATCCGACAAGTTGGCCAGCCGTCGTCGCAATGGCTTGCGGGACGGGTAGGCCCGGGTCCCAAGCCTGCAGATGGGTGAGGACCTTTTGCTGGACTTCGAGCACTTCCTGGCGCTCAGCAGGGTGTGCAATCTTGAGCATCCACGAGCCATCTGTGCTGTGAACAGCAAAATTCCTGTCGCGATCGCCGGGTAGCGGTCGAACCTCTCCGACGATCCCGTACAACGTTTTCAGGACTGTGGTGGCATGCTCAACAGAGACTTGAGGCGGCGCAACAGCGAGCACGTCTTCGGGTGTCATGCCGCGACGATAGCTTGCTCGTCGCAGTGGACTGCGCCTCAGAACCATCGATATGGTGAGCTATCCGCCGGTAGTGACGCCACCGAGAATGATTGCCGCAGCGGCCGCGTCTGCCGCATCCCGAACGTCGCCGGCAAGTTGATACTCGGGGTTGAACTCGATGATGATGCCACCGTCGGCCAAAGTGAGGGTGTAGGTCTCCCCACCCAGGGTGCCCTGCTCAATGCTCGCAACGATCTGGCGTAGCGCGACTTCCCAGTGGTAGACCTGGGAGGCAACCACATTGCTTGGAGCCAATTCGCTCTGGTTCGCTTGGTTGCCGAACCAAAGGGCATTCTTCTCTGACGCCACTCCAACTGCGCCGACCACCATCTGGGCACTGCCGGTCAACACGTCCGCTCCTGCCTCGACATGTGCGGTGGCCGCCTCAGCGGCCAAGGCAACGTCGCTGAACGAGCCGATGTACGTGACGGGAACGTCAATTGCGGAGTTCGTGGCCAGAATCCCGGTGCGGAATCCGTTGACAAACAGTTGAGCATCGCCAACCTCAAGAGGACCGACGACGCCGATGACGTCGCTATCGGTGAGTAGCGCCGCAACAACGCCCATCACGTACCCACCTTGGTCAGCCGAGACCTCATATGCCGAAACATTAGGGATCCCGAACGTATCGGCAGCAGTGCCCCAGGCAAACGCGGTGCTAGGAAATTCGGGAGCGATGGCCGCCAGCGCAGTGCCGTATTGGGAACCGTGAGCGATGACAAGATCGTACCCGTCGGCGGCGTAGCCGCGTATGGCAGCTTCGGCATCCTCAGTTACAAACAAGCCATCGGATATATCGACGGACACCCCGCCACGTTCTGCAGCAATGATGGCAACGGCGTCCACAATGCTCTGGGTGAAGGCCAGATCATTGCGTGCGCTGGGAGCAACTATCCCGACGCGGAAGTCAGCATCGGTGCCTACCGCCACGGCGTAGCCAACCTCAAACTCGACTCGTCGTTCGAGACCGGCAACCGCAGAAGACCCTGTCGCAGTAGCTTCGCCACGGGCGTCAACAAGCAGCCTGTCTGCAGCCACGCCTTGTGCCACCAGGTAGTCCCGCACTCCTTCGGCGCGGATGAGGCTGATCTGCTGGTTCTCTTCAGTCGTTCCCCCGGCGTCCGTGTATCCGACGACGGTCACTATTGGACCTTCGTAGGCTTGGATGATCTCTGCGGCACTGTCGAGAATCCGTTGTTGCAAGGCATTGAGGTCGGTCTGTCCGGTGGCGAAAATGATCGGTGACACCGCGGTAATGCGCTTCAGTTCAGTGTCGAGAGCCGCGGACCGGTCGGAGGTCTCGGTGAGGTCGACTACCTGGTTGATTCCGTCAACAGAGGTCACCGCAGTGAACAAGTCAGCGGCACCGTCGCCGGGCGTGACTCCAGTTAGCGTGGCGACGCCACCGGAAATAGAAACGTTGATCTTGTCGTAGCCAGCTGCCGCTATTGCCGAGAGGGCGGCAGCACGCAGATTCTGGTCGTCGACCCCAACTGTCAGCGCGCTCGGGTCAACAGGCATTCCCGCTGCGAGCGCTTCGCTGGCACCAATCGCTGCGGAGCGATCGGTTTCGGAAGCCACGACCCCTGCAAGGTAGATCGTCCCGGTGCGCTCTTCGACCATGACCGCGGCGTAGCCAAGTCCATCGAGGACTGCACGAATCTGGTCGACAGCACCCGACTCTGTCGCAACGCTGGCCACCGTGGTCGATGTTGTCGGGGCGACTGTCTGGGCCGTGTTATCGAGCCTGAAGAACAACAGCCAGGCGACCGCAGCGACGGCTACCACCGCGGTGAGTATCGCGAATATCGGGAATGGCTTGCTGTGCTCGGGCCGGACCCGTTCGATATCCCGGTAGGCCTGGTGAGCGTGGCGGCGCCTTCGCTCCAAGACCTCATCTTCTACTGGCCTCGGTTCTGGCTCTGGCAACGGGCGCCTGACAACAGAAGACTCTCGGCGACCGCGGGTTGCCGCCAGGTCTGCCTCACGGCTGCTGAATGGAGTTGCCTCTGGAGTCAGTCCTTCTGGCTTCGGAGCTGGAGCGGGTGGTTGTGCTTGTTGAGGCTCGGCGACCTCGGTATCCAAGTCCACGGACCTATCGACCGGTTCGATCGGTATCGGCTCCGGGTCTGGCTCCGGCTCAGCCACATCGTCAACCACAGGGGGACGGGTAGTTGGGGGTGGTGGCGGTGGCGGTTGCGGCGGTGCGACGCCTTCAGCGGGCGTGAGCAGACTGGCCCGGAGGGTTTCGCCGACAGATCGGGGCTGCTCAGACTCGGAAACAGGAGCGGGTGAGTCAGGGTGGGGATCGTCGAGGTCCGCACTGACCTGTTCCTTGAGTTTGGCCAATTCTTCTCGGTTCTCAGACAACTCATCAAATAGACGATTACGTACATCCTCGTCTTTGGCATCGCGCAGATCGTTCCAGAGCCGGTGCTGCCTCTCGGTGAGCGCGACTAAACGGGCGACATCGTCGCCGTTGTCATCCGCCGAGGAGAATCCGTCGTTGTCCACTGCCACCCCTTCAACTGTCGCACGTGGGACCTAAGAGGCTATCGACCATTTATTCGGATTCCTAAACCCAGATTGTTGCGGTTGAGTAGGTTGGAATACGCGGAGACATCTAGCGGAGGGACCTGGAGATGAACCCGGTAGCGAAGGACCTAGCTGGGGCCGACTTCAGCGGACCAACCAAAGACTGCGACATGGTGATGAAGGGCGGTATCACCAGCGGAGTCATCTACCCGCTGGCAGTGTGTCACCTTGGCCAAAAATACCGACTGCGCAACATCGGTGGCGCCTCGGCTGGTGCGATCGCCGCCGGTGCGGCGGCTGCTGCTGAGTACGGTCGTGACAAGGGTGGCTACGGGAGACTGGCCGAGATTCCCAGCCAGGTTGGTGGGATTCTCGATCGATTGTTCCAGCCCACCAAGGCAACGAGGCCGGCCATGCGGGTGTTGCTGGCTGCTGTGGAGCCACGCCGAACCTCTCGCCGCATCCTGGGGACACTGCTGGCATTGCTGCGATGGCGGGTCTTGTGGTTCCTCCTGGGATTCCTCCTCGTTGCAGGGATTGTGGTGGCTGGGAGCGCACTCACCTCCGACCTGTCGTGGACAACCGCCCTCCGTTCATCGCTCGTACCGATTGTGCTGCTCGCTATCCCCGCCGGAGTCGCCGCCGCCGCACTCGGATTAGTGCTTGTGGTTTTGCGAGAGGCACCTAAGAACTACTTCGGCTTGGCCAGCGGAATGACCACGGATTCCGGGCAGGGCGATGCCTTGACACCATGGATGCATACCCAGTTTCAGTATGTGGCGGGGCGCAGCGTCGCCGATCCCCCTCTGACATTTGGTGACCTGTGGGGCGAGGCAGCTACCGCGGATTGGATGGATGAAGGGCCAGCCAGCGCCGAACGCCTCATCAACCTCGAGATGACAACAACGAATCTCACTGAGGGGATGCCGTACCGGATCCCATTCGAGGGCAATAGGTTTGCTTACTGCCCAAGGTGCTTCGGCGATCTGTTCCCCAAGCCCGTGGTTGACCACATGGAGCAGGTGACGATCGCTGCCGAGGTCGGCGATGACAACACTGCAGAGTGTCGTCGTCACGGCGCCCCAGTTGTGCTGCGGCGTCTGCCGTCGGCCCCCTACTTCCCAGTAGTGGTGGCGGTCCGGATGAGCCTGAGCTTCCCGGTCCTGATCAGCGCGGTTCCTTTGTACAAGAGAGATTTCAATCGATCCGCCGGGAAACGCAATTGGGTATGTCACTGGTTCTCCGATGGTGGCATCGGAAGCAACTTCCCTATCCACTTTTTCGATTCGCCGTGGCCGATGCGTCCCACCTTTGGCATCGATCTGCAGCCCACCCACCCCGATTTTCCCAACTCCGAGTTCTACCGACGCAAGCACGGCCGACGTGCCCAGCCTCGGACCTTGGCCATGGACAGCCTCGTCGGTTTCCTCAGCAGGATCTTGCACACGATGCAGAACTGGCGTGACGACTCGCTCGCCCAGTCCCCCGGCTACTCCGACCGCATCGTTCGGATATTCCAACGCGCCGACGAGGGTGGACTGAATCTGAAGATGCCCGCCGAGTTGGTGGAACGTCTGGCGGCCCGTGGTGGTTTGGCTGCGGCCGAATTCGACAGCTTCGATCTGGAGTACCACCGGTGGGAGCGATACCGCATCGCCATGGCAGAACTCGATGTGCTGATGACTGACCTTCACAGTCGATACGTCGACGTTGACCCGACCGGTGAGATTCCGTTCGCTGATTTTGTCGCCAGCCACACAACCACGTCGTATGTGCCTAACCAGGGGTGGCGAACCAAGGACCGGCAGCACACTCAAGCTCTGATGGATGTTGCTGCTGGGTGGATCGGCGATGGAAACACAGCCCGCCACTCGGCCCCCGCACCGAGCCCGGTGTTCCGCCTGGAGTCACGCCAGATCGAAAGCCGATAGCGGATACGCAAGGGCTAGGGCCCTTGCGTATCTTGCGAGTCTGCAAGGCAGACTCGGGCCGGGTCCAAGGACTGCGGCCTTGCGTATCTTGCGGATCTGCGAAGCAGACTCGGGGCAGGGTCCAGCCCGACCACGCTTGCCGCTAGTGTCGGCGGTCAGCCGGGAGGTTCTTATGACGCCAGATGAAGCGGTCCTGCAGATCACCGAGTCGTTCATCACGAACATGACGATCGAGCATCGCGACCCCTGGGATTTCTTCGATTGGTCCCACCAAACATGGGGCTTCCAGCAGGTGCAGGCTCTGCAACTGCGGATGCGCGAAGTCTTCGCACAAGAGAAACCTGCTCCGGAACGGATTGGCCAAGCAGTGCGGATAACCAAGGCGGTCTTTGCGACGACTGGCGTCCCGTTCAATGAGAGCGCCCATGGACTTGGTGATGCCAGCGCCGAGGTATTCCGCAGTGCCTTGCGGGTGATCGCCTAGTCGAGGGCGCGTCGCAGGAATGCCGCCATCTGACCACGAGTCACAGGGTCATTTGGACAGAATCTCGTCTCGGCGTCGTTGCAGCCCTTGGTGATACCGGCAGTGGCCAGCTTCTCGATGTCGGACTCGAATATCGACTGGTCATCGTCGCTGAAGTCGACGGTGCCCGCGGCGGTCAGCCCAAGCGCCCGGACGAGGAAGGCTGCCATTTGGCCCCTGGTCACGTTGTCGTCTGGACAGAACCTCGTCTCGGCGTCGTTGCAGCCTCTGGTGATACCGGCCGTAGCCAGCTTCTCGATGTCGGGCTCGAAGACCGATCCGTTGTCGTCAGCGAAATCGGTGTCTCCCCTATCGGTAAGTCCCAGCGCTCGGGACAAGAAGGCGGCCATCTGACCCCTGGTCACGGTTGCGGTAGGGCAATAGCGGTCATTGGCGGGCGGATTGCAGCCTTGGGTGATGCCGGCGTTCGCCAGCCATTCGATGTCTGCCTCAAAGATGGAATCATTGTCATCAATGAACCTGTCGGATACGGGCGGTGGAGGTGGCGGGGGCGCCGTTGCCGTGGGCGTGAGGCTTGCCGACCAGTCCGACCATGTGCCGATACCAGCGTCATTGATCGCACGGACTCGAGCCCGGTAGGTATTGCCGTTGGTGGCGGTGAAGGGCACCGAAAGCGAGTCGCCGGCATCGATGTCCGTGTCGCTTCCCGTGGTTTGATTGTCGACCTGCAAGTTGTACTGCTCAATCGTGGAGCCACCGTTACTGCTCGGCGCTGACCAGCTGAATGTGATAGATCCGTTGAAGACTTGCCCGGTTGGTGTCCCTGGAGCCGTCGGCACCGTGCTGGGAGTGAAGTCCGCCGACCACGATGACCAATCTCCGTCACCGACTGCGTTGACGGCGTGGACCCGAGCTCTGTAGTCGTCCCCATTGGTGAGCCCGTTGATGGTTGTTGCCAGGGTGACTCCGACATCGGTGAGCGTGACCCCGCCGGCGGTGCGATTCTCCATCTGGATGTCGTAGCCAACAATCGGTGATCCCCCGTTGCTTGGCTCTGTCCACGTCAGGTCGACGCTGCCATCGTCGCTGGTCGCAGCAGGTGTCGCCGGGGCGGTCGGCACGATGGCCGGGTTGGGACTGTCGACTTCGACGGTGTAGCCGGTAGCCGTCGCCGCGGTCACAGTGATCGTTGAACCTTCGAGGTCGATGCTGTCCCCAGGGGTGAGGACATGATCCACCTCATATGCGATTGGCGGCTGCTGATGCTGTTCCCGCCAGATACCCGGGCACACATCTCCAAAGATCGGCTCACCGCAGGAATGATCGACGAAGTACACCTCGACGCCTTCCCAAGCGGATGGAATCGGGTCATAGGTACTACTGCGGCGGGCACCGAACACATAGAACTGTCCTGCAGTCGCAGTCTTGATGGCCAGCAGCTGAGTGCCCGCAATGTCAAACGGCTGCAGCGTCATGGATTGATCGTTGCCGTCAGCGACAACGACGTCAGACGGGGACACCCAGCCGGACTGATATCTGTTGTATGACAGTGTTGAGTATGGATCCGGTTCTGTCACCCGTGAGCCGAGCCGATCCGAATTGCCGCTCATAACATCGATCGGGTTGTCGTACTCGCTGGTGGAGACCCCAGAGAACGAGTGCGGCCATTGCAGCGTGTGACCCAGCTCATGGGCAACAACCGACGGAATGCTCAGCATGCCTTGGCCGAGCACTGCATACCGTGCGTTGTTGGGGAAGGTCTGGCCAATCGATGGGCAATCGGTAGCAGTGTCACCACACACGACCCCGGGTGAGGCCAAACCCCCGCTGGTCACCGTATCGACGATGAGGAGACCTTCTGGCGAACCGACCGGGGAGTAGATGGGACTGTCGTCCCCGAAGACCTGGAAGCCACCGAGACAGTTCGAGTCGGTGGGAATCGATCCACCGGCGCTGAACGTTGGTGTGTACAGGCCACCGGAGATGGCTTCGTAGTAGTCAACGGTGGCATACCGCAGCTTGGCGAGCACCGTTTCCATGCTGTCGGTGACGGGGCCGCACAGCCAGACTTCCCAATGGTCGGCGTCCAGCGAGTAGCGCTGGACAAACGGGGTCATGGGCACCAGCCCGAGTGGGTCGTCGTCGAGGATGCCCTGGATACCATCGGCTTGGATGCCCTCGCTGACAACGATGGGGGCTTCCCAGTCTTGGTTGGCAAGGAGCGGCGAAGGATCTGCAACCCCAGAGGCGGCAGGAACGGCGACGAGCATCGTGGCGAGGGCTGCTGTGACCAGAACGACCCGCCGAGTTGAGCTGTGCACGGTTGGTTATCCCTTTGCGTCCGGCCGTAATCGACGTTAATGAACGTCAGGTTCTAACCATCGGCGCCTTCGGCCGGCAACTTGAAAGCGTCAGCTACAGAAACTCGGAGGTTGCTGGCGAGAGCGGTGGATGCGCCTGTACTGAAGCTATTCAGCTGCGAGCACTCTCGGTCAGTTCGATGAACTCGTCGACGGAGTACTCGGCGATCGCTTCACCGATCAGTTCTACCGGGAGATCATCGAGCTTGCGGAAACGCACACATGACTTGCCCATGTCCAGACGCTTTCCGGTGGCCTTATAGGCCGCGGTGAACTGGGACCGGCTGGTGTCGTCGGCATAGACACCCGTGAGGTACACAGCCATGTGATTCTTCTGCGACGCAAGTGCGGCGAGCATCAGAGGCTGCTTGTTGTAGGTGTCGGGGTACCGACTGAGCGGCACCTGATAAGTGATCATTCCCCAGCTCATGGCCTCCTCGAAACCTTCTGGCAGGTTGTCGAGGATCACGTCACGAACGGTCTCGATGGCATCGAGCCGATCGTTGGGCAGGTCGGATAGATACTCTTGGACGGTCTTTGCTTTGGACTGCATGTCTAGAAGATACCGACCGGATATGACATTTGTAGCTGCCGGCTACTGCTCAGTTTCAGGAAGATCGATCCGCATCGACTGGAACATCTCCCAGGCTGTGCCGTCGACGAGATAGTCAAGGTCGGAGATATAGAGAACGATGAGAGGGCTGTCGGCAAGCCCCCGGTCGGTCACCGCGTATTCGATAGACCAACTGCCATCAGGTTTCTGGAACCACAAAGCATGACCGATGAATTGGTCAGTCTCCACCTCGAACGGTGTTTCTCCTCCCCAGGAGCGGTAGTTGAGGTCGGCAAAATAGGATTCTGTGGTCTCGTCCACAGCCCGCTGGTGCGACCAGAGCACACGAAGACCAGGGGCGGTACCGAAGTCTTCGAAGTATCCGCTCGACCCGTCGATGTCGGGGGCAGCAAAGAACCCAACCCAGTCGTTCCCATCCTCGGGTTCGATCGCCTGATAGCCGGTCCAGGTTCCAGGGATTACCACGGAGATTGAGTTGTCGCCGCTTGATTGCCTGAAGTCGTCCGGCCACTCTGTAAGCGCCTGCCCATTGAGCTGCCCATCCCAGAATGAGGCAGTATCGGGCCGGTAGACCACTACATCGATCGGAGCTGAAGGCTCGCGATCCTTGGCGAACTCGCAGATGCCCTGCAAGCCATTGAACCCGTCCCATGCATCCATATCACCAAATTCGGTAATGATGTCGCCGTTGCGGATCCCCACTGCGTCGGCCGGGCCACCCGGAGCTACTTCCTCGACAAGAAGGCCCGACCCATAGACCGGTTCGGCGAAGCCGGCCTCGTAGGTGGAGAACGACGGGTCAAAGATCGTGCCGTCGATGATGCCAGAGACCTCGTCGCGGGCTTCGACACCGAATAGGTGCAGGCTCTCCCATATCCCTTCTTTGTTGCCCTCGCGGATTGCATAAACAACGCCAAGCACCTCACCCATCTCATTGACTACCGGTCCTCCGCTGTTGCCGCCGTCGACTTGGGCAGATGACTCGAAGTTGCTGAGAAATCCGCCCCACAAAGGACTGTCGGTAGTTTCCTTAGTTACTCGACCTTCCTGGAATGAGATCGATTCCGTGAAATTGGGGAACCCGACGACCCGGATGGGCTCCTCAAGCACGGGAGCCGACGGTGCCCACTCCAGGTATTGATAGGGTCCACCTTCGGCTTGGAGTACCGCGAGATCGGCACATGCAGATGTGCCAATGACACGGGCCGGCGTCTGTTCGTCAGACCCATCCAAGCGGAGACTGACCTCACTCCTTCCGCCGGCAACGTGATAGTTGGTTACCAATAGACCGTCTGCGGAGATGAAGAATCCTGTACCGCCGCCAAATGGCGTGTTGACGTCAACAACCGCCTGCCGGATCTGCGCAGTTGTCCGCGATGAAGCAAGGATGATCGCTTGGTCGGGGAAGACACCAATATGGCGCCGCCCTTCATGAGTGACCTCGAGTGTGGCTTCACCGTCCTCGATGAGATCACACAGCTGGTTGATGCCACCGTCGAGGGCAACTCCGTCGGCGGTGGTTATGACGTCACCGATACCCAACCCGAGGCTGGCGCCGGGACCGCCAACGGCAACTGCGGCGACTACCGGCTGGCCTTCGGTGTTGTCCACTGCGGAGAAGCCAAGCTGTTCGACAACATCACGCTGCCTCATCGAGTTCACCCAGGACACGACGTTCTCGCCACGCAGCGCAAGAGCGTTGCCGGTTGTATCAAAACCGGTGAGCATGCCGACAAACGCACCGTCCTCGTCAAACAGCACCGCACCCGCGGTCTCGGCCGGGCCGGCCCGAAACACGTACGAGGGTCCGCTGACGGTGGTAATCGCCGTCCCGCTGGTGATGGTCTGCCGGTTGGCCGAGGCAACTCCGATGGGGGCAGAGCCGTCCGCCATGTCGGCCGCTTCGGCGAAGGTGTAGTCGAGCCTAACTAACGCCAGGTTGACGCACTCTGCGGCCGAGTCCAGCTCACCGGCTATCGGGAACTCAACCCCAGGAACAAAGACGTTGATGCGCTCGGCTCCGATGACGCTGGTGGCAGTCGTCAGGATGAGCCCTTCTGTATCGACGACTATCCCAGTGCCGCTGCCGACGGAAACAGATCGTGGCGAATCCAGGCCGAGGAAGTCGCCTTCAGACTCGATTCCCACAAGTAGAGACTCAGCATGTGCTTGCAGATCGAGAGGAGGCTCCGTGGTGGTTGTGGTCTCCGCAATAACGGTCGTCGAGGTTTCTTCACTCTCGTCACCGGAGCTGCACCCCGCCATCAGCAATAACCCGATCAGCCAACCAATAACGAGGAATCTCACCCGCATTACGCACCCTCTCAGTAAGCGCCCTGAACATAGCATCTGACCGCCCAAGAACTGGTATACCGCTAGCCCCAGTGCTCGAGGATCTCGGCAAGGTGGGCGAGCCGGCGACCGGTGGCATGACGCTGCCGTTCGATGGCCGAGCCGGCGATGATGAAGACAGTCGCGGCCCCCGCCCCGATGGCAAGCCATGTTCCGCCGCTTAGCCCGATCATCAGCCCGTGGAGTGCAGGAATCAAGATCGAGAGAACGATTGCCAGCACCATGGCGCCCACACTGAGCAGAGCTCTGCGCCGCACTTCAGTCAGGGTGCCCCATGCGGCTAGAACGAGACCCTCGGCTAGCAGCACTATCCCGAACCACAGAGACTCGAACATGTCGACGGCAGCCAAGGTCAGCGGGGCGAGCATCAGCGGCCACTCGAGATGATGGAGCCCGCCAGGCATCGGGAGCTCTTCTATCTCACGACGGACCCGCTCTAGTTCAAGCACACCACAGGAAGACTGTGGAGTGGCCGCAACAGCCTCGAAACCGATGACACCGGCGACTATTCCCGCGGCCGCAGATTGTCCGAGTTCGCTGAATGCCACTGCGATGACGACCGCGGCGCCGAACTGTCCCAGCCAGAAAGCGGAGCAGCGCCATCCACGCACCCGGCTGGGCACGGCTGCTATTAGCTCGCCAGCCGCAGCCAACAACAGCACGGTGGCGGCAAGTGCTGGTGATGTCGCTGGCATGAGGGACCGCCCCCTGGTTCTCCTTGGAGGTTTGGGTGTGGGCAGGGATTACCGTGGCGGGATGAACCGCATCATTGAGTCGATACCGCGCCGGACCCGAGTGATTGTGATGCTGGCGGCTGCAGCCGCCGCGGTGTGGCTGTGGCTGGCGATGGCCGAAGCCATGGAACCTGCGGAGGCAACGGGTGGTGGCGACATCGTCAGCTTCGAGTTTGCCGCAACCGCGGCCCGAGCAACTGAAATTCTCGGCGGGTGGGGCGATGTTGGCCGTCGCGGTGCAGCCAGGGCCATCCGCCTCGACTACGGGTTCTTGATTGTCTACGCCACCTTGCTGGCGCTGCTGGCCGGGAGCGTGGCCATGGCGGCGCGGCAACGTGTCTCGGATCGGATCTACCGGTTGGGCTGGACGGCTGCCGCGCTGGCGGTAGCTGCGGGGGTCCTCGATGCGGTCGAAAACACAATGCTGCTGGCAACGATCAATCTCTACGACACCGGGAAGATCAGCGGGGCGCACACGGCAGTTGCGGCACTGGCAGCCGGGCCGAAGTTCGTGTTCCTCATCTTGACGATTGTCTATGTGTTGGGGGTCGCCGGGTACCTCTGGTCCAAGAGGCTCAGTAGTTAAACCTGCCTGCCCCACCGCCTGGGCGGTGGGGCAGGAATCCTCCCCCTCGAGCTCTTTCGAGTGTACGGACATGGTGCCAAATGTGGACAGAAAAGCTACGTAGTAGCCCATGCTGCGGCAACGGCATGCAACCCGCCGGGAGTGTCGAGGTCGTGTCACACAGCAGCGATACCTTTGGTGTCAGGAGGACAGGAAACAGAGGTTGAAATGTCCACTGTCCAAC
>RCND010000201.1_pt1 | contig 33878 bp, 34 predicted proteins | sample 2041351 | NCBI WGS metagenome assembly RCND01 (sample SAMN09708230, study PRJNA481090) | Marine sediment metagenome, whole genome shotgun sequencing project. | biome: marine sediment; feature: ocean; material: sediment; isolation source: Sewage treatment plant 12B marine sediment (STP12B) ... | reverse complement strand
CGCGCGCATCCTCCTACTGACCTCCCAGCGTGACGGGCAATCGGATCTCTTGGGGCGTGGGTGCAAAATCCAACCCCAGCTCAGGTCCTACATAGGCATAGCCGACAAGTCCGATAAATCCGAGAATCGCAAGGATAAACAGAAGCTTGAAGAGTTTGCCTAACATGATTTTTTGCCCGATCTGCTATTATTTTCCCAAACTATATATGGCCTTTTCAGTAAGATCACGTCATTCAGATAGAAATGATTGAAAATGATCCATCCACGGCTGACATCCGCCGACCACACAGCAGCTTCCGTCTGAAAAAGACGGTGGCGCTGGTTGGGATGATGGGGGCTGGCAAAACTGCTGTGGGACGTGCCGTCGCGCTTAAGCTGGATGTGCCGTTTCTAGACAGTGATGCAGAGATAGAAGCAGCGGCAAACCTGTCTGTGCCAGAGATATTCCAGCGCGACGGAGAAGTGTTTTTCCGCAAACGCGAGACCGAAGTGATCAGCCGTTTGTTGCAGACCCAAAAGGGGATACTGTCGACGGGAGGCGGTGCATATTTGGCGCAGGTCAACCGTGAAAACATCAGCGCTGCAGGTGTTGCTTTGTGGCTCGATGCGTCGCTTGGTTTGTTGTGGAACCGGGTGAGGCACAAAGACACGCGGCCCTTGCTACGCACGGCCGATCCCCGCGCGACTTTGACGGAAATTTTTGCCGCGCGGACGCCCGTGTACCAACTGGCAGAACTGCACGTTGAATGCGCGCCTGATCTGTCGATTGATGAGATGGCGGAACGGGTGATTGAAACACTTCTGACCCGTCCGGATGTGATGGAGCCTGCGACATGAACGAGCGCGTACACGTGGCCCTGCCGGGGCGTGCCTATGACGTTGAAATTGGGCCGGGGCTGCTGGGGCAGGCGGGTGCGTTCATCGCCCCGTTGCTCAAACGTCCCCGCGTGGTTGTGATCAGTGACGAGACGGTTGCGGGACTTCACCTTGAGACATTGCGCGACGGCCTGTCGTCGGCAGGCATCAGCATGGAGGCGCTTACCTTGCCTGCTGGTGAGGCGACGAAATGTTGGGCGGAGTTGATGCACTGTGTGGAGTGGCTGCTGGACCAACAGGTCGAGCGCGGCGATGTGGTTGTGGCCTTTGGTGGCGGGGTAATCGGTGATCTGGTTGGCTTTGCTGCCGCGATCCTGCGCCGTGGCGTGCGGTTTGTGCAAATTCCGACCTCGCTGCTGGCACAAGTTGACAGCTCCGTCGGGGGCAAGACGGGGATCAACACGCACCACGGCAAGAACCTTGTTGGCGCGTTTCATCAGCCTTCGCTGGTGCTGGCCGATACAGCAGTCCTTGGCACGCTGAAGCCGCGTGATTTCCTTGCAGGCTATGGCGAGGTGGTGAAATACGGACTGTTGGGCGACGCGGATTTCTTTGACTGGTTGGAGCAGAACGGCCCCGCTTTGGCGGATGGCAATGGGGTTGCGCGGATAGAAGCGGTGCGCCGCTCTGTCCAGATGAAGGCCGATATTGTCGTGCGCGACGAGACGGAGCAGGGGGAGCGTGCGCTTTTGAACCTTGGGCATACCTTCGGGCATGCTTTGGAGGCCGCTACGGGATATTCTGACCGCCTCCTGCATGGTGAGGGTGTGGCGATCGGCTGTGCGCTTGCATTCGAGTTGTCTTCGCGCATGGGTCTGTGCGCGCAAGAAGCCCCAAGCCGCGTGCGTGCGCATCTGCGCGCCATGGGCATGAAGGTGGACCTGTCTGATATTGAGGGTGATTTGCCGGATGCGGAGGCACTACTGGCGCTGATGGGGCAGGATAAGAAGGTGGTTGAAGGCCAGCTCCGCTTTATCCTCGCGCGCAGCATTGGCACGTCCTTTGTGACGGGTGAGGTTGCCAAGGCCGATGTGCTGGCGCTGCTACAGGACGCACTGGCGCAACGCTAAGCCGTTCAGTCAATTGGTGGATAAAGGTCGATGTTCCAGCGTTTGCAAAACCAGACAAACAGCGGTGCCTCGACGATCACTGCGCTCAGGGCGGCAAACACCCACCATGGTACGTCAAAGAAGATCATCGAAAACCGAATACCAGCGCCGTAATAGACCGCCCCCACCACCAGCAAGATTGCGGCGGTGAGAGCAACGTCAATAGAACCCAGCACAAAAATCGACTTTTTCGCCAGCCGCGGGTAGATCGCCGTATAGGCGAAAAGCATCACCGCAGCTGCGACTAAAAAGACTTTGATCTCGGGTGTCATTGCCCGTCCTTAGAACGGGATTTCGTCGTCCAGATCGCGCGCGCCGCCGCCGCCGCCCTGTGATTGGCCGCCCCCTTGGGATTGACCGCCGCCGTAACCACCGCCACCGCCGCCTTGCTGCTCATAGCCGCCGCCGCCACCCTGCTGGTCATAACCACCACCGCCGCCAGAACCGCTATCGCCACGCCCGCCGATCATGGTCATTACGCCATCGTACCCCTGCAAGACAATCTCGGTCGAGTATTTGTCCTGACCTGACTGATCCTGCCATTTGCGGGTTTGAAGTTTGCCTTCGATGTAAACCGTGGACCCCTTTTTCAGGTACTGCTCGGCCACACGGACTAGACCCTCTTGAAAGATCGCAACAGAGTGCCATTCGGTTTTCTCGCGTCGTTCGCCCGAGTTCTTGTCCTTCCACGTCTCGGAGGTTGCAATGCGCAAGTTGCATACTTTGCCGCCGTTCTGAAAACTGCGCACCTCGGGATCACGTCCCAGATTGCCGATGAGAATTACTTTGTTTACTGAGCCGGCCATGCTGGTCTCCCTCTTGGTCTGTGATTGTGTGTTCCGTCAGGCATCATGCGAATCCCGCCAATGCGTATCGCCGCACTTATACCGTTATAGGCGGGCAGGGACACCGCGATTGTGTGTTAGGGCGCCTTCTCAAGGCCCAATGTACACGAAGGTCTGGTCATATTGGGTATAATTGTTATACGTTCCGCGAGAGGCGTTCTTGAGTGCAGGAGGCAGCATGCGCATAGCAGCAGTAGCATTGATTGCGGGCACGATGAGCCTTGGCGCACCTGTTAGCGCGGAGATTTTCTCGTCCAAGAGTCGTAGCAAGCTGTTTTCCACGCAGAAAAAGCTGCTCGATACGCGCGCATCCAAGCAGTATCACAGCTCCGCACGGCTTCAGCCGCCAAAAGTAATCACCCCGACCAAATGGGATGACGGCGCGTTAAAGATTAAGAAATATCGTGGTCGCTATAAAGGGCCATTCCTTGCTATGGCGCGTGCAGCAGCGGACAAGCATGGTATCCCACAAGATCTGTTCTTGCGCCTCGTCTATCAAGAAAGCCGTTTCAACCAGAACGCCATCTCTCATGCCGGCGCAATCGGTTTGGCGCAGTTGATGCCCGGCACGGCTAAGGAGATGCGCGTTGATCCGAATGTGCCACACGAGAATCTTGATGGCGGCGCACGCTACCTCAAAATTCAGTATAAAGAGTTTGGAACATGGCGGCTGGCGCTTGCGGCTTATAACGCAGGTCCGGGCGCTGTTAAGAAATACGGCGGTATTCCCCCGTTTCGCGAGACGAAGCAATATGTTCGTATTATTGCGGGCAAAGGCTGAAGCGATTTAACTTAACGTCAGTTTTTTCCGGTAACTCCTTATAAACCAAATTATTTCCCATATAAATAAAGGGAAATGACGTCTGCTACAAACCAAAGCAAAAGAGCCGCCTGATTCACAGCGCTCTTTTGCCCAATTCTTGCCCCAATACCCTACGATAGGTTAACGGGTAACGAATTAGACGAGATTTTGTACCATGAGCCACGATATTTTCAATCAGCGGATCGCACGTATAAACAACCACTCCGACGGTGGTCGCGCCCATATGACCCGCACCGAAGGTGGCACGGCAACATCAATGTATAGCTCTCCGTCAATGGTTGGTGAAATTCCCAAAGCGCGCCGCAACGTGAAACCACTATTGCTAGGCGCCGTGTTGGGGATGATTGCAGGCACGGTTGCTGCCGGTTTGGAGAACCCTTCCATGCCGTGGGGGCCGGGATTTGAATATAACGAAATGATTGTTGTGCTGGCGCTCTTGGCGCTATGTGCCGGCCCGGTGATGGCGATTGCAGCCAGCGCGATGCGCGCCCGCTTTCCGTCCTTCTTCTTCTTCGCGGCGGCTTACTTTCCCTGCGTGATCGCAATGGCCCTGCTTGATTTGCCGCTGTTCTGATCAGCGCCAGCGGCCTGAGACCGTATCCGATGATCAACAAAACACCCGTCATAAGATCGAACAGCGACACAGGCCAGACCATTGGCGCAGCCAGGCCCACACCCGAGAGCAATCGCGCTACCGGGGCGGAATCAGTCCCCATTTGGAGCGGGCTCCCAGCAAGAATAGACATGGGATCAGGAACCTGCCGGCGCGGTTAAGCCACAGCGACAGCAAGTAGTCCGGTCGTTAACGCGCCACTGTGGATGTTATTCAGCCGCCACATCCCCCATCTCGATCACCGGCTCCATCCCGTCAAACTCTTCTTGCGACAGGTGGCATTTGACCTGATGGTTTCCTTCCAGCATCTGCACGGGGGGCACCTCAGTCTCGCACAGATTCCCCGGCACGCGTGACTTCCAGCCACAGCGGGTCTGGAACGGGCAACCGGATGGTGGGTTCATCGCAGACGGGATATCTCCCTCCAGCACGATGTGCTTTTTCTTCACCTTTGTATCGGCAATCGGCACCGCAGACAGGAGAGCTTCGGTGTAGGGGTGATAGGGCGGTGAGAAGACCTGATCGGTTGTACCCAGCTCAACCACATGGCCCAGATACATCACCATCACGCGGTCACTCAGATAGCGCACGATGCTGAGGTCATGAGAGATGAACAGCAGCGTGGTTTTATGCTCGCGCTGGATTTCCATCAGCAGGTCAGTCACGGCCGCCTGCACAGAGACGTCCAAAGCTGACACAGGCTCGTCCGCCACAACAATACGCGCATCTCCGGCAAAGGCGCGGGCAATGCCCACACGCTGCTTTTGCCCACCAGACAGCTGACGCGGCATCCGCGTCGCAAACTCACGCGGCAGCTTCACCAGATCAAGCAGTTCCAGCATGCGCTGCCAGCGCTCTTTCTCCGATTTCCCGATTCTGAAGATCTCCAAAGCACGTACAATCTGGCGGCCCACGGTCATCGACGGGTTAAGCGTGTCAAACGGGTTCTGGAACACCATTTGAATATCGGCGACATTCTGTGTGCTACGGTTCTCGATCGGCACATCGCCAATCCCTTCACCATCGAGCGTGATTGTCCCGTCTGTCGCCGTCTCCAGCCCCATCAGGACCTTGGCAAATGTGGACTTCCCACAACCGGACTCTCCCACAATGGCAAGGGTCTCCGATTCTCGCGCTTCGAAACTCAGAGTCTCGTTCGCCTTCACAACCTTGGTATCACCGCCGCCAAACATCGCATTGGCCGCCACTTGGTAGTATTTTTTGAGGTTGTCGATCTTGAGCACAACCTCGCCAATCTCGCCCTTCGTTTTGACCTCGGCCAGCTCCAGAGGCGCCTGCCAATCAATCTCGTCAAACTTGACACAGCGCGTTGCATGCCGCTCGTTTCCGGGCACGTCTTTCATGGTGATATGCCCCTGATCACAGCGGCCCGCTTCAAAGTAATCGCAGCGCGGGCCAAAGTTGCAGCCCTTGGGCCGCTCATGGGGCAGGGGAAAGTTGCCGGGGATGGCAATCAACGGCCGCGCATTCTTGTCAGCGCCGGGCAGGGGGATCGAGCGGAACAGCGCTTGGGTGTAGGGGTGCTGCATTTTGTCAAATACATCCTCGATGGAGCCGCGCTCAACCGCTTCACCGGAATACATCACACAAATCCGGTCACAGGTCTCCAGCACTAGCCCGAGGTTGTGCGAGATAAACAGCATTGATGTGCCGTACTTCTTGCCCAAATCCTTGACCAGCTCAACGACAGCCGCTTCAACTGTCACGTCCAAGGCGGTGGTAGGTTCGTCGAGAATAAGCAAGGATGGCTCGCTCATCAGCGCCATCGCAATCACGATCCGCTGCTGTTGGCCACCCGACAACTGGTGGGGATAGGACTCGAGGATACGCTTGGGGTCAGGCAACTTTACATCTGTCACAACCATCAAGGCGCGGTCGTATGCGTCCTTCTCCGACATCCCTGCATGGATCATCGGCACTTCCATTAACTGACGGCCAATCTTCATCGCGGGGTTCAGCGAGGCCATAGGCTCCTGATAAATCATCGCAATCTCGGAGCCGCGAATATTGCGCAATTCCGCATCCGACATTTCGCCAAGGTCTTGGCCCTTGAACTTGATCGAGCCACCGACAATGCGCCCGTTCTTGCCTAAATCCTGCATCACGCCCAGCGCGACAGTGGACTTCCCACACCCACTCTCGCCCACAAGGCCTACCGCCTCACCGGGTTTCACCGAGACAGAAAAATCCATCACCGCAGGAATTTCGCGCAACCGCGTAAAGAACGAAATCGACAGCTTGTCGATCTCAAGAATAGGACCCTCGTAATCGGTCTTGGGCATCTTAGTTCTCCTTCGCCAAACAAACGCACCTTCGGTGTCTATCTTATTTGGCCATAAATCCTCCGGGGTCCGGGGCAGAGCCCCGAATTCCCCGCTCAAATTAAATCAGTCCCGCAAGCTTTCTTCGCGCAAACCATCCGCCAGCAGGTTCAACCCCAGCACCAACGTCAACAAGGACACCGCAGGGGCAATCGCCGCATGCGGATAGATCGACAGCAGACGCCGTCCCGCATTGATCGTGGTTCCCCAATCAGGGCTTTCCGAGGCCAGACCCAATCCAAAGAAACCAAGTGTCCCAAGCAGGATAGTGGTATAACCGATGCGCAAACAGAAATCGACAATCAGCGGGCCACGTGCGTTGGGCAGGATTTCCCAAAGCATGATGTACCATGGCCCTTCACCGCGCGTCTGCGCCGCCGCCACATAGTCGCGTGTTTTGATATCGAGGGCCAAGCCGCGCACGATTCTGAACACAGTAGGTGCGTTCACAAAGACCACGGAGACAAACACGACGAGTATCTCACCCGGCATGTTGATCCAGTCCAAACCAGCAGGCAGGCCGGGCAGGGTGTAGGCTTCGTTAGATACAATCGCACCATCGTTGGAGATCAACGACATATAGGCCCAGAACAAACCACCCAGCACAACGATGAGCAACGGTGTGCGCACGGAGGGTTGGGTGTAGTAGCGTGAGTTCAGCAGCACGCAGAAAAATGCGATGGGAAAGAAGAACAGCACCGCAGCCATATAGTTGGGAATACCCGTGGCCCGAATTTCCGGTGTGACCAGCAAGAAGAACAGCAAGATCACCGGAAACGCGAGGATGAGGTTTGCAAGAAAGCTCAAAACCGTATCGAGCTTACCGCCATAATATCCCGCAGGCAGGCCCAGCGTGATCCCCACCATAAAGGCAAAGAGCGTGGCCATGGGCGCGATGAGCACAACGATCCATGCGCCGTCAAAGAGGCGGCTGAACACGTCACGCGCAAGGTTGTCACCCCCAAGCAGAAAGTAGGCATATTCACCCTCTTCAGCCCCGCTGAGCGGGGTACCTGGTACTTTGTTCTTCATGCCGGAATACTGGCTCAGTGTGTCGTGGGTAATGATCAGATCGAGGACTCCACCGAAGAAGCCCGCGAAGACCCAGAACATCACAAGGCCGAAGCCGATCATGCCTACGGTGCTGTCAAACAGCTTGCCGTAGAGGCCCAGTTTTCGTTTGAAGGTGATCGACACTGCATAGGTGACAATCAATGCGATCCACACTGGCAAAAGCTGCTGTGCCATACCGCCAATGATGCCTGCGCCTGTGCCCATAAAGACACCTGCCAGCACATAAAGGAGGATGATGCCCACTGTGACCAGCAGGGCGTATTGAATGATCATCCCGACAAAGCCGGACACGCCTTTGTCTGCTGCCATTGTCCCATCGGCGTAAGCGGCGCGGCCCCCATCAGAGGGCACAAGGCTCACGAGGATTTGCGCGATGATCGCAATAATCAGCACTGCAAAGGCGAGAAGGAAGAAAAGATTGAGCGGTACGAGCGCTCCGGTCCAGGTAAGTTGTTCCATATCTATGCCCTCCCTTATGAAATGCGAATGCGTGGATTGAGGAAGACATAGCCGATGTCCGATATGAGCTGCGTGAGCAGCACCACGATCACCGACACGACGGAGACGGCCAACAACAATTCAATGTCGTTGTTACCGGCGGCTTGCACCAGTACCCAGCCGAACCCTTTGTAGTTGAACAAGGTCTCGACGATGACGACACCGTTGAGCAGCCACGGGATCTGCAACATGATTACCGTAAAGGGCGCGATCAGCGCATTGCGCAATGCGTGCTTCATCACGATGTTCTTGAAGCTGACCCCCTTTAGGCGGGCAGTGCGGATATACTGTGCCGTCATAACCTCGGTCATCGACGCCCGCGTCATCCGCGCGATATAGCCCATGCCGTAGAGAGAAATGGTCAGCACCGGCAAAAAGAAGTTCTCGAAATTGGCATTCTCCATGGCGGAGGTTGCCGAGCCTTTGAACCACTTGAGCCCGAATGCCGAGGAGGCAAAGACTGCGATAAAGATAACGCCAGAGACATATTCAGGGGTGGCTGTACTAACGATGGACACGGTAGAAAGAGAACGATCAAGCTTTGATCCTTCGCGCATCCCTGCCAGCACCCCAATGACCAGAGCAGAGGGCACCATCAGGACCAACACCCAGAACATCAGCTTGCCCGTCAAGGCCAGCCGCGTGGCAACAATGCTGCCCACGTCATCCTTGAACACCGTTGATTGCCCCCAATCGCCTTGCAACACACCGCAAAAACTTGGCCGTTCCTCGACCGCAGTGCCTTCGTTAAAGCAGCGGCCAAACTCTGTGCCGTCGTCTTTCTCTGTCACCCAGCCCGGTGCAACGCCGAGCCATTGTGCAAATTTGATCGGCAAAGGCTCAAGATAGCCGCGATCTCCTAGATAGGAAGAGACGGCCTCGTCGCTCATGCGAAAGTTACCTTGGGTTTTGGCCAGCTTTTCGAGGTTCGGATAAAGGTTCGTCAGCCAGAATACGATGAACGTCAGGCAAAGCGCCGTCAGCAGCATCACACCCAAGCGTCGGAGGATGAAAATTCCCATGAATGGTCGTCCCTGTCGTTGGCTACAAACGGGTTGTCCCGTCTGCGGGGTTTGGGCAGTTGCCCGCGGCTTACGTGAATGGGGAACGGCGGAACGATAAAGCCCACCTTAAGCAGCGCGTGCTGCTTGTTTTAATATCTCTCCCCGGTTCGCGTTTCCGAACCCTGTTATTATTCAACGGTTCAATGGCTGAACCTTGTTATTCGATCGCCCGTATGTTCGGGCTTTGCGCGGGAAGGCTGTGTAGGATCCGTCTCCGCCCTTGCATGAGGCACCACTTAATCCGGCGCGTCAATAACAAGGGGGGGCGAATTTTTAGTTTTTAGCGACATTCAATGTCGGTTTTATGCGCTTTTGGAATGATTCGCTATTCTCCGACACGTATTCCCTGCGCACCCCGAAGGGGATGAAGTGCCCGGTTTGGGGTGGATTTGGGCGTGCGCAGCTGGCTCGGGCTTTGCCCTGTATGGTGTTGCATGAACCGCGTGAAATACGCAGCACTGCCAAAGCCCAGATGCTGCGCGATGTTGCGCGCGGGGTGGGTGGTTTCCACCAGCAGGCTGCGGGCGGCATGGACCACACGCTCACACAACAACTCTGCGGCGGTCTTGTCCGTGGCGAGTTTGACCACGCGGGTCAGATGTGTGGGCGTCACACCCAGCTCGGACGCATAGAACGAAAGCGAGGCACCGCTGGTGTAATGCTGCGATACAAGCTGGACAAATTGCCGTGAAAGCCGCTCCCCCGCGCTCCGCTTGGCGGGGACGTGCTCCTCAAATGTGATCTGGCGGCGCAGCCAAACGGAGATGAGCGCGACATGCGCCTCCATCGCGTCCTGAAACAGCGGTCGTTGGACGGATTGCTCGCGCTGCACCGCCTCGATGAAGGAGGACAGCTCGGACTGGACCTGAACATCCAGCACGCGCAAATGTCTGGGCATATCAGGCAGGCGCAAAGGCGTGCCAACCGGCACCGTCACGACCTGTCCCAAAGACTGACGTCCCAGCTCAACCGAGAAAAGCGTACCAGCAGGGATGAATACTGCATTGTGCGGACCAAGGCCGCGACGGCGCCCCTCAAGCAAAATGCGCCCCTGACCCCGAGTGAACCAAAAGAGTGAATGATAGGGGCGGTCATGGGCTAAGCCCAAGCGCCAACCGTCACCTCCCGCAAGCTGCGCCAAGGTCTGGATTTTTAGGGCGGTGTCGCTCATCTAAAGCTATCCTTGGTTGGTTTATGACAACGTATATACGACCATAGCGCGAATTATTGAGAGTAATAGCTTAAAATTACAACTAAGCGGGGTTATGCAGGTAAATGGAGCTGCTCCCATGCACTCATCTTGCTTCTGATCCATGTGCGTTGACGTTTTGCGTATTGCCGCGTGGCAATAATCGCGGCTTCGCGCGCTTGGCCCAATGTGATCTCGCCGCGCAGATGCGCAATAAGCTCTGGCACCCCGATGGCCTTATGTGCGGGCAAGAGGGGATTATAGTAAGGCTCAATGGCGCGCACTTCATCAAGTGCGCCGCCCTCAAGCATTAGATCAAACCGCCGCTCGATCCGCCGCGCCAGCCAGTCGCGCTCGACGTTGAGGGCAATCGCTGTGCAGGCAGTCAGAGGTAAGAGAGGCGGCGGTGTGTCCGCTTGCCACTCCGCGAGGCCACGGCCCGTTGCGCTCAGCACTTCCCAGGCGCGCTGCACCCGTGCGCGGTTGGCGAGGTCGAGGATTTTTGCGGTCTGCGGATCAAGCTCTGCGATGAGCACTTCAAGCGCCATAGCGTCCGCCGTTGCGCGCACCTGTGGCGGTGTCGCGGGAATTTCGGCCAGCCCTTCGGTTAACGCTTGAAAGTAGAGTCCGGTGCCGCCCACGATGATGGGCCGCTGCCCCTCGGCAATAATTTGGGCGACTTCGCGCAGCCAATGGCCGGTTGAATAGAGTGCTTCCTGCGCAAGATGGCCATACAGGCGATGGGGGGCTTGGGCCTCTTCCTCGGGCGAGGGGCGCGCGGAAATTACGCGCCAACAGCCATACACCTGACTTGCATCTGCATTGACAATGACGCCGCCGCCGCGCGCAGCAATCTCAAGCGCCAGCGCTGATTTGCCCGATGCCGTCGGGCCTGCAATCAAAACGGGGCGCTGTGCAGAAATACGGCCAAGCAAAGCTGTGCGTGCGTTATCCGACATTTCTTTGCTCTCCTTACCTGCGCCGCATTGAACATTGGCAGTATTTGCGACATTTTGCGCGCAAGCGAAAGCCTCCTGTTCAAACCATCTCAAAAGGTCTGCCCCTCATGTCCCAAAAGCCCAAAGCCGCCTATAAACGCGTGATGCTGAAAATCTCCGGCGAAGCATTGATGGGGGATCAAGGGTTTGGCCTGCACCCGCCCACGGTTGAACGGATCGCCAAGGAAGTGAAAAGTGTACACGACATGGGTGTCGAGATTTGTATGGTCATCGGCGGTGGCAACATATTTCGCGGCTTGCAGGGATCAGCGCAGGGGATGGAGCGGACTACGGCAGACTATATGGGTATGCTCGCCACGGTGATGAATGCGCTGGCTGTGCAATCCGCCCTAGAGGCCGAGGGCATCCACACCCGTGTCATTTCAGCGATCACCATGAACGAAGTGGCAGAACCCTATATTCGCCGCCGTGCTGTGCGCCACTTGGAAAAAAAGCGCGTGTGCATCTTTGCCGCGGGTACCGGCAACCCCTATTTCACAACCGATACCGCCGCGACCCTACGCGCCTCCGAGATGTCCTGCGAAGCGATATTCAAAGGTACGAAGGTGGACGGCGTCTATGATAAAGACCCGGTCAAGCACGCGGATGCCAAGCGCTATGAGACGGTCAGCTATGATGACGTGCTGGCAAAGCGGTTGGGTGTGATGGATGCGTCTGCCATTGCTCTGGCGCGCGACAACAACTTGCCGATCATTGTCTTCTCATTGGACGAGCCGGGCGGATTCAAAGGCATCCTCGCGGGTGAGGGAACCTATACCCGCGTTCAAGGGTAATCCGGCAACTGATGAGGCGGGTCTTTTCAGTTGGGAATCTTGATTTCATCTGAACAGATGCCTGCCTATGTGACGTCCAGCATAGCCAATGGCGGGACAGTTTGACGGGGACGTTGCCTCGCACGCAAAGCGTTCTTTCATTGTCGCCATCAATGCTCTAAACACTGCGGCTAACAACATATGCTGAATATACAGACGAGGCGCTTATTCATGTCAGAAGACTTTATGCTCGATACCGATGATCTGGAACGCCGGATGACCGGTGCTCTTTCTTCCCTGCGTACGGAATTTGCGTCTTTGCGCACGGGACGCGGATCTGCCTCTATGCTGGACCCGATCAACGTGGATGCGTATGGCCAGATGACCCCGATCAATCAGGTGGGGACGGTCAACGTGCCAGAGCCGCGTATGGTCACGATCAACGTCTGGGATAAGGGGTTGGTGGGGAAGGTCGAGAAGGCCATCCGCGAAAGTGGTTTGGGCATTAACCCACAGCTGAACGGCACGATCATCATGCTGCCCATCCCGGAGCTGAACGAAGAGCGCCGCACCCAGCTGAGCAAGGTCGCAGGCGGGTACGCCGAAAATGCCCGCGTGAGCATCCGCAACATCCGGCGCGACGGTATGGACCAGATCAAAAAGGCCAAGGCCGATGGTATGTCCGAGGACGACCAGAAGATCTGGGAAGGCGAGATGGAAGAGCTGACGAAAAAGAAGATCAAAGCAATTGATGATGCGCTTGAAAACAAGCAAGCAGAAATCATGCAAGTGTAACTACTGTCGCCTCAATTTGGGCGGGCCGCCGTCCTAGAGGACCCCATACGATCTCAAATGCAGGCCCAAAAATATGCGTCAGATTCTATGATAAAGCGCGGTAAGAAAAAGCTCGAACCGCTCGCTGTGCCAGAGCCTGGTGGTCCGCGTCACGTGGCAATCATCATGGATGGCAATGGCCGTTGGGCGACCCAACGCGGTCGGCCCCGGCTGTTCGGGCATCACTCCGGTGCGAAGCGCGTGCGTGAGATTGTGGAAGCCTGCCCCGATGTAGGGGTGGAGTACCTTACGATATTTGCCTTCTCGACAGAGAACTGGAAGCGGACGCAAGTGGAAGTGGCAGGACTGATGAGCCTGTTTCGCCGCTATATCAGCAAAGAAACCCGCGCATTGAACGAGCGCGGTGTACGGGTCCGGTTCATCGGTGACCGTGTGCGTCTTGATGATAAGCTGATCAAGCTGATGAATGAGCTCGAGGAATTCACCGCTGACAACACCAGCGTGCACCTGACCATCGCAATTAATTATGGCGGCCGCGACGAGGTTGCGCGCGCGACCAAGCGGCTGGCGCAGGATGTGGTGCAGGGGCGTCTTGATCCTGAAGAGATTGATGAAGAAACGCTGCCAAAGTATCTGGATACATATGTTTTACCTGATCCGGACCTTGTGATCCGGACCAGTGGCGAGGCGCGTATTTCCAACTTTCTGTTGTGGCAATCTGCCTATGCCGAATATGAATTTATCGACACGCTCTGGCCTGATTTCACCCGCGAGGAGTTCGCCAAGCTATGCGCCTCCTATGGCGGGCGGGATCGGCGCTTTGGCGGGGCCAAACGCTGAGGATAGATATGAGCACAAGTGAAAAATGGTCGGATTTAACCGTAAGGCTGGTCTCTGCGCTCGTGATGGTTGCGGTAGCTCTCATCGCTATTCTGGCAGGCGGCCATGTGTTTCATGTCCTTGTTGCGGTCATTTGTGGTTTGATGGTTTGGGAGTTGGTGAATATCGTCACCCCCCCCGAACGGCGTAATATTTCGCGGGTTTTAGGCGCAATTACCGGAGTTATCACGCTGGTTTCTGTCTATATACCAGTTGGATTCGCGCTTCCGTTGCTGCTTGCACCCGCGCTGATTGGCTTTGGCCAATTGGAGAAGAACCGCACTATATTCATGGCATTTACCGTCATGATCATAATGTCGGGTTTTGGTATGATGCAGGTGCGCGATGATATGGGCATCGGCTGGATGCTCTGGCTTGTGGTGGTTGTCGTGGTCACGGATGTGTTTGGATACTTTGCAGGCCGCGCGTTCGGTGGTCCGAAATTCTGGCCCTCGGTCAGCCCAAAAAAGACATGGTCCGGCACGGCGGCAGGCTGGGTTGGAGCGGCGCTGGTTGGTTTGGTCTTTTCTATCAACACCGGCGTCGGGCTACAGCTCATCGGGATTTCAGTCGCAATTTCAATGGCCTCACAGATGGGTGACATCGCGGAGAGCGGGATGAAACGCAAAATGGGCGTCAAAGACAGCTCGACCCTCATTCCCGGCCATGGTGGCCTGATGGACCGCTTCGACGGTATGCTCGGTGCGTCTGTGTTCCTGCTGATCATCGGCCAGTTCATTGGCTTCCCCCCCGGTGTGGGCTGAAAGCATGCGGAAGATCAGTATATTCGGCGCTACTGGATCAATCGGGCAAAACACAATTGATCTGATTAAGCGTGCGCCGGATGAATACGATGTGGTTGCCCTTACAGGTGCGAGCAATATCAAGCAGCTGGCGGAAGATGCCGTCGCCCTTAACGCGCAGATTGCGATCACAGCGGACGAATCCAAACTGGACGATTTGCGGCGCGCACTTGGCGATAGCGGAGTCGAGGCGGCAGCGGGGGCGCAGGCGATCACAGAGGCTGCGCACCGCCCGGCGGATTGGATCATGTCGTCGATTGTCGGCGCTGCGGGTTTGGCGCCGGGTATGGCAGCATTGAGCCAAGGGACCACATTGGCGCTGGCCAACAAGGAATCGCTGGTGTGTGCGGGCAAGCTTGTGCTGGAAACGGGCAGGACGCATGGTGCGGAAATCCTGCCCGTGGACAGCGAACACTCTGCCGTCTTTCAAGCGCTGGTGGGGGAGCCGATAGACGCGGTGGAGCGGATCATCATCACCGCCTCCGGTGGCGCCTTTCGCGATTGGCCGTTGGAAGATCTGCCGAATGCAACGCTGGATCAAGCGTCCTCGCATCCCAACTGGAACATGGGGCAGCGGATCACGATTGACAGTGCGTCGATGTTCAATAAGGCGATGGAAGTGATTGAAACGCGGGAGTTCTTTGGTGTGGACCCGGCGCAGATTGAAGTGCTGATCCATCCGCAAAGCATGATCCACGCGCTTGTTGGCTTTAATGATGGGGCGCTGATGGCCCATGTGGGACCGCCCGATATGCGCCACGCCATCGGCTATGCGCTGCATCATCCCGCGCGCAGGCACCTGCCGGTTGAGCGGCTGGATCTTGCCAGCATCGGCACATTCGAATTTCGCGCACCTGACGATATCCGCTGGCCCGCATTGCGCATTGCGCGCGAAGTCATGGCCCGCGGCGGTCTGGCGGGGGCTGTGTTTAACGCGGCCAAAGAAACGGCGCTGGACGGATTTATCGCGGGTCATCTGAGGTTTACCCAAATGTCGGACGTTGTGTCGCAGACATTAGAGGAGATGGATGCGACGGACGGTCATATTGATGCCACCATGACCCTTGATAACGTGCTGCAAACAGATCATGTGGCACGCAAGGTCGCATGGTCGGCCATCAAAAAAAGAGCAGGGTAGAGCATTGGATATCACAACACTTATTCCGCAATTTGGCGGTTTTATCTGGACGTTGGCCGCATTCGTCATCGCGTTGTCGGTGATCGTGGCGATCCATGAATACGGCCACTACATCGTGGGCCGCTGGTGCGGGATCAAGGCGGATGTGTTCTCGCTTGGCTTTGGCCCGGTGCTCTATTCGCGCTATGACAAGCGGGGGACAAAGTGGCAAATAGCACTGCTTCCTTTTGGCGGTTATGTGAAATTTGCAGGCGACGCTAATGCAGCGTCAGGCAAGGATGAGGGCGCGATGGAAGAGGTCGCCGCCGATCCGGTGCGGCTGCGCGAGACAATGCACGGTGCGCCGCTTTGGGCGCGTGCGCTGACGGTTGTGGCGGGGCCTGTGTTCAACTTTGCCTTGTCGATCATTGTTTTCGCGGGCGTGAGTATGAGCCTTGGCACGGTAAGTGAACCGCTCACCGTTGAAGCGGTCAAGCCATTGCCGAACGCGGTTGAGGGACTTGAGAAGGGTGATGTGCTGCAAGCGATTGCGGGCCGCAATTTCCCGCAGAGCACGCAAACGCCAGAATACCGCGCCTTTATGGATGCGCTCCCGTTTGAGCCGGTGCTGGAATATACAGTGCTGCGCGACGGACAAAGCGTGACCGTAGACGGGCCTTATCCGAACCCCGCGCTTGTCGGTGGTGTGGGGGCTCAGACTGCGGCGTTGGACGCGGGTCTGGCGACCGGTGATGTCATTGTGGGTATTGATGGTGCACCGACATTTGCGTTCATCCAACTCAAAGAAGCCGTTGAAAGCTCGGAAGGGCGCCCGCTGTTGCTAGATGTGTGGCGTGGCGGCGAGATTTTGCAATTCACGCTGGTGCCGAAATCCACGGATGAGCCGCAGCCTGACGGCAGTTTTGTTAATGTTCTGCGCATCGGTATTTCGAGCGCGGGCGCCATCACGCCCGCCACCGATGTACCGGGCCTCTTGGAAGCTGCCGAGCGTGGTGTTGCAGGTACATGGCGCATTATTAAAGGGTCGTTGTCGGGGATGTGGCATATGGTGACGGGGGCGATCAGCTCTTGCAATATGTCCGGCCCTGTTGGCATCGCCCAAGTATCTGGTGCCATGGCGAGCCAAGGGGCATTGAGCTTCATCAACTTCATTGCGGTGCTGAGCACGGCGGTAGGCCTGCTCAATCTGTTCCCGATCCCCGCACTCGATGGCGGACACCTGACGTTTTATGCCTACGAGGCTGTACGCGGCAAACCGCCAAGTGACAAAGCGCTGCGCATCTTGATGACAGTGGGTATCGCAATGGTTCTGGGATTGATGATGTTTGCTATGTTTAACGATTTTTTCTGCCCATAATAGGCGTCAAATTTAGAAAACTATGGATGAAAGCAGGGCTAATGCCTTGCTTTTGCCACATTTGCCCCGTGTGTTAGCCACATTCAGTCGCCAAAGATTAACGCAGACTTAGTCTGTGTTTCAAAGGAGCGACCCATGCAAACATTTACAAACGGCTTTCGCGGCTTGAGTATTCTTGTGGACCTCAACTGGGATCGGGCACTCTATATTTGTATGATCATTTTCGCGCTCTGCGCCGGTGCATTTTTGGGCAGCATTAAGTAATTTGCGATCATCTTTAAACTTGGTTCAGGGGCCTGCGCTTTGCGCGGGCCAATTTCGTTTTGAAAAGAAGCCTCATAGTTTTGACAACGCAGGCCCCTGCGGGTAGGCAGTACGGTAACGGTGTTAATAAAATTGGGTATAAACCATGAACCTGAGGTCTACGATGCGCGCCAACCGCGTGCTTGAGCAGTACAGCTACTATCGGTCGGGCCTCAAAGGTCTTGCTTTTTCACTATTAATAACAACAGCTTGGATTGCACCTGCGCCCCAAGCTTTCGCGCAGCAGTATCAATTCAACACGGTGCGTATCGAAGGCAACCAGCGTATCGGCGACAGTGCAATCCTGTCACGGGCTGGAATCGTTCGCGGCCGAGCGATCAGCGCAGGCGAATTGAACGATGCCTATCAGCGGCTTAACAACACTGGCATTTTTGAAAGCGTGTCGATTTCGCCGCAGGGCAGTACCTTGACCATTACCGTGGTTGAGCTGCCCACGATTAACCGTATTTCCTTTGAAGGAAATCGCCGTATCAAGGATGACGCACTGGGGTCCATAATCGGTTCTACGTCACGCCGCGTGTTTAATCCGACGCAGGCAGCTAAAGATGCTAACTCTATTGCGCAAGCGTATTCAAACGATGGCCGTCTGTCTGCTCGCGTGCAGCCCAAAGTGATCAAGCTGAGCCAGAACCGTGTGGATCTGGTGTTTGAAGTTTTTGAGGGGGACAATGTCGAAGTTGAGCGCCTGAGCTTTGTGGGTAACCGTGTATACTCCGATCGGCGTCTGCGCCGCGTGCTGGGAACCAAGCAAGCAGGAATATTCCGTCGTCTGGTCCGCCGTGATACGTTCGTCGAGGAACGTGTTGATTTTGACAAGCAGGTCTTGCGCGATTTCTACTTCTCCCGCGGCTATGTCGATATGCGTGTGAACTCTGTCAATGCGGAGTTGACCCAGGAGCGTGACGGCTATTTTGTCGGCTTCAACATCCAAGAGGGCCAACAGTTCCAGTTCGGAAAAATAAGTGTCACCTCCGAGATGAACAATGTTGATGGCAATACATACGCGAAGATCATCAAAGCGCGCCCCGGCGTCATTTACTCTCCTGCGTTGATTGAGGCAGAGATTGCCCGCTTTGAACGGCAGGCAGTCCGGGACGGTGTCGATTTCATGCGCATCGAGCCACGTGTGACCCGCAATGATCGCAATTTGACGCTTGATGTGGAATTTGTGCTGTCACGTGGCGAGCGTATCTTTGTTGAGCGGATTGATATCGAAGGTAACACAACTACGCTTGATCGTGTTGTGCGCCACCAGTTCGACAGTGTTGAGGGCGATCCCTTCAACCCACGTGAAATTCGGCAGTCCGCAGAACGTATTCGCGCTTTAGGATACTTCGAGACCGCAGAAGTTAACGCCCGTGAGGGATCTACTCCCGAGCAAGTCGTGATTGACGTAGATGTACAAGAGGCACCGACTGGCGCGCTGAATTTTGGTGGCTCGTTCTCGACCAATGACGGTATTGGTGTTGCGGTTACTTTCTCCGAGGATAACTTTGCGGGGCGCGGCCAGAAACTGGTCTTGGCCCTCTCGACTGCGAGCGACGCGCGGCGCTATGGCTTTCGTTTTGTAGAGCCCTCTTTGCTTGGCCGTGATGTGAGCTTTGGCTTGGAATTGGATTATTCCGAGACGAATTCATCTTTCTCGACCTATGACAGTACGCGACTTACTTTCCGCCCGAGCCTGACATTCCCTGTGAGTGAAAATGGTCGTTTGCAGTTGCGCTATACGGCGCAGCAAGAAGAAGCGACAGCCCGTGATCCAAATAGTGATGGAAGCCCATTCGCTGGCGGGATTATCCAAAACGACATCGCTGCGGGTCAATTGTTGGCGTCCTCAATCGGGTATCAATACAGCTACGACACACGGCGCACAGGCCTTGATCCAAATGCAGGTGTGCTGTTCCGCTTCAGTCAGGATTTTGCCGGACTTGGCGGTGATCAGAAATATGTGCGTACCGTTGCGAAACTTATCGGTGAGAGAAAGTTCTTCAACGAGGAATTAACAGTCAGGGCAACTGTCGAGGGCGGCGCACTGGCTTGGAACAGCGGCACAAACCGTGCGATTGACCGCTTTATTTTGACCCCCTCACAGATGCGCGGATTTGAACCGGGCGGTATTGGTCCGCGTGATACCGGCTCATCCGAGGATGACACCTTGGGCGGCAACTTTTATTTTATAGGCCGTTTAGAAACGATATTCCCGTTGGGCCTGCCGGAAGAATACGGTATCCGTGCTGGCTTGTTCTATGATGTGGGTAACCTTTGGGACCTATCGGACGTTAATCTCAGTGGCGGAACCGTATCGGGCGAGGGTGGTTCGTTCCGTCATGTGGTCGGTGTGTCGATCTACTGGGACACCCCTGTAGGGCCGCTCCAGCTGAACTTCTCTGATGCGATCCGCAAAGAGGAATTTGACCGCGAGCAGAAGTTCGAGATTACCCTTCAGACGGAATTCTAATTGATGCGCAGCGCGCTCAGATGGATTTGCATGGCGCTGGTACTGCTGATGGCGGTACCAGCGCTTGCGCAGGATCAGGTGGCACCTGCGCTCGGTATTGTCACTTTTGACAGTGACCGTTTGTTTTTCGAGAGCGATTTTGGAAAGCGGGTTACCCTTGAGATCGAGGCGACAGGCAACGAGCTTGTGGCCCAGAACCGGAGTATCGAAGTTGAATTGGCCCTTGCAGAGCAGGACCTGACGGACCGCCGTACAAGCATGACACCCGAAGAATTCCGGCCACTGGCAGATGCTTTTGACACCCGTGTACAATTGTCCCGCCAGGAACAAGCGGCCAAATCACGCGCTCTCAATGCGCAGCTTGCGCAAGGGCGTGAAATCTTTTTGCGCGCGGCCACACCGATCCTGCAGGAGTTGATGGCACAGGCGGGTGCCGCTGTGCTGCTGGAAAACCGTACCGTCTTTTTCAGCGCGACCAGCAGTGATATTACCGGCGCTGCGATAACCCGGCTTAACCTCAGATTGGGCGATGGGGCGGACGTGAGCACCACGGCCCCCAACCCGCCGCAGGACTGATTGCGCCAGCTTGCTCCACACGGTTGGAGTTGCTAGCTGTTGATCAAAGATCCCCGAAAGGACACCCATGACACAAGACCTCAAGCGCGCCGACATTCAGATGATCCAGCGTATTCTACCGCACCGCTATCCTTTTTTGCTGGTGGATAAGGTTGAGGAGATTGACGGCACGCAATCCTCTGTTGGCTATAAGAACGTCACCATGAACGAGCCGCATTTTCAGGGGCATTTCCCTGGAACGCCAATCATGCCCGGTGTGACAATTGTGGAGGCGATGGCCCAGACGGCGGGTGTGATGGTTGGCGTTGCATTGGATCAGATGGACAAGGAGATGCTCATCTATTTCATGTCCATTGATAACTGCAAATTCCGCCGCAAAGTTGTGCCGGGGGATGTGTTGCGCATGGATTTGAAAACTGTGCGCGGCAAGCCGGGTGGCAAAATCTGGAAATTCTCCGGTGTGGCTACGGTTGAGGGCGAGATGGCGGCAGAGGCGGAGTTTATGGCGATGCTTGATCTGCCCAAGGATGACGCATAATGGCCATTCACCCCAGTGCGGTGATCGAGCAAGGCGCGCAGATTGATCCCACGGCGACTGTTGGGCCCTTCTGTGTGGTTGGCCCGCAGGTTGTGCTGGCTGCAGATGTGGAGCTGAAATCGCATGTTGTGATTACCGGCAGGACCTCTGTAGGCGAGGGGACGGTGATCTTTCCCTTCGCTGTCATCGGCGAAATCCCCCAAGATCTTAAGTTCAAGGGCGAGGCAAGCCGCCTTGTCATCGGCAAGCGCAACCGGATCCGCGAGCATGTCACGATGAATTGCGGCACAGAAGGCGGCGGTGGGCTGACCTCTGTGGGGGATGACGGTCTGTTCATGGCAGGCTGTCACATCGCCCATGATGCGATTGTCGGCAACAATGTAATTGTGGTGAATAGTGCAGCTGTCGCGGGACATTGTGTGATTGAGGATGAGGTGATTATCGGCGGTTTGTCGGGCATCCATCAATGGGTGCGCATCGGACGTGGAGCCATCATTGGCGCAGTTACGATGGTGACGAACGATGTGATCCCCTTCGGTCTTGTTCAAGCGCCGCGTGGGCATCTGGACGGGCTGAACCTTGTGGGGCTGAAGCGGCGCGGGGTCGCACGGGGCGATATCACCGCTCTGCGGGCTGCATTCCAGATGTTGGCGCAGGGCGAGGGGACATTCCACGATCGCGCCGAGCGGTTGGGCAAGGAAACCGAAAGCGACTATGTTCGCGAGATCGTTGATTTTGTGTTGGCCGACAGTGGTCGCCACTTCCTGACTCCGAAATGACGCTGGCGCTGATTGCAGGGCGCGGCGACCTGCCTGCACTGATCTGCGGTGCGATGGACACGCATCCCTTGATTTGCGGCTATGAGGGCATTGATCTGAGCGGCGTCACGGCGGATGTGACCTTCCGCTTGGAAACCCTTGGTACATTACTGTTGGAGCTTGGGTCGCGCGGTGTCACGCAGGTTTGCTTTGCCGGTGGTCTGGACCGTCCCGCGCTGGACCCCAACAAGATTGACGCAGAGACGGCCCCGCTGGTTCCGATGTTCATGCAAGCCCTGCAACAGGGCGATGATGGCGCGCTGCGCGTCGTGGTGGAGCTGTTTGAGAAGACAGGTTTTGAAGTTCTGGGTGCGCATGAGGTGGCCCCCGACCTGCTGGCTCAAGGTGGCGTTTATGGCACCGAGTGGCCCGATGCGCAGATGCGTGAGAACGCCGAGATCGCGGCAGCGCATATCCTCAAGATGTCTCCGCAAGACAAAGGGCAGGCCTGTGTCGTGGCGCAGGGCAAAGTCGTCGCCATGGAGGATAAGCGTGGGACCGATGCAATGCTCGGCGATCTGGGCAAGGTTGTGGACGGTATTCTGTTTAAAGGGCCAAAAGCGGAGCAGTCCCGGCGGATTGACTTGCCCACGGTGGGGCCTGAGACGTTTGACACCGCACATCGTGCGGGCTTGCGCGGTGTTGTCGTGGATGCGGGAGATGTGTTGGTGCTGCATCCCAAGGAGTGTGCTGCGCGTGCGGATGCCCATGGCCTCGTCTTTTGGTCGCGGACAGGCGAATGACCCCTCTGCGGGTGTTTATTCTTGCAGGGGAGCCATCGGGGGATAAGCTCGGTGGTGCACTTATGGCAGGGCTTAAGGCATTGCGTCCCGATGTGACGTTCGAGGGAATAGGTGGCGTGCAAATGCAGGCCGAGGGATTACAAAGCCGCTTTGACATGAACGAGTTGAGCGTGATGGGACTGGCCGAGGTGCTGCCCAAATACCGGCACCTCAAGCGCCGTATTGCGGAGACTGCAAAGGCGGTGATCGAGATGCAGCCTGATGTGCTCATCACCATCGACAGCCCTGATTTCTCGCTGCGTGTGGCCAAGCTGGTGAAGGCAGGCAGCACAATCCGCACCGTGCACTACGTAGCACCGACGGTTTGGGCATGGCGGGCAGGGCGCGCCGCCAAGATGGCACGTCACATTGATCATGTGCTTGCGCTTTTCCCGTTCGAGCCGCCATTGATGCAAGCCGCTGGTATGCGCTGTGATTTTGTGGGTCATCCCGTTGTGGCAGAAGCTGTTGCGACCAAAGTTGATGCGAAGCGTTTTCGCGCAGATCACGGTATCGGTGACGCGCCTTTGCTGATGGTCCTTCCCGGCTCGCGGCGTGGAGAGGTGGCGCGCCTCGGTCCACGCTTTTCGGATGCTGTCGCGCGGGTGAAGGCGAAAATCCCTGACCTAAGGGTTGTCGTTCCTGCCGCTGGCCCTGTTGCGGATGCGGTCAAGTCGCTGACAGCCGCATGGCCCGATACAACAGTGCTTGATCCACGCGAGGGCGATTATGCTGCTGCCATGGATCAAAAGCGCGCAGCGTTTTGCGCCGCCGATGTGGCACTTGCCGCCTCTGGTACCGTCTCGCTGGAACTTGCCGCCGCCGATACACCCATGGTTATCGCCTATGATATGAGCCCGCTGAGCCGTTTTATCATCAGCCGCATGATGTTGGTGGATACGGTCACACTTGTGAACCTCGTCTCGGACACACGGGTGGTGCCGGAGTTTATCGGTAAGGCCTGTGATCCTGCGCTGATTGCCACTGGCATTGCAGATGTCATGGCCGCACCTGACCTTCAGCGCGCAGCTATGGCCCTCACGATGGAGCGGCTCGGGCGTGGAGGCGAGGCCCCCGGCTTGCGCGCAGCGCGGGCGGTTCTCGACGGGTTGGATCAGGTATAGTTAGCCGCGGTGAATCCAGCCACCGCCAAAGATACGGCTGCTCTCGGGATCGTAGAAGACACAAGCCTGACCGGGACTTACACCTTCTTCTGCAACCAATAGTTCAACCTCACCAGTTGTCGCCGTGATCGGGCGCAGGATCGCATCCACCGGTGGTCGGGTCGAGCGAACGCGTACTGTTACAGGCCACTCCGTGCGGGAGGTGAATTCCTCATCACCGAGCCAGTTGATCTCTTTAAGCGGTACCGTGCGGGTCGCCAGCATTGCCTTCGGCCCCACAACAACGTGCTTGAGGTTCGCATCAAGGCGCACCACATACAGCGGCTCAGCCAGACCGCCAATGCCAAGGCCACGCCGTTGGCCGACCGTATAGTTGATCACACCGTCATGCTTGGCCAGCACACGGCCTTCGGTATCTACAATATCACCGGGATCAGCCGCTTCGGGCCGTAGCTTGCGGATAACAGAGGCATAATCACCATCAGGGACAAAGCAGATATCCTGACTGTCAGGCTTGTTCGCCACGCGTAGCCCGTATTTCTCGGCCAATTTCCGGGTGGCTTCCTTGGACGGCAAATGCCCCAGCGGGAAGCGTAGGTAATCAAGCTGCTCCGGTGTGGTGGAGAAGAGGAAGTAGCTCTGATCTTTGCTGGCGTCCGCAGCGGCGTGCAGTTCAGGACCGTTGGCCCCCATCATCCGCTGAATGTAGTGACCTGTCGCCATGCAATCGGCCTCAAGGTCTTTTGCGGTCTCCAGCAAATCCTTGAATTTCACACGTTCATTGCAGCGGATGCACGGCACAGGTGTCGCACCGCCCAGATAGCTGTCGGCGAATTCGTCAATCACCGCGTCCTTAAAGACGTTTTCATAGTCGAGCACGTAATGGGGAAAGCCCATGTCTTCGGCCACGCGGCGGGCATCATGGATATCGATTCCCGCACAGCAGGCCCCTTTTTTCGCCAATGCCGCACCGTGATCATAAAGCTGGAGCGTCACGCCAACGACGTCGTACCCTTGCTCGGCCAGCATTGCGGCCACAACCGAGCTGTCGACACCACCTGACATCGCCACCACCACGCGGGTGTCTGCGGGCGCTTTGGCAAAGCCAAGCGAATTGAGCGGTGGTGTTTGGTCAAGCGGCATGGGGTTTTATCCTGTGGGGTGGTGTTATTGTGGAATATAGGAAAATGCGAACTACTCACAAGGGGCGGCTTCATTTGTCTTTAACGGACGTGGCGCAATGGTGTCTTTGTAAAGAGGATGGTGTTGTACAATGTATTTAAAGAAAGTTGATGGCCCGCGTGCTGTAACCCTTGCCGATGGCACGGTGATGTCGATGGCGGATCTGCCGCCGGTTGGCACACAGCGTTGGGTTGCATCGCGAAAAGCGGCCGTGGTCCGCGGCGTAGTCTACGGTTTGCTGAGCAAGGATGACGCGCTTGACCGCTATAACCTAAGTGACGACGAGTTCATAGAATGGGTTAGGGCAGTATCTACCCACGGTGAAGTTGCGCTAAAAGCGACAATGGTTCAAAAATATAGACAACTTTAGGTTGTTTAAATACATGCATTGGTTATGTTTAATCCTTAGTTAACCTTTTTTGTTCACGATTAGGTCCATAGAACAGTCCTTATCTGGCGGAGTTGAACAATATGCGCGTCTTGCTTGTCGAAGATGATCCTACCACCTCGAAAAGCATCGAATTGATGCTGACCCATGCCAACTTAAACGTCTATGCGACGGATCTGGGGGAGGAAGGGATCGATCTGGCGAAGCTTTATGACTACGATATTATCCTACTTGACCTCGATTTACCGGATATGACGGGTCACGAAGTCCTGCGCCAATTGCGGCTTAGCCGTATCGAGACGCCGATTTTGATTCTCTCCGGTGCCGATGATACAGAGAGCAAGATCCGGGGCTTTGGCTTTGGCGCAGATGACTATCTGACCAAGCCGTTCCACCGTGAAGAACTTGTTGCCCGAATCCACGCTATTATTCGCCGCTCCAAAGGGCACTCTCAATCCTTAATCGATACGGGCATGATTTCCGTCAATCTGGACGCAAAGACCGTAAGTGTTGAGAAAAAGCCGGTGCACCTCACTGGCAAAGAATACCAGATGCTGGAGTTGTTGAGCCTGCGCAAAGGGACAACGCTGACCAAAGAGATGTTCTTGAACCACCTCTATGGTGGCATGGATGAGCCAGAGCTGAAGATCATTGATGTTTTCATCTGCAAGCTGCGCAAGAAACTGACCACCGCAACAGGCGGTTCAAGCTATATCGAGACGGTCTGGGGCCGTGGGTATGTGCTGCGTGATCCTGACCCTGTCGAGATGGATTTGGCTGTGAGCGCCTGAAAGGTCATAAAACAAGAGTATTGACCTAGACCTGCCTTTGGTCGCGGCCTATCTAAATGTAGGTAGGCAGCAGCCAAAAGGGCAGGTTTTGTGACTTCTGAGACAATTGGTTTGAATTCTGATGTGGCGCTTCTCTCTGAGGAGCAGGCAGCAGCAGAGCTTGCGGTTTTGGCCGAGCAACTTTTAGAAGCGAACACTGCCTATCATACCGAGGATGCGCCGACGATATCGGATGCAGAATACGATACCCTCAAGCGCCGCAATGCCGCGATTGAGGCGCAGTTTCCAAATCTGAAACGCGATCACAGCCCTAGTGATCAAGTGGGTGCAGCAGTGGCCTCCGGTTTTGGCAAGATAAGCCATGATGTGCGGATGTTGTCACTCGGGAATGCATTTACCGATGAGGATGTCAGTGAGTTCGATACCTCTATTCGAAAGTACCTCGGCTTGGCCGCAGATGCGCCGCTGACCTATACGGCAGAGCCGAAGATTGACGGACTCTCGCTCTCCTTGCGCTACGAAAACGGTATTCTGGTACAGGCGGCCACCCGCGGCGACGGCGCTGTGGGCGAGAACGTCACAGCCAATGCCCGGACCGTTGCCGATATTCCGCATAATGTGACGGGTGCGCCAGACTTGCTTGAGGTGCGCGGTGAAGTTTATATGAGCCATGCAGATTTTGAGGCGCTCAACGCTCGGCAGGAAGAACGCGGTGGCAAGATATTTGCCAACCCGCGCAATGCCGCCGCTGGATCACTGCGTCAGCTTGACTCCGAGATCACCCGTGCACGGCCCTTGCGCTTTTTCGCCTATGCTTGGGGAAGTCTGTCTGCGCCGCTTGGCGACACGCAATCCGGCGCGATTGAGGCGCTCTCATCATTTGGTTTTGCCACCAATCCGCTCACGGAGCAGTGCGAAGGGCCGACTGAGCTGATTGCACAGTATGCCAAGATCGAAGCAGCGCGGCCGGATCTCGGCTATGACATCGATGGTGTGGTCTACAAGGTGGACGACCTTGAACTGCAATCGCGTTTGGGTTTTCGCTCGACCACCCCCCGCTGGGCAATTGCTCATAAATTTCCAGCCGAGCTTGCGTGGACGACGCTGGACGGCATCGACATTCAGGTCGGCCGCACCGGCGCGCTTAGTCCTGTTGCGCGCCTGTCTCCGGTCACAGTCGGTGGTGTTGTCGTGTCAAACGCCACCCTGCACAACGAAGATTATATCAAGGGCCTTGATAGTAAGGGGCAAGAAATCAGGGGCGGAAAGGACATTCGAGTAGGTGATCTGGTGCAAGTTTACCGTGCTGGTGATGTGATCCCGAAAGTGGCTGATGTAGATATTTCTAAGCGCAGCCCTGATGCGGACGCGTTTGTATTTCCTGACGCCTGTCCCGAATGCGGTAGTGACGCGATCCGAGAGCCCGGCGATGCGGTGCGCCGCTGTACGGGCGGTATGATTTGCCCTGCGCAGGCGGTGGAAAAGCTCAAACATTTCGTTTCCCGCGCGGCCTTTGACATTGATGGCATGGGCGCAAAACAGGTTGAGCAGTTCTATATTGACGGCTGGATCGCGGAGCCTGCTGATATTTTCACGCTTCAGGCGCGCTATGGCAGCGGCATGCAGCAACTCAAGAACCGTGAAGGATGGGGTGATAAATCCGCCAACGCTCTGTTCGCCGCCATTCAAGACAAGCGTAGAATTCCCTTTGCGCGGCTCATATTCGGCCTCGGCATCCGGCACGTTGGAGAAGCATCGGCGAATATGATCGCGCTGCACTATGGCACATGGGATGTGCTGGCCCAAGCGATTGAGGACGCCAGCACTCAAGAGGGACCAGCGTGGGATGATCTGCTGGCGATTGACGGTATGGGCGCTGTCATGGCGGGATCGTTGGTCGGGGCCTTTGCCCAAGACGCCGAGCGCGCGTCCATCATGCGCTTGGTTTCTGAACTTGAGGTGCAAGAGGCCGTGCGCGCCGATACCTCAGGCTCCCCTGTTGCGGGCAAAACGGTTGTTTTTACCGGAACGCTGGAGAAAATGACACGGGCAGAGGCCAAGGCCCGCGCCGAGCGTTTGGGGGCCAAGGTTTCAGGCTCGGTCAGTGCCAAAACCGATCTGCTGGTCGCGGGGCCAGGTGCGGGGTCGAAGGCAAAGAAGGCAGCTGATCTTGGGATCGAGGTGTTGGACGAGGACGGTTGGCTCGCCCTGATCGCAAATACATGAGCACGCGGCCCGAGCCTTTGTTTCCGCTGTTTGCGGGGCTGGATACGCTGACAGGAATTGGCCCTAAGACGGCGCAGCATTTTGCAGGTCTTGGGGTGATTGCACCCCGTGATCTGCTGTTTACGCTTCCACAATCTGGTATTGACCGGCAGCTGATCGAAACAGTGGAGGGTGCGCCATTTCCCACGACTTTAACCGTGGCAGTGACCATCGGCAAACACTACCCTCCCCGCAACAAAGGCGGTGCATACCGCATACATGTGGAGGATTCCGAGACGTCTTTCCAGTTGGTGTTCTTCCATGCGCGTGGCAATTATTGGGAGCAAACCTTGCCTGAGGGCAGTCGCCGCATCGTATCTGGGCGGGTGGAGTTGTTCGACAGTGTCCCGCAAATGGTGCATCCTGATTTTACAGTGCCAGAGGACGAGGCGGACAGTATTCCGCGCTTTGAGCCGGTTTATCCACTCACCCAAGGTGTCACGCAAAAACTGATGTATAAGGCCACGCGCGGCGCAATAGCTCTGATCCCGCCGATGGGTGAATGGATTGATCCAAGTCAGCTTAAGAAAGCCGAATGGCCTGATTTCAGTGCTGCCGTGTCCGCCGCCCATGATCCTGCCAGCCTGGGCGACATCGCAGCAAGTGCACCGGCGCGGGAGCGTTTGGCCTATGACGAGTTGCTGGCGCATCAGATCACATTGGCGCTGGCGCGACAGGTGGAGCGGCGCAAGAAGGGCCGCATTGCGCATGCGACGGGGGTATTGCAGGCCAAGGTGCTGGCGGGTCTGCCATATAAACCAACAGGCGCGCAGAGCCGCGCGATTGCCGAGATCATCGCCGACATGGCGACCGAGCAGCGGATGAACCGCCTGCTTCAGGGCGATGTGGGGGCGGGGAAAACGCTGGTGGCGTTTATGGCGTTGTTAGCTGCAGTGGAAGCGGGCGGGCAGGGTGTCTTGATGGCCCCTACAGAGATCCTTGCACGCCAACATTTGCAAGGATTACGCCCCTTGGCCGAGAGCGCGGGTGTCGTGCTGGAAATCCTCACAGGCCGAGATAAAGGGGCGGAACGCGCCGCGAAGCTTGCCGCACTTGAGCGTGGCGATATTCACGTGCTGGTCGGCACCCATGCTGTGTTTCAAGAGAGCGTTGTGTTCCATGATCTACGCCTTGCTGTGGTGGACGAACAGCACCGCTTTGGCGTGCGCCAGCGGCTTGAGCTGGGGCGCAAGGGGCGCCAAGCTGATGTGCTTGTGATGACTGCCACGCCGATACCGCGCAGTCTCGCACTGGCGCAATACGGCGATATGGATGTGAGCGTGCTGGATGAAAAGCCGCCCGGTCGCAAACCGATCCAAACGGTTTTGATCAGCACCGAGCGTTATGAGGAGGTGATTGATCGCCTCAGCGCGGCCATCTCGGACGGGCGTCAGTGTTACTGGGTGTGTCCGCTGGTGGAGGAGAGCGAGGTCAGCGATCTGACCGCCGCAGAGGAGCGGTTCAAGCGGCTGCGTGCCGCAATGGGTGAGGGGGTTGTCGGGCTGGTGCATGGCCAGATGCCACCTGCCGACAAAGACGCTGCCATGGCTGCATTCCAACGCGGCGAGACGAAGCTGCTGGTGGCGACCACGGTGATCGAAGTTGGCGTAGATGTGGCCAATGCGTCGATCATGGTGATTGAGCGGGCCGAGAGTTTCGGTCTGGCACAGTTGCACCAGTTGCGTGGGCGGGTTGGCCGCGGCACGGCGGCGTCGAGCTGCTTGCTGATGTACCAAAGCCCGCTGACCGAGACAGGGCGGCAACGCCTCGAAGTGTTGCGCGAGACCGAAGACGGGTTTGTGATCGCCGAGACGGACCTCAAGATACGTGGAACAGGCGATCTGATCGGCACTGCGCAATCAGGTGTGCCGCGTTTCAAGGTCGCTGATCTTGAAAAACAGGCTGCTTTGATGGCCGTTGCCCAATCGGATGCGCGCAAACTACTCTATGAAGATCCCGCGTTGGAGAGCGATCGGGGCCGTGCAGCGCGGATGCTCTTGTGGCTCACGCGGCAAGATGAGGCAATTCGTTTGATTTCAGTGGGTTAATCTTGGATGTTCTGAAAAGTTCACAAATGTTCTCATAAAGTTCTTTACATGGCGTTAATCATATGAGAACAAAGTGGCAACAAGAACGGAGAGACACATGACCTTCTATAAAACAATCAAAGCCATCGCTACACGGTCGCAAGACACGCTTGTGCATGATGCGGCAGGGGCCGCAGCCTTGATTGTAATGCTTATGGTTGGTCTGCATCTTCCTGCGATTGTTTGAGTTTCTGCCTGCGCTCTCATGCCAGGGTCCGTTTTTCGGCGCATATGTCCCAAACTGATGCGCCTTACATGTCACGTTCTGCCTGTCCATGACATGTTATCTGGGGGTGCCTTTCCCCATCCGGTCCCTGTGTCCCACATGAGAAACGCTTTTTTGCGCCGCCATCCTTTTGGATGTGCGGCGCCTTTTTTTTGTCTGTTAGAACTGTGACGTCAGGCGCCTGCGCTGCCCATCGCTTCGGCCAACGCTTCGATGCTGAGCAAAATTGAGGCGTGGCGATTCTTGTATTCAACCGCTGGAGTGAGAACTTCGAAGCCGTCAAAGGGCGCATCGGGCACGCCACCTTTGCCTTTCAGCATCGCTTTGAGCTGGTCGCGGCCCTTCTGCACGCTCTCCAGCGTTGCACCCTCTGATGCCTCCGCTGTGATGGCAGCCGCAGCTTGTCCCAAGGCACAGGCCTTAACGTCCTGTCCGAGTGCAGTGAGGCGGCCGTCCGCCACACACACATCGACAGTCACACTCGACCCGCACAGGGGCGAGCGACGTGTCACACTTGCATCCGGTTCCTCCAGCCGCCCCAGATGCGGAATGTCGGCCGCGAGAGCGAGGATGCGGGCAGAGTACAGCTTGATCAGATCGGTATCGTTGGACATGGCATTTCCTTTGTCTGCCCTCTACATAAGCTTAACCAGTGCGGATGCAAAAACTTTTGAACGGGGTGCGCCACGATGTCCTTTGATCCATCTACTTTGAAATACAATGAGGCCGGTCTGATCCCTGCGATTGCGCAGGATTACGAGACGGGTCAGGTGTTGATGATGGCGTGGATGAACGCCGAGAGCCTGATGCAAACCCTTAAGAGTGGGCAAGTCACCTATTGGAGCCGCTCACGGCAAGAGTTCTGGGCCAAGGGGGCTACTTCGGGGCATGTGCAAACTCTCAAAGAGATGCGTGTGGATTGTGACCGCGATTGTCTGGTGATGCAGGTCGCCCAAATCGGGGCGGCGTGTCACACAGGCGCGCGGAGTTGTTTTTACACGCAAGTGACTGAGCAAGGAGAAGTTGATCTTACTTCAAAGGCTTAAGTACCGATCATTTCGCGAATATCCTCGACTGAACGCCCCTCGCTGCGGAAAAGCGCGATAGCGCGGGAATCATCGCGTTTCGCCAATCTCTTGCCTGCCTCATCGCGGATCAGGCGGTGATGGTGATAACGCGGTTGTGGCAGGCCCAGAAGACGTTGCAGGACGATATGTATGGGGGTGGCATCGAAAAGATCCCGGCCTCGCACAACGTGGCTGATGCCTTGTGCCGCGTCGTCGATGACAACCGACAAATGATATGACGTTCCCATATCGCGCCGCGCGAGAACGATGTCACCAACGGTTTGGATCATATCATTAGCAGAAATGTCGATGTTTTGCGCAGGGCCATCACCTTCTTCGATGAAAAGGAGAGGCCATTCCAACGCGGCAGCGGCGCGGGCCATATCAAGGCGTAACGGGATATCGTGGGGACGCTTGCCAGTTAAAGGCTGATCTGGCCTACAGGTTCCGGGATAGACTACACCATCTGGTCCCAACAGCGGTGCCCCTTCTTGCGGTGCGCTGGCGGCGGCGGCGATATCGGCACGCGAGCAGTGACAAGGATAGAGTATTCCGCGCTGCCAAAGATCGTCCAGTGCGGCGTCATATGCGGTTTGGCGCTCCGATTGGCGCATGACGGGAGTTCCCCATTGCAATCCAAGCCATGCGAGGTCCTCATAGATTTGCGCTTCCCATATAGGGCGTGCGCGTGACTGGTCGATATCCTCGATCCGCAAAAGGAACTCGCCTTGTGCAGCTTTGGCTAAATCATAGGCCAGCAGGGCGGAATATGCATGACCGAGGTGGAGTGGCCCTGTGGGTGATGGCGCAAAACGTGTCCGAAAGGTCAATACTTTTCAACCACGTAGACAGTAGAGCTCATGTCTTGTGTGGGCAGGTGGGGCCCGTGCTCGGCAAACAGCACACGTGCGGCGCTGCAATCAATCCACTCGTTCAAACGACCCGTTTGCATGGGGTCGGCAAGCGCGTAATCATTGAGGGAAAACACCAGTTTGCCTCCCCTTGGGAGGGCATGCATCAGTACGTCGATTGTGCTGCTCGGGGCTGCGCCGAGGCCGATCACGCCAACGGCGCTGATCACTTCGTATTTACCTTTCGGTGTTGCATCCGCTGCAATCGGGGACAAATCGCAGTATACCCCTTTTGCGCGAGATTGCTCGAGCATTGCAGGCGCAATATCAACACCATTGATCTGAGTGAAACCGGCATCCTTAAGCGCCTGACCCGAAAGGCCAGTGCCGCAACCGAAATCAAGAATTGTCGTTGATAAATCAGACACGTGCGCGGCCAAAGCCTCTGCGCAGCGGGCTGGGGTTGAATAGCCCTGAGCGGTAATATCGGCTTCGTATGTATCCGCCCAACTGCCGTAAAACGCGCGGGCTTCGTTTGCGTCACGCTCATGAAACGCTTGTTCTAAGAATATACTCATCCGGATACTTTAAGTTCGTTACCCTTCTTGTCCAGCACTAAGCCAGTCCTGCCAATCCGCTTTTGCGCGGTCTGTATAGGCTTTGTAGCGGTCCTTGCGTCCACGGCGGCCGCTTTTCAGGCCTTCCACAGGGGGAAAGAGGCCGAAATTCACGTTCATTGGTTGGAATGTCTTGGCCTCGGCGCCTCCAGAAATATGGGTGATCAGCGCGCCTGTGGCTGTCGTCGGCGGGGGAGTGTCCAATGCGCCGCCTTGGATTTCGGCAGCAGCAAGACGCCCCGCGAGCAAACCCATCGCGGCACTCTCCACATAGCCTTCAACACCGGTGATCTGGCCTGCAAAACGGATATGCGGCTGTGACTTGAGGCGCATCTGGCCGTCCAGCAGTGTGGGCGAGTTCAGAAATGTGTTGCGGTGGATGCCGCCCAAACGAGCGAAGTTGGCATTCTCAAGGCCGGGAATTGATTTAAAAACAGATGCTTGAGAGCCGTATTTCATCTTAGTTTGAAAACCTACGATATTGTAGAGCGTGCCGAGCTTGTTGTCGCGGCGCAACTGCACCACGGCATAGGCTTTTACATCGGGATGGTGTGGATTGGTGAGGCCCACAGGCTTCATCGGGCCAAAGCGCAGGGTTTCGCGCCCCC
>RCND010000200.1_pt1 | contig 33897 bp, 24 predicted proteins | sample 2041351 | NCBI WGS metagenome assembly RCND01 (sample SAMN09708230, study PRJNA481090) | Marine sediment metagenome, whole genome shotgun sequencing project. | biome: marine sediment; feature: ocean; material: sediment; isolation source: Sewage treatment plant 12B marine sediment (STP12B) ... | reverse complement strand
TATTCTTCGCGAGAAGTTGTCACATCAATAAAGGGCGGTTTAAACTCCATTAACGGGTCTATGTTATTATACAACTCCTGAATATTTCGTCCTTTTACTGGAGGAATAATTTCAAAACTAAATAGCGTTTCTCCTTTTGCTCTTTTTATGTGTTCAGTAACCTTCATATTTATTCATCAACTATATTAGGTGCCAGCCATTTCTTAGCTTTTTCAAATTCAATTTCTTTTCGATAGGCAAAATCTTCAACTTGATCTTCTTTGATTTTTCCTAAGCCAAAATATTTAGCTTTTGGATTTCCAAAATAATATCCACTAACCGATGCTGCTGGCCACATCGCTAAGCTCTCCGTTAGCTTTACTCCGATTTTTTCTTCTACTTGAAGTAATTCCCAAATCGTTAACTTTTCCAAATGATCCGGACATGCAGGGTAACCTGGTGCCGGACGAATGCCTTTATACGATTCGTTAATCAATTCCTCGTTGCTTAACTTCTCGGTCTTAGAGTAGCCCCAGTACTTGGTGCGCACCTCTTTATGTAAATATTCCGCAAAAGCCTCTGCCAAACGGTCCGCCAAAGCCTTAACCATTATGGAATTATAATCGTCCAATTCCTCCTCATATCGCTTTGCTAATTCTGCCGTTCCAAAACCAGTAGAAACGCAAAAACAACCGATATAATCTTGCTTACCACTTTCTTTTGGGGCTATAAAATCTGCCAAAGCATAATCATACACTCCTTCTCTTCTTTGCAATTGTTGGCGAAGGGTACGAAAGGCATAGGTTTCAAATTTACTTTTTGGACTAGCAAGACCGCTAGTCCTCTCGAGATGACAGGTCACTTCTATATCATCATTATTAATAGTGTTCGCAGGAAACAATCCAAAAACAGCTTTCCCCCTTAGTTGCTTTTCTCCTAAGACCTTAGCTAACATATTTTGTGCATCCGAAAAAAGGTCAGTAGCTTGTTCACCCACTACCTTATCTGTTAGTATCGCGGGATATTTCCCATGCAGTTCCCAACTTCTAAAAAAAGGAGTCCAGTCAATAAAAGGAACTAGTTTCTTCAAGTCCATATCTTTGATAACCTGAATTCCTAATTGTTTGGGTTTCACAATTTCAGTGGTATTCCAATCAATTTGAAATTTATTCTTTCGGGCCTTTTCTATAGATTTGTATTCTTTCTTGATCGAGCGCTTTAAGAACTTATCCCTAAATACGTCATAATCCTCTTTTATAGATTTTTTATAACCGTCCGAAGTCTCTTTTTTGAGTAAGTCGCCAACGACGGTAACCGCACGTGAAGCGTCATTGACATGCACTACAGCCTGACTGTATTGTGGGTCTATTTTTACAGCAGTATGTGCTTTACTGGTGGTTGCTCCACCTATTAACAATGGTACCTTGAAATTTTTACGTTCCATCTCCTTTGCCAAATGCACCATTTCGTCCAAGGAAGGTGTAATCAAACCACTTAACCCAATGATATCAACGTTATGTTTTATGGCGGCGGCAATGATTTTTTCTGGCGGCACCATGACACCTAAATCTATAATTGCATAATTATTACATGCAAGTACTACACTAACTATGTTTTTCCCGATGTCGTGAACATCTCCTTTTACAGTCGCCATCAATATTTTTCCGGCCCCATCAGAATCTCCTTCTTGAGGGTTCAACAACTTCTCTTCTTCAATATAAGGCAACAGATATGCCACTGCCTTTTTCATTACTCTAGCAGACTTTACAACCTGTGGTAAGAACATTTTTCCACTTCCAAAGAGGTCTCCAACGACGTTCATTCCTGTCATTAGTTTAACTTCTATAACCTCAATAGGTTTGTCAGCAGCTTGCCTAGCCTCCTCCACATCTTCAACGATATACTGGTCTATACCTTTTACCAGTGCCCTTGTAATTCTGTTTTGAAGGGGCTCTTCTCGCCAAGATAAATCTACCTTACTCTCTTTAGCTTTGCCAACAACAGATTCTGCAAAATCTAGTAATCTTTCCGTAGCATTCTCTCGCCTATTAAGCATTACGTCTTCTACACGCTCCAATAAATCTTTAGGAATGTCATCATAGATTTCTAACATTGTAGGGTTCACAATACCCATGTTCATACCAGCTTTAATAGCATGGTATAAGAAAACAGAGTGCATTGCCTCCCTTACAGGATTATTTCCTCGAAATGAGAAAGAAACATTGCTAACTCCTCCACTTACACTGCAATAAGGAAGGTTTTCTTTCACCCATTTGGTAGCACTAATAAAATCGAGCGCGTTTAGTTTATGCTCATCCATTCCAGTAGCAACCGGAAAAATATTCAAATCAAAAATGATATCCTCAGGTTTAAAACCAACCTTATGTACCAAAACATCATAAGAGCGTTTTGCAATTTCTATGCGTCTATCATAATTATCTGCCTGACCCACCTCATCAAAAGCCATTACAATTACAGCGGCACCATATCGTTTGATTAGCTTCGCATGATGAGTGAATTCCGCTTCACCTTCTTTTAGACTAATGGAATTTACCACACACTTACCCTGCACTACTTTTAAGCCCGCTTCTATTATTTCCCATTTAGAGCTATCAATCATAATGGGTACTCGGGAAATATCTGGTTCCGCAATCACAAGATTTAAGAATTTGACCATCGCTTTCTTACCATCAATCAAACCATCATCCATGTTGATGTCAATAATCTGCGCTCCTCCCTCTACTTGGTCTCGGGCCACATCAAGTGCTTCCTCAAATTTTTCTTCCTTAATAAGCCTTAAAAACTTTTTGGAACCTGCCACGTTGGTACGTTCACCTACATTAACAAAATTTGTTTCAGGGGTCACCACAAGTGGCTCCAGACCAGAAAGTTTGAGATATCTATTTTCTTTGCTCATCATTAGCTGTAGTGTAGCACTTCTGGAAAAGATTCATAAAATTGGTGTAACAAGTTTTTCCATTCTTGATACTCAGATGATTTTCGAAAACCAACTTCATGGTCCTCCAACGTTTTCCAATTCACAAGGAGGATATATTGGTTTTCCTTTTCAATACATTTTTTTAATTCATGATTTATGTACCCTTCCATGGAAGAAATTAGTACAGATGCCCGTTCAAAATTTTGTTCAAATCTACACTGCATTCCAGTTCTTATATTAAGTATGGCTACTTCTAAAATCATGTTGCTTCTCGCTTACGTGGTCGGGGACTATAATCATTTGCCAAATTTGCAATCGCAGTAATATGCTCTGGAGTTGTGCCACAACAACCACCTATAATATTAATTAAATCTTTATCCAAATACTCTTTAATTTGAGATGCCATTTGTTGGGGTGTTTCGTCATATTCTCCAAAAGCATTGGGCAAACCAGCATTAGGGTGCGCAGAAATAGCAAAATTAGTTTTAGTCGCCAAAACTTCTAAATGCGGCACCAATTGGCTGGCACCTAAAGCACAGTTAAACCCAACCGATAAAATTGGAATATGCGAAATGGAAATTAAAAATGCTTCGGCTGTTTGTCCGGATAAGGTTCTTCCAGATGCATCTGTTATAGTGCCGCTTACCATAATAGGAACGTCTATCTTTCGTTCTTCCTTTACTTCTTCTATGGCAAATAAAGCCGCTTTAGCATTTAAGGTGTCAAAAATAGTTTCTACTAAAAGAATATCTGCACCGCCATCCAAAAGTGCTTCTACCTGTTGTTTGTAAGCAACACGTAATTCATCAAAAGAAACGGCTCTAAAACCAGGATCGTTTACGTCCGGAGACATGCTTGCCGTTTTATTTGTTGGGCCAATGCTGCCCGCTACAAATCTTGGCTTATTAGGTTCATTTGCAGTGAAGTCATCCGCTACCTTTTTAGCAATTCGGGCGGATTCAAAATTGAGTTCGTAGACTAATTCCTCCATGTGGTAATCCGCCATGGCTATTGTAGTCCCTGAAAAAGTATTGGTCTCTACAATATCAGCGCCAGCAGCAAAATATTTACGATGTACTTCAGAAATAGCTTCTGGTTGGGTTAAAGACAGTAAATCATTATTTCCTTGTAAAGGGTGTTCCCAATTCTTAAACCGTTCTCCTCGAAAATCTTCCTCCGTAAACTTGTAACGCTGCAGCATGGTGCCCATAGCACCATCTAGAATCAATATTTTTTTATGTAGTAAATCCTTAATCATATTACAATTTTTACGCTTTTTGCGTAATTATACATTTGTAATTATCAAGTAAGGAAAAGGTAGGACGAAGTGTCTTTCTTTTGGGTTATCTATTCCTGTATCTGGTCGGTTTTATCCGCCAATAAATCCTAAAACTAGTTCAGGACAGGGGTAGAATGTAGCACCTTCTTTATCTAATTTAAATTAGCAAAAGGGTTGCTAAGGCTTCATAGGGTCTATTCCCTCCGCCTTTCTTGATAACAATTTCAATTTATTAATGAACTCAGTACAAAGTAACATCACAGTTTGCTCTTAAACAAATTATAGTGCTTATTTCTGAATAAAAAACCCTCCAATCCTATGTGAGTTTAGAGGTTTACTAGCTAAAAAAAATCATGCAATACTTTGTACCACTTCTTTTTTGGCTGCCTTTTTAGAGCCATCAAATCCCTCTACACCACCTACCGTTGTATATTTCATTACATATCTTTTACCTGGATTTATTAATTGATAGGCAAACTGGCACATAACAGCAGCTTCATGAAAACCAGACAGTATCAATTTCAACTTTCCTTCATAGGTATTTACATCACCGATGGCAAATACCCCAGGAATATTTGTTTGATAGTCTTTTGCATTATTTACCTTGATAGCATTTTTTTCTATCTCCAGTCCCCAATTTCCTATAGGTCCAAGTTTTGGTGAAAGCCCGAATAGTGGAATTAAGTTATCTACTTCCAAATAGGTTTCTCCCTTTTCAGTATTGTTATGTTTGATGACTACAGCTTCTAATTTTTCGTCTCCGTAAAGCTTCTTCACTTCAGCCTCAGTAAATAATTTGATTTTACCAAGTTTAGCTAATTCTGATGCTTTTTCAACGGAATCTAATGCTCCTCGAAATTCGTTTCTACGATGTACTAAGGAAACTTCAGACGCAACATCAGTTAAAAAAATTGCCCAATCTAAAGCGGAATCCCCACCACCCGAGATGACTACTTTTTTATCCCGGTATACTTCTGGGTCTTTTACAATATATGCAACTCCTTTATCTTCAAATTCAGCTATATTTTCAATAGGTGGTTTGCGCGGTTCAAAAGAACCTAAGCCTCCAGCAATGACTATAACAGGAGCCTGATGTTGTGTTCCTTTATTTGTAGTTACTATATACGAACCATCTTCTTGCTTATCCAATGTTTCTGCCCGTTCCCCAAACGTAAACCCTGGTTCAAAGGGTTTTATTTGCTCCAATAAATTACGTACCAAATCACCAGCAAGAATTTCTGGAAATGCAGGAATATCATAAATGGGTTTTTTAGGGTAAATTTCCGAACATTGCCCTCCAGCTTGCGGTAGTGCATCAATTAAATGACATTTTAATTTTAACAATCCTGCTTCAAACACGGTGAATAATCCTGTTGGGCCCGCTCCTATTATTAGTATATCAGTTGTAATCATTTCGAATTAATTTAATATCATTCCCGCCTTCGTGAGAATCTTTTCTTATGTTTTGTTTCTTTTTCTTAAGCTCTATGCTCATTAAACCTGGCTTACTTCCTCCATTGGGAGTTAGGGAGCGAGTTATTGTATTCATTTTATCTACTTTTTCTTCAAAATCACCCTTTAATGTTTTTCTGTAATCATTCAAATTTTGAACCATTTGACTAATATCTTCTGGTAATACTTCTTCAAAAAATTGACGTAATCGTTTTGCCGTAGTCGGAGATTTTCCGTTAGTTGAAATAGCTACTTTCACATTCCCTTTGGTTACAATTCCGCCCATATAAAAATCACAATACGGTGGGTTATCTGCCACATTTACTAGTTTATTCAGCTTTCTACAATCCTCGTATACTTGAACATTAACTTTTGGAACATCAGTGGTAGCAATAACCATATGTTTTCCTTTTAAATAAATATCTCTGTAAACATCAGTTATTAATTCCACATGATACTTAGCTGCCAATTTCAAAACATCTTCCCTAAACATAGTTGAAACTATGGTTACCTTAGCATCTGGGCTCGATTTGGTCAAAAAAGTGAGTTTTTCTTCAGCAACGTTGCCACCACCAACAATTAGTATGTGAAGGTTAGCCGTTTTTAAAAAAATAGGATACAGGTTGTTTCTTTCCATTAGACCAAAATATTTTCCTGTAGATGTTCCTTTTTTAAATCCAATAGTTGCTTTCTATGATTTACAACGGCACCAATAATAATAATTGCTGGATTTGAAAGCTTTTGCACTCTTACCTTAGATGCAATAGAGGCGACCGTCCCAATCCCTATTTTCTCTCTTTTTGTGGTACCATCTTGAATAACGGCTACAGGAGTTTCCGATTTACCCTCTGCGGCAAACAAAGCTATAATTTCCGCTAGTTTGGACATACCCATAAGAATAATTACTGTTGCGCTAGACTTTGCAGCGAGTGCAATGTCTTTTGATAAATTGTGATCTTTAGTTGTTCCTGTTATTACCCAAAAACTTTCTGACGAACCTCTTTTAGTAACGGGAATATGCTGATTTGCAGGAACTGAAAGTGACGAAGAAATACCTGGCACAACAGCAACATCAATACCATGTGCAGCAGCATATTGCATCTCTTCTGCTCCACGACCAAAAACAAATGGGTCCCCCCCTTTTAATCGGACTACATGACCATGGCTTTTAGCTCTGCTCACTATCAATTCATTTACCTGTTCTTGTTGATACACATAGCATCCCTTACGTTTGCCAACAAAAATCTTTTCTGCATTTTTAGCATAATCCAAAAGTTCCTTATTTACGAGGGCATCATACAACACAACATCAGAACTTTGCAAAGCATGTACTGCTTTTAAAGTGATGAGTTCTACATCTCCTGGACCAGCTCCAACAACGGTTAATTTTGCTTTTTTAAACATTTATCAGTTCTAATTTTCTAAACTTTTCGACCTGATTCAAATATGCCTTTGAATCTTCTAAATAGCTTTTCGCAAAGGCTTCTGTAGGTTCATTTTTATTCAATTGAAGAACTAATTTTTCAAAACCTCCCTCAATTTTGAATCTATCTGTTGCTACAAATTTCTCATCAAAATCTTTAATAATACTGGTATGCGTATTTACTTTTGTCTTTTCAGCCGTAAGCAAAGCCTTGGCAGAATTCACCATGGATGCATACGAATGGTAAATACTTGCAGCCCATTTTCCTTCTGCATATGTTTCGGTCGCCTTTTGTGTTTTTTCTTCACTTTCAAAAAGTAGTGTCGCTATTAAATCAATTACTACTCCTGCACATTCTCCGACTCCAATAGCCTTTTCATATCTTTCTTTAGCACCCCAATCAACAAAATCTTCTTGTGTAAGGTTTTCAATTGCCGTTAAGGGCTTTAAAAAATCATAGAAATAATGTTCTCCTTTTTTTTGGTAGTAATCGGCATATGAAAAACCATTTCCGTTGGCCTCAAAATCATCTAGAATTAATCGAAGGGCTTCCGGACCTCTCTTGCTTGGAACTTTTACAACCTTATCTGCAAAACGACCTTCTCCATTGCCAATATTTCCGCCGCCTAACAATACCTGAAGCGCTGGTGCAACTAATTTATCTTTGGTTCGTATACTCATACCTTGAAAGCCGATATTGGCCATATTATGCTGGCCGCAGGCATTCATGCATCCACTTATCTTAATTACCACATCAGAATTGCTGATGTATTGCGGGTATTCAGCCTTGATAAGGCGTTCTAACTCTTCTGCGATTCCAGTACTACTCGAAATACCTAAATTACAAGTATCAGTGCCAGGACAAGCCGTAATATCCAAGGCTTTGTTATAACCAATTTCTACGAAGCCAAGTTTTTCAAGTTCCACATAGAAAAAAGGAAGTAGTTCTTCCCGAACGTACGGAATCAAAATATTTTGCCGAAGGGATAATCGGATTTCACCAGCGGCAAAATTTTGAACCAGATCCGCAAGTTGTCTTGCCTTGTCCGTATAAAAATCACCTAATAGCACTTTGATTCCGATAGCAACGAAACCACTTTGCTTTTGGGTAACCAGATTGGTTGCTTTCCACTTTTCAAAGGTCTTAATATCTTTAATTTCTACTGCTGGCGCTTTCGCTTTGGATACTTTTATTTTTGGATAAGCCAGTGCATCAATAGGAAATTTCTTATGTAGCACCGCCTTTTGTTCTTTTGCTAAAAGTGCTTTAAATCCATCTAATCCAACATCTTTCAGTAAGAATTTCATCCGTGCTTTGGCCCTGCTTTTTCGTTCACCATATCTATCAAAAACCCGAATAACACCATCCATTAAGGGAATAATCTTATCTGATGGTAAAAATTCAAAAAGTACGTCTGCATGTCGCGGTTGCGAACCCAAGCCACCACCTAACATTACTTTAAAACCTTTTAGACCGTTTTCTACTTTGGCAATAAAACCTAAATCGTGCATGTAAGAAAGCCCGGTATCGACATCACTGGCAGAAAAAGACACCTTGAATTTTCTTCCCATCTCCTGACTGATGGGGTTTCTAAGAAAGTATAAAAACAAAGCATCGGCATACGGAGATACATCAAAAGGTTCATCTACATCTATCCCTGCCGTTTCGCTAGCTGTTACGTTACGCACGGTATTACCGCAAGCTTCTCGGAGCGTAACCTCATCCCTTTCCAGTTCCGCCCAGAGTTCTGGAGTTCGGTTCAACTCTACATAGTGAATCTGAATATCTTGACGTGTAGTGATGTGTAAGCGACCTGTTGAATATTCATCAGACACATCACAAATACGCTTTAACTGCTTAAAAGTAACTTTTCCGTAGGGCAGTTTAATCCGTATCATCTGAACGCCTTGTTGTCGCTGACCATATATGCCACGGGCTAAACGGAGGCTTCGGAATTTTTCCTCATCCAATTTTCCTTTTTGGAATTCATGAATTTTACGTTCCAATTCTAGAATATCCTTGGCTACAACTGGATTCTCTATTTCTGTTCTAAAACTTTGCATCTCTCTATAAATTAAGACGTTCGTACTACACAAAATATATTACTATAACTTTCCTATAGACTTACTAGGATAATAATAAATAAACTCTGTTTACCAAAGAGTTTGTGCTAATTTCTATTAGTTTATAAACCCTGCTCCTACCGTACTATTCGTTTGGGTATCTATTAAAATAAAGGAACCATTGGTCCTATGATCTTTGAATTTATCATAGAAAATAGGCTTGTTTAATCTAAAACTTACTTGAGCAATATCATTCATCCCCAAGACCTCCACCGCTGCATCTACTCCGGAATAATCAGGTGCAATTTTATGCTGTACAGCATCTACTTTGGCCAAGACCTTGTTTACTCCATGTTGAACAATGTACTTATTCCCAGCCACTAGTTTTTGAGAATCCATCCACGAAATAGTAGCTGTAAATTGTTTTTCTACAGTAGGTAAATCATCAACCTTAACCAACATATCTCCCCTACTCAGGTTAATTTCGTCCTCCAACGTAATGGTCACCGAAGACCTTCTTGAAGCTGTTTGACATTCCTCGTTATAAAAATAAATTGCCTTGATTTTGGATTTTGTTTGCGACGGTAAGGCAACTACCTCATCTCCTACACTTAATTCCCCCCCATAAACTTTTCCTGCAAATCCCCTAAAATCATGATGTTCATCAGTTTTTGGGCGAATTACATATTGTACTGGAAATCTTGGTCTACCTGCATTGTAAACATCTTTTCTATCCAAAACCTCAAAATGTTCTAATAAGGTCTGACCTTTATACCAAGGTGTTTTATCCGACTTGTTTACTACATTATCTCCCTTTAATGCGCTAACAGGTATAAAGGTGATTTTTTGCTCCTTATAATCACGCTTAACCATCAGTTGTTCAAAATCTGCCTTTATTGCATTATAGGTTTCTTCTGAATAGTCCACTAAATCCATTTTATTAATGGCTACTACCACATCTTTAATACGTAGTAGATTATTGATGAAAAAATGACGGTTGGTCTGCTCAATAACTCCCTTTCTGGCATCTATTAAGATAATAGCGGCTTGCGAAGTAGAGGCTCCCGTAACCATATTCCGTGTGTACTCTACATGACCTGGTGTATCTGCAATAATATAGCTCTTCTTTTGGGTAGAAAAGTATATATGCGCTACGTCTATTGTAATTCCCTGTTCTCGCTCAGCTACCAAGCCGTCTGTAGCCAAAGAGAAATCCAAATAATCATATCCCTTTTGCTTGCTCGTTTTTTCAATGGCTTCTAACTTGTCGGTAGTCAATGATTTGGTATCATACAAAATCCTTCCAATCAAGGTGCTTTTACCATCATCTACACTACCTGCCGTTGCTATTTTTAGTACATCCAATTTCCTTGTTCTTTATTGGTTTATATTTATCGCTTAGTCTTGTTTCGTTTTTTTGTCAACGAACAACCGAAACTGTCAACCAGATTAAAAATATCCCTGTTGTTTTCTTTTTTCCATAGCGGCTTCAGAACGTTTATCATCTATTCGCGCACCTCTCTCGGAAATGGTGGAATCCCTGATTTCCTGCACCACTGCTGTTATATCCATTGCCTTTGAAAAAACTGCTGCCGTGCAGCTCATATCACCTACTGTTCTAAACCGAACCATTTTCTCCAGCACTTCCTCATCTTCTTCTTGATACACAAAATCTGAATGCGACCATATTAATCCGTCACGTAAAAAAATCTTTCTTTTATGGGCAAAGTAGATAGATGGAATCTCAATTCCTTCTTCTTTAATATAGGACCACACATCTAATTCTGTCCAATTTGAAATTGGAAAAACACGCACATTTTGACCTAATTCTATTTGCCCGTTTAACATATCGAATAACTCTGGACGTTGGTTACGTTCATCCCATTGTCCAAAATCATCCCGTACCGAGAAAATTCGCTCCTTAGCTCTCGCCTTTTCCTCATCCCTGCGGGCTCCTCCAATACAGGCATCGAACTTAAATTCTTCGATGGCATCTAATAGTGTCGTTGTCTGCAATGCGTTTCGACTTGAATACTTGCCAGATTCTTCTTTTACTTTTCCTTGATCTATGGAATCCTGAACATTTCTTACGATTAATTCCAAACCCAATTCGGAAACCAACCTATCGCGAAATTCTATAGTTTCAGGAAAGTTATGTCCTGTGTCAATATGCATTAAAGGAAACGGAATTTTGGAAGGCCAAAAAGCTTTCTGCGCTAACCGAACCAGGGTTATCGAATCCTTTCCGCCTGAAAATAGAAGGACCGGTTTTTCAAATTGTGCTGCAACTTCTCGAAAAATATAAATGGCCTCATTCTCTAGTGCATTTATATGGGAAGTATCTTTTAAAAGAGCCACCTTACGCTCCAAGGTCATATCAAAATTCATATTGTTTTCCATAGTTATGATGTATTCTTAGTTTCCCATTATCAGTAGTAAGATTACTGTCAATTCGGGAGTGAAAAAAACCTATATTATTTACGTATGCAACCCACATTCTCTATTTTCCAAGACCTTCGTAGGATCAAAATAAGTATGTTCATTTGGCAACTGTTTCTCCTCTAAATACGCATCCAAATGTGTGTCGTTCCAATGATAAAAAGGGCTTACTTTTAAAACTCCATCTTTACTTAAACTTAGAATATCTAATGAATCTCTATGTGTTGTCTGCCCTTTCCTAAGGTTTGTAAACCAGATATCTGGACGGTGCACAGCCATAGCTCGCCTAAAAGGCTCCAATTTTACTTGCTCCGTAAATAAAACGTGTTTTATATCATCAATTTGTGGAATACCTAGCACCGAATCTCTGTGTGCCGTAGTCTGTTTAGGTACGTATAAATCAATATTCAATTCCAACCGTTCAATCAGCTCCTCCGCATGTTTATAGGTATTAGATGTGTTATAGCCCGTATCGCACCAAATTACCGGAATACTATTTCTGACTTGTGAAACTGCATATAAAATGGCAACCTCATAAGGTCTAAAATTAGTGGTAACGACCGCTTTCAAACCATACTCAATAGCCCAGGAGATAATCTCCTCTGGTGGAATTCCTTTGAACTGTACGTTCAGTTTTCTAATTTCCTCTTGTGTAAAAGCCATAATATATTCTTATTTTCCCCAAACAATACTATTCCACAAACGTTCATGGAAAAAGTATAAAAACATCTTTGTAACAAAATCTATGGAAGCAATGGACGCTGCTAACGCTACTTTCCCCGTAAGTAGATAAGAAATCAACAAGGTATCCAAGGTCCCAATGACACGCCAACTTATAGCTTTAGCCACACTTCTAATAGGACGCTCGGATTTCTTATCCGTCTCATACTTCCTTTTGGTGTTTTCTCTGTCAAGAATTAACTGATCTACAATCATACTTTTATACAACTATTAATATCCTACTAAACTAATAGGATAACAAAAGTAAAATTAATAATCAATTCTGACTCATAAATTCTTAATAATTTATAATTAACCTATAGATTTAATAGATTAATCACAAATCTCAAAGAATATGTATGGAATAAAAACAATAATTAAAGGGGTTTGGATTCTATAGGATGCTAAAAAACTACTTTACAATATCCGCCAAGGTAGTATTACGGTAAACAGATAAGTTTGCATCACGAACCATGAGCATAAGTTTGTGCACAGAACATGACCCTTCATCGGGACAATCATCACACTTTTCATAAAAATTAAGGCTAACACAGGGCACCATAGAAATAGGACCTTCTAAGACCCGCATAACATCGGTCATTAAAATTTCATTCGTGTTTTTGATGAGGTAGTAGCCACCTCCTTTTCCTTTTTTAGAACCCAAAAAACCTGTCTTTCTAAGCGATAGTAAAATACTTTCTAGAAATTTTTGGGATATGTTCTCCTCCTCGGCAATTTCAGCAATTTGTACGGGCTTACTATCTTTCTGTGAACCAAGGTAAGCCAATGCCTTAAGACCGTATTTTGTTTTTTTAGAGAGCATGGACCGAAGATAGGGAAAATTAGGAAAGTACACTCTGCTTACCAAGTACCAAACATATATTCTACAGGATGCATTTACTCATAGAAAAACAACCCCTAAATATGTTTTGGCACCCTCCCAACGGCATAAAATTTTCATCCCACGTCTGCGAGATAGATTTACTCTTTCGTAATAATCCCAATTTCCGCAAAAGACGCTTGTGGTTCATTGCCGCTGGTCTTCACGGCTTTTAATTTTATATACCTTGCCTTGCTGCCTGTAAAGCGAACTTCCTGTTCCAAACGACTGTTGACCACGTTGGCAAACTCCCCCTCGGCGGCCAAATGCCATTGCTTGCCTTCCGTACTTAGATAAAACGCATAGTCCGTAACGATACCTAAGGGGTACCGTTCCTGACTGGGCCAGTAGGTAAATCCGTTTACCGTATAACTATCTCCCAAATCGATTATAATTTCCTGTGGGTTTGCTATTTTATTATCCGTAGCCCAAAACGTTTGAGGGTCCTCATCCATCGCCTTTTCGACATCGTCCAGGTTTCCTGAACTTACGGCTATAACCTTCCAATTTTTCTTTGGAATATCCATATGGCTGCTTACAGGTGCTGTTGCCATATCTATTTCACCATCGTAGGCAATAGCTCTTAAAGTGGTTGGTGTTTTGACTAAAAAAGGGGTCTCATATTTTAGGGACTCCTTGGTAGGTTCGCTACCATCTAGCGTATAATATACTGATACCGCTTTTTCTGGAACAAAAATACGCACCATTCCTTCCCTATTTCGCTTAATTATGGGTTGTACCAACAAATTAGGAGCACGGTACACTTCAAAAATAGAAATTAGCGGTGAAGCTTTGGCATCTTCAATTTTCAAACGGAGTGCCGTGGCCTTTATAGTATTAAAACGTAATATACGTTTGTAACCAATGGTTGTTTGGGTATCAATTTGCACCCATTCATTAGCAATTTTTGCCGCTAAAGAAAATCGTTTAACCCGTTGCCCTAAGGGAATATATTCCTTCAGTAGCACCCTATTTAAATCAACAGGCTCATCAAAAGTAATTGTTATCGATGCGGTGTTCACTCCATCATCGGTAGCCCAATATGTATTTGCATCCCCATCATTTGCGTTCTCTGCCCCATAGTTTTTATCGTTACCTCGCACATTGGTAGCGGATACGGGTAAGCCGCGGGCTAGCTCATTGGCAAAATCCGCATCTATTTGCTGTTTTAAACCCAGTAATTGTCGTTCATCATTTTCGTGTACTAAACCTCTGTCATCCACAGGAAGATTCAATAGGAAATTACCATTTCTACCTACCGATTCATAATACGTATTCACCAAACGGGACAACGATTTTACTTGATGGTCTTCTCCAGGATGATAGTACCATCCAGGCCGTATAGACGTATTAACCTCTGCCGGGAGCCAATGCGTACCATCTTCATGTCCCGAGCGCAACTCCACATATCTAGGCCATCCAGGATAGATTTCATCGCGTCGCATAATACTCCAATTGGTCTCATTAGCGAACCCTTCTTCCGTACCTACCCATCGGATATCTGGTCCACCGTCACTAAAAATTACGGCATTTGGTTGCAGTTCTCTAACGATTTGGGTCACCTTCTCCCATTCATAATAGGTTTTACTCTCTATTTTTCTGGTTTCATTGGCTCCCCCATAGTATCCAGAGCCACCATTGGCCCCATCAAACCAAACTTCAAATACTTCTCCGTAGTTTGTTAAAAGCTCCCGTAATTGTTCATGAAAATCAGAAACATATTCCGGTGTTCCGTAATTAGCTGCATTCCGGTCCCAAGGTGATAAGTACACCCCAAATTTTAATCCAAACTCCTTACAGGCTTCCGATAACTCCTTAAGCACATCTCCATTGCCATTTTTCCATGGCGAATGTTTTACAGAGTGTTCCGTTGTTTTTGTAGGCCACAGACAAAACCCATCGTGATGTTTTGCTGTAATAATTACACCTTTCATACCAGCATCCTTAATCACTTTCGCCCATTGGCGCACATCCATTTCAGTAGGGTTAAACTGCGCCGGACTTTCACCGCCCGTGCCCCATTCCATATTAGTAAAGGTGTTCATATTAAAGTGAATAAAGGCATAATAACCTAATTCCTGCCATGCCAATTGTCGCTCTGAAGGAAGTGGTTCGAGAGATTTTGGTGGAGCAACCTTAGAACACGACATACTGAAAAATAATAGGATAGAAAATGATAGGAGTTTGAGAGAAGAGTTCATGCAGATATGTAAGAGTTTAATTTTAAAAATATTTCTATAACGCCAAAAGGGCTTCCATTTGATGCCATTTCTTGCCGTTTAATTGGAGTGGTGCATTCTGTTGCGGTATACCTGGGGTACTTCGCCCGTTTTTAATATACAAAACCATTAGTTCAGTAAGTTCCTTTACTTTATCAGGATGAATCGCTATCAAATTTTCACTTTCAGAAGGGTCTGCCTTTAAATCATACAATTGAAATTTAGGCAAACCACTTACATCATCCTTGCCTGGTATGGGATAACTCCATCCGCCGGAGCCTGAAGCAAAAATGAGTTTATAGTTTCCTTTTCTTAGCGCAAAACTACCGTTTATGGAATGGTGCACTGTAGCTTCGCGGGTATATGACGTCGTTTCTTTGGAATCAAATAATGGGAGTAAGGAAAAACTATCCTCGGCTTCGTTCACCTTTAACGGCGTCTTGACCAAATCGGCGCAAGTGGCCATTAGATCTGTTAATGAAATAGTGGTATTGGAAATACTATTAGGTGCAATCTGCGCAGGCCATTTCACAATGAAAGGAACACGGTGTCCCCCTTCATAAATATCTGCTTTATGACCCCGAAACCTTGCACTGGGGTTATGCCCATTTTTAGCCAAAATCTCAAAATTGGCCTGTGGAGAACATCCGTTGTCGCTGGTAAAGACAATCATAGTATTTTCTGTGATTCCTTGTGCTTCTACTGTTTTTATCAATTGGCCAACGTAATCATCTAACATCATCATAAAATCTGCATACGGATTTATACCACTTTTTCCCTGCCATTCCAATGTTGGAAGTATGGGTGTATGCGGAGATGGTAACGCCAGATACAAAAAGAAAGGGGCATCTTGGTTTGCCCTATCCTTTATATATTCCATGGACTTTCTAAAAAAATTAGGCGTAACATCTTCATGTATAAAATCGGTCGCGGTTGGACCCTTACGCCACCATGTATATTTCCCTTTATCTTCTGTTACTTCATTTACATCAGCAGTAATGCGCTTATTTTCAACGTATACATACGGAGCCATGTCTAGGGAACCAGAATGTCCATAGGCATAGTCAAAACCTAAATCATTGGGTGAATGTGTGATTTCTTTGGTGAAATCAAGGTTTTCAAAATCATCAGAATTCCATCCTTCGCCACCAAAACCTACCGAATCATTTACTGCCCAATCCCAACCCAAGTGCCACTTCCCTATAAATGCGGTTTGATAACCAGCGTTTTTTAACAGCGAGGCTACCGTAGTCCTGTCTTCTGGAATCAAGGCTTTTGATTTCCCAGTAAGCACCCCACTTTTCAGGGAACTACGCCAGCTATATCTTCCTGTCAGAATTCCATAACGGGTAGGGGTACATACCGCAGACGGGCTGTGGGCATCTGTAAAACGCATCCCTTTTTTTGCCAGTTGATCTATATATGGAGTTTTAATTTTTCCCGATGGGTTATAGCCGGATATATCACCATACCCTAAATCATCTGCCAGGATATAAATGATATTGGGTGCTTTTTGCTGAACAAGCTCCGCAACTTTTTCCTGCTCGCAAGAAATCAATACAAAAACCGTAAGAATAGATGAAATAAGAAAATAATATTGTTTTGGCATATCAACACTTATTAAAGTATGGTGTTAGCTAAAATAAGCATTTAGGCTCATTCTATTATTTGACCTTATGTTATTCTAAAAGTGACTACCCTAAATACATACAGCTACTATCTTATAGTCAGCAGCATATACCTAAAGATATCATCAATACGCTCCAAGCTTAAAATAATTTTTAAAACACACATTAATAGTAATACTATCTTATTATAATACTTTAACTATTATTTATGAATAGTAATAGTTTCGTTTAAAGAATTAGAATCTATTTTTGTCTGGAATTTAAAATTAAGTATCATGAGAAAAAAGATTATGACAATAGTAGGTTTGATTCTGTTTTCAAACGGCATAAAAGCCCAACAAGCAACGGAAGAAATCATTGAAATAGAAAAAAGTAGAATTCTTATTGAATCGGTATTATCGGCAGAAGAACAAGCGGCCTTAACGCCACTTGATGTTTTAAATAGCTTGGCTGCCGGAAACGAAAGATTTGTGGGTAACGATCTTACCGCTCGGGACCATTCCATGCAAATAAGAGAGAGTGCATCATCTCAATATCCAAAAGCAATAGTTCTTTCTTGTGTAGACAGTAGAGTTCCCGTTGAGGATGTTTTTGATAAAGGTATTGGCGATATCTTCGTAGCCCGTGTTGCCGGAAACTTCATAAACGACGATATTCTTGGGAGTATGGAATTTGCTACAAAAGTGGCTGGTGCTAAACTAATATTGGTTTTAGGTCACGAAAACTGTGGAGCCATACATGCTGCAATAGACGGTGCCAAACTGGGACATATCACCAAAATGTTAAAAAACATTCAACCTGCGGTTAAGATGTCAACGCAATCAGAAGGACTACGAACTTCTAAAAACAGATTATTGGTTCATGAGGTTAGTGAAAATAACGTGCGATTAGCCACTGAAAAAATCACCAAAGACAGTTCTATATTAAAAGCCATGCTAGAAAATGGTGAAATAGCTATTAAAGGCGCTGTATATGATATGGATACAGGAGTAGTGAATTTCCTATAACAATACACTTAATGACTAAACCCCTTCTGACAGCTATCGGAAGGGGTTTTTTACTTTTATTCTGCACCTCAGCAATCGAAACAAACGGTATTCTTTAATTTAACGCCTGTTCAATATCTCTTATGATATCATCAACATGCTCCAAGCCTACTGAAACTCGAACCATGCCATCAGTGATTCCTGTTTCCAATCTTTCTTCTTTAGATAATTTACTATGTGTAGTAGATGCAGGATGGGTTACAATACTCCTGGAATCGCCTAAATTTGCAGACAGTGATAGTAATTTTATTTTATTAAAAAATTGTTGACCTGCCGCTAATCCTCCTTTAATTTCAAAAGCGATGACACATCCCCCTGCCTTCATTTGTTTTTTGGCTATTTCATGTTTAGGATGTGATTTTAGAAAGGGATATTTTACCCAGTTTACCATTCTATGATCCTCTAAAAATTCTGCTGTTTTTAAAGCGTTCTCACAATGCCTATCTACACGTATCGCTAAGGTTTCTAAACTTTTGGAAAGTATCCAGGCATTAAAAGGGGATAACGCAGGACCTGTAATACGAGAAAATCGGTATACTTTATCAATCAAATCTGCCCTACCAACTGTAATTCCAGCCAACACCCTACCCTGACCGTCCATCAGTTTTGTGCCGGAGTGAATGACCAAGTCAGCCCCAAATTTTATCGGTTGCTGCAAATAAGGGGATGCGAAACAATTATCAATTACCAATATCAGATTATGCTTTTTTGCAATCTTGCCCAAAGCTTCCAAATCCAAAATATCCACACCGGGATTGGTTGGAGATTCGGCATAAATAAGTTTTGTATTAGGTTTAATTAACTTTTCTATACTATCCAAGGCATCAATCTTGAAATAGCTATGGGCTATATTCCACTTAGGGAAAAAATTATTTAACAACGAGTGCGTAGACCCAAAAATACTCCTAGCGGAAATCATGTGATCGCCACTTTCCAACAAGGACGCCAATGTTGAAAAAACAGCTGCCATCCCGCTTGCAAAAGCAAAACCGGCTTCGGCCCCTTCCATTTGGCATACTTTTTCTATAAACTCAGACGAGTTGGGATTAGAATACCGAGAGTAGATATTTCGTTCCTTTTCCTCCGCAAAAGAGGCCCGCATATCCTCCGCATCTTCGAAAACAAAACTAGAAGTCAAGTATAGCGGAACCGAATGTTCCAAATGTTCCGTTCGTTTTAACTGGGTTCGTATGGCGTTGGTTTCGAATTGCATAATTATGTTTTAAGTCATTCCCATTTGGGTAAGAATCTTTATACTATTTTCAGGATTTGTTATTATGGCTAGGGCTTTTGCTTCTGTCCTATTCCCTTCGCTCCAGGCTACCTACTTTCATTTGGGGATAGGAATCGCTACTATCTATTTCAACTTCGCTCGTATTATTTCGTATTTCTAAGCATGTATCACCCTTTTTCTGCGATACGTAATATATCCCCAAAAACACCTCTAGCAGTTACTGCAGCGCCGGCACCAGCTCCTTGAATAACCAACGGATGTTCACCATAAGATTCTGTGTAAATTTCAATAATGGAATCTGAACCTTTTACTTGACCTAATGCACTAGTCTTTGGAACAGAGACGAGTTTAACGTCTAGCACTCCCTTTTCTTTTTGCAAATCACCATGTAAATCACCCACAAAGCGCAGCACATGATTCGGTTTTTGGTTCTTCTTAATTTCGTTGAATTTATCGTCTAGCACATCTAGGTGCTTCATAAAGAAATCAGTATCTAAGATTTGTAGGCTTTCTGGAATAAGATTTTCGATGTTGATATTGGAAAACTCATTACTGAGGTCTAGTTCCCGAGCCAAAATCAATAGTTTACGTCCAACATCGTTTCCTGATAAATCCTCGCGAGGGTCAGGCTCCGTATATCCCCTTTGCATAGCATCTTTTAGAATAGCCGAAAAAGGTGCGTCCACTTCAGAAAAGGTATTGAATATGTAACTAAGAGATCCTGAGAAAACGCCGTTAATCCTTGTGATATTTTCTCCTGACAGGTGTAATAATTTTATTGTATCTATTAACGGAAGCCCAGCACCAACATTAGTTTCATACAAATATTGTTTTTGATGTTTCACCAATTCCTCGCGCAACAACTGATAATAATCAAAACCCAAGGTATTGGCAATCTTGTTGGAAGACACCATATCAAACCCGTTTTCGATGAAATCAAAATATTGGGCAACGAAATCCTGACTTGCGGTATTATCCACAGCAATCAAATTTTCCAAATGATGTGCAGTTGCGAAATCAAAAATATCCTTTTGGGTATATGCTACTCCGTTCGTATTAAGTTCAGACTTCCAATTTTTAGAGACACCATCAGCGCTTAAAACTACTTTTCTAGAATTTGCTATGGCAAACACTCGCAAATCTATCCCCTTTCTTTTAGCAATAGTTTTGGTAGATTGTAATATCTGATCAATCAAGGTACTCCCTACATTTCCATGACCAAAAATAGCTAGGTTGACTTTTTTACTGATACCAAATATTTGTCCGTGCATCACATTTAGCGCCTTGGTCAAATCCTGTTTTTTCACTACCAAACTCACATTCTTACCAGATACCGTATTATTAAAAAGTAAGGGGGTAATCTGATTTTTTATTAGTGCATTATAAGGTTTATGAAACGTACTTAAATCCTGCCCTACGATAGAAATTACGGAAACATCATTTACCACTGTAATCATATTAATGTCTTTTGCTTGGAAATCTGTGGCGAATTCTTGCTCTAGGGCATACTTAGCACTTTGCACCTTGTTTCTTTTTACCACAAGACCAATCCCGCGTTCTGAAGATCCTTGAGAAATTATACTGACACTAATATTATTTACTTCCAAAGTCTTAAAGATTCGGGCGTCAATACCTACTTTGCCCAAGAGCCCCCTTCCTTCCAAATTAATAAGAGATACATCCTCTATAACGGATAAACTTTTTATGCCCTCTTTGCTAGATTTGGCGCTTATTAGCGTCCCTTCGTTATCATTATTGTAGGTATTCAATATCCGTAAAGGAATATTCTTTTCAATAAGCGGAATAATGGTCTTGGCATGTAATATCGTTGCGCCAAAATTGGCAAGCTCATTGGCTTCTGCATAGGAAAGATTGGATAATCGCTTCGCTTCTTTTACATAATCCGGATTCGCGGTAAAAATACCGTCTACATGCGTATAATTCTGTAATTCTTTGGCATCTAGAAAGTTAGCCAATAATGCAGCGGAGTAATTACTACCGTTCCTGCCTAAAGTAGTAGTCTGACCTTCGGCTGTTGCTCCAATAAATCCAGTAATAACAGGTACCGTATCCGCAGGAAGCCCTTCCAACAAGGTGGTCAGTTTTTCCTTAGATTGTTGTTCCAATACTTTGGCGTTACCATAGCTAGCGTCCGTTGTTAAAAAGGAGCGAGAGTCTATAAAATAAGCTTTTACACCCTTTCCCACCAACAGTTTAGTAAGTAATTTTCCAGAGATAAGTTCCCCGTGGGCAAGCACCTCATCCTTTATCTTTGTGCTATAATCACCCAACAATGATACGCCCTCGTACAATTTAGCCAGTCCCTTTATTTCTTTGGATAAGTCAATATTAGCGTAGGTGTGTTGCTGGTATTTTTCAAAGACCTCAAAATCCAAAAAGTAGTCTTTGCCATTCGCTGCTTTTTCCAAAATAGCTTCCAACTGATCTGTAGCTTTTTCCCTAGCAGATACCACAACGGTAATTAATTCTCCCGCGTTCACCTTATCGCAAATCAGTTCTAGCACATGTTCAAGTCCCTCCCCATTACTCAAGGATTTTCCACCAAACTTCAACACCTTTGGTTTTCCAATTTTTCCGTTGGTATTAAAAACACTATCCAAGAGTTTTTCTAACTGCTCAAATTCTATCAAAAACGCATCATGGCCATGTAGAGATTGTATTTCCCCATAGGTTACATTGCTATTTGCTTGCGCTATCTGCTTAAAGGTATCCTTGTTTTCTTTTGCCGTAAAGAACAAATCGGAATCAACCCCTACAATATGAATATTGGTTTCACTGTTCTGTAAAGCGATAAACTTATCTTCTCCGTTTCGGGTAACGTCTATTGTTCTTAACAACTGGTTCATTAACTTATAGGCCGATAACTGAAACCGATCTTGTAATTTTTTCCCATGATGGGTTAACCAACTCTCTACATTAAAAACCTGAAGCTCTGCATTCGTGCTTCTTTTAAAACGCTCCTTGAAAGACTCCGGAGTTCGGTAGCATAACATGGCATGCATACGGGCATCGTGAACCGGTTGTTTGGAATTGACCAAAAACTGTTCCTGTATCTGGCAATTGGCAATCAACCAGTCGGTAGACTTCCAATCCGATGCTACCGGTATTAAATGCTCCGCTAAATCAGGGCGTAATACGGCAATTTCCCAAGCGATACCGCCACCTAAAGAACCCCCGATGATAGCGAATAACTTTTTGATGCCTAGTTTTTCTAGGCCCAATAAAAAAATCACCGCCATATCAACGGCTACAAAATCCTTATAGTTTTCTATAACAAATTTATCGTGTCCATTACCTGGAATATTAAAAGCTAAGATGGTGTATTTCTGAGTGTCAATACATTTTTTATCCCCTATCAATGTAGACCACCATCCTTCAGGTCCAGTGACATTTGAGTTCCCGGTTAACGCATGATTGACCATAACAATAGGAGCGGAATGTAACTCCATTCCAAAAACTTGATACGAAAGTTGAATATCCTGTATTACGCCACTTTTGGTGTGAAAATCTTTTATCTGTACTTGTTGTAGCATGGACATCTTTATAAGTATACTTATATGTTCAAAAACAGTCGAGACAAAAGTGTATCTCCACTGCATTCGATATAACAGTCATTAAAACGTTATACCAAAATGGCCTTATCCACTTTGGCAAAGGCGTTTTCCAAATCGGTCTTCAAATCTTCTATATCCTCCAGCCCTACGGACAAACGAATTAAGTCTTGACCAACTCCTGCAGCAGTTTGCTGTTCCTGGGTAAGTTGTTGATGCGTAGTACTTGCCGGGTGGATAATCAACGATTTTGTATCTCCAATATTAGCTAACAATGAGAATACTTCGGTGGCATCCGTAACCTGCTTAGCTGCTTCAAAACCTCCTTTAACACCAAATGTAACCAATCCACTTTGTCCCTTTGGCAAGTATTCTTGCGCTAAGTCATAGTACTTATTACTCTTTAATCCGGGGTAGTTTACCCAAGCAACCTCTTCCCTGCTTTCTAACCATGTGGCGAGTTCCAAAGCATTAGCACTATGTTGTTTTATCCGTACGGGCAATGTTTCTAAGCCTTGTATAATTTGGAAGGCGTTAAATGGGCTTAATGCGCCACCAAAATCTCGTAAACCTTCTAAAATCAATTTAAAGGTAAAAGCTGCTGCTCCCAAAGCTTCGCTATATACCAAACCATGATATCCAGCAGATGGTTCTGTGAATTCAGGAAATTTTCCATTGGTCCAGTCAAAGGTTCCAGCGTCGATAATAGCACCGCCTAAAGATGTTCCCTGTCCGCCAATATATTTTGTAAGAGAATGAATCACCAGATTAGCACCATGCTCAATAGGATTTAATAACCCGGGAGTTGCTACAGTATTATCCACTATAAATGGGACCTTAGCCGCTTTTGCTTGTTTTGAAATTGCCTTTAAATCCAACACATCCAATTTTGGATTTCCAAGAGATTCCACAAAGAAGGCTCTAGTGTTTTCTTGAACAGCATCCTTGAATTCTTCAGGGTCAGATGCATCAACAAAGGTAGTGGTGATGCCTAATCGTGGCAACGTAACATTTAATAAGTTGAAGGTGCCACCATACAGACTGCTAGAAGCAACAATGTGGTCTCCTGCTCTTAAAAGCGTTAGTAATCCAGTAGAAATAGCCGCTGTTCCTGATGCGAAAACCACCGCACCAACGCCACCTTCTACTGCCGCTAAACGGTCCTGTAAAATCTGGTTTGTGGGATTGTTTAAGCGGGTATAAATAAAGCCAAGCTCACCAAGGGAAAATAATTTTGCGGCATGGTCCGTATCGTTAAAAACATAAGAAGATGTTTGATAGATAGGTACCGCCCTTGTTCCTCCTGTTAATTTGGGATCGTGACCTGCGTGTAAAGCTTTTGTTGCTAATTTTCGAGTACTCATGATTTTGTTTTTTATGCATTCGTTCTTTTTTAGAATGCTGGTTTTTAAATTGATTTCTGCCTACGCGGAAATGAAAAAAATAATTTAAAAGCCAAACCCTAGCCAGCCGACGTTGCGGTTAGGTAAAATCAAAAAGTTATAAGAAAGTGAAAAAATTGCTTGGGCAATTTGTTACGGTTATCCTTCCCCAGTGTTAGGCCTAAGCCTCCAAAAAATCCTGAAACACGTTCAGGACGGGGTAGAATTTAGCACCTTCTTTGTATAGAACAAAGGGTTGCTAAGGCTTCAAAGGGTCTAATCCCTCCACCTTTCTTGATAACTATTCAATAAATGTTTGAACTTTGTAAAGCACAAATTAAAGGGAGAAACTTTTAAAAACCTAATGTTTTTAAAAAATTTCACAAAATCCTAGTATTTTGGTGGGGTAAATTCTGTTTGTACTATTTTACATCTTATTAATCTCCCATTATTACTGCGAAAACTCAACTATTAAACTTTTCAATTCAAATTTCAAGATAGCATGGCCTTTTCAAACCAAATATATTGGTCACTATTTATGTTCAGGTAGCGTGTATGAATCTCTACCATCTGTCAACCAATCAAGGGTAAGTTTAACGAATACATTTTCTTGATAATTATCTTTCTCAAAGAACAGACCAATAGCACCATCTGAAAGTACGCTCATGGAAGAATAAGCTGCTCCTTCATTATAAACTGTTTTTCCTTCTGACCAGCTTTCACCTTCATCATAACTTATCCGTACAGTTAGATTACTACGGTCATTTTGTGATTTTGCGTTCGAAAAAAGAAGTCTGTTTTTATCTGCCCCTGCTTTGATTGATGTATACCGAATAATACTGGCGTTGCATCCGGGATCAATTAACGATGTATCTGGCTTAGAGTTCCATGTTACACCCTTATCGGTTGAGGTATGTACATAGCGTGTTCCTGCTTTATTAACACGGCTATTAATCATCCAAGTACCGTTTGCTAGCTCAACTATCTTAGATTCATCAGCCGGGGTAATTGGAGTATCAATAAAATACCAACTGTCACCATGATCATCACTTCCAAAAAGGTGTAGGCCCTTTTCCAAATTCACGATGGTATGTAACAAGATTCCATTCGTAGTTTGTATTCCGCGACCAGCGGTAATGAATTTAAAGTCTTGATGCCATTCCGGTTTCGTAACCTGCGATGTTATGTTCACGGGAGCGCTCCATGTTTGTCCATTATTAAGGCTCTTTATTACGTTAAAGTAGTAGACTTCTTTCTCCTTGTCCAAATCCATATAATTGAAGAATAGGAAAATGGCACCTGTGGTTGTATCCACTATCATAGAAGGGTCAGAAGCCGATTTCCCATTTGGATAATCAACTACGGTTTCAATAGCTGACCATGTAATTCCATTGTCCGTACTGCGGCGAATGACAATATTGATATCCCTATTACTTCTTAAATCTGAACAGGATGGTACTCTTTCATCTATAGCCGCTATCAAATCTCCGTTTAAAGCGGTAACCATGGCTGGTATTCTGTAGCAGGCTACGTTAGTTTTCTGTTTGGCATCAAACAAATTGGCAAACTCCAGCATTTTATATTCCATTTGCACTTTTTCTACTTGAGCATAAACTCCAAATGCGATACTTAAAACTATACTGGTTAGGATTGGTTTCATTTTGTGGTTGTGATTCCTCATTTATCGTTAGTTATAGATTAGAGACTATGATACAACACCTATTTCCAAATCTACAGCTTTTGGTATCTACTTACGAGAGTTATGGCTACGGCACAAGAAAAAGAAATAAATACTCCTGAGAATAGCAAAATAGTATAGTGAAAATAAGATTTTGCACTAAAGTATATTTTTTATGACTTAAACCAAATGAAACAAAACCCAAAAGTAACAAGGACTATTATACCCACCGTGAAAATATAAAGCACATGGAGTACCTTAACCGCTACTTAAGTTTATCAATTATGCTCATCTTACCGAAAAAAAATAGTATTTACTATAACTCAAAAGCCTTTTTAACCTCAGCTACTTTATCCAGTTTTTCCCAAGTAAAAAGCTCTACTTGTTTTTCTACCTTGCCATTGTAAGGAGATTCAAAAACCTTGGTTACTGTTCTTGGGGTTTTTCCCATATGGCCATAAGCGGCCGTTTCCAAATAGATAGGATTTCTAAGTTTCAAGCGTTCTTCAATAGCAAAAGGTCGCATATCAAACAAAGCGGCTACTTTCTTTGCAATGGCGCCATCGCTTAACGGCACATTGCTGGTGCCATAGGTATCTACATAGATAGAGGTAGGCTTCACTACCCCAATGGCATAACTTACTTGTACCAATATTTCATCTGCTACGCCGGCGGCAACTAGATTTTTAGCAGCATGTCTCGCTGCATACGCTGCGCTGCGGTCTACCTTACTAGGATCTTTTCCGCTAAAGGCACCCCCACCATGGGCTCCTTTTCCACCATAGGTATCTACAATGATTTTTCTGCCCGTAAGTCCAGTATCCCCATGTGGCCCGCCGATTACAAATTTCCCGGTTGGATTGATGTGGTACGTGATTTGATCATCAAAAAGCACTTGAATATTCTCGGGCAATTGGGCTTTTACCTTCGGAATTAAAATGGCTATGATGTCCGACTTTATTTTGGCTAACATTTTATCATCGTCCGCATCAAAGGCATCATGCTGTGTGGAGACGACAATGGTGTCAATTCGCTGTGGCACATTATCATCGGAATACTCAATCGTAACTTGTGCCTTGGCATCTGGCCTTAGATATGGAATTTCGGCTCCTTCTCTTCTTAAATCCGCCAAAACCTGTAAAATTTTATGTGAGATATCTAACGCTAAGGGCATGTAATTTTCGGTCTCCTTCGTGGCATAGCCGAACATCATCCCTTGATCACCAGCACCTTGCTCTTCCTTAGACCCTCTGTCTACGCCTTGATTAATTTCTTGTGATTGCTCATGTATTAAAGAAATAACCCCACAGGAATCACCGCTAAATTGGTATTCACCTTTGGTATAGCCTATTTTGTTGATTACTTCTCTAGCAATATTCTGCACATCCAAATACGTATCGCTCTTTACTTCCCCTGCCAATACCACCTGCCCTGTAGTTACTAAGGTTTCGCAAGCTACTTTACTTTCTGGGTCAAAGGCTAAAAAATTATCTAAAAGGGCATCACTAATCTGATCCGCTACTTTATCCGGGTGTCCTTCACTAACTGATTCTGATGTAAATAAATACGCCATTACAAAAATTTAAGTTTAAGAAGGATTTGACGGGATAAAATAAAGTAGCTTACATTCCCTAGAGAAGATTCCAAACAATAATCTGGAATAAACTGCTTTAGCATTTAGTGCTGAAATTTCAGCTTCAAGTTCAAACTAAACCAATATATGGTCTTGGTTAAAACTACACTTTGAATCTAGTTCAAAGCAAGAGGTTGCAATCAGTCAAATCCTTCCTCTTTGTTATGATACAAAAGTATGGGAAAACTAAAAACTGACAAAATGAATTCACAACTGGTATTATATTTTTAACACAAGGCATCTGGGTCAAACGAAGTAAAAGGATAACTTAAAATAATTCCTTATTAAAACTAAAAATCACAATTAGGACCAACCAACCAAAAATAGTTTTTTATTTAAGCAACAACTGGAATGAAATTTTAGATCGCTCCTTTATCCTGAAAAGAATATGAGGAGACGATGATTTTTTCAATGTCCGAAGTATGGATGTATTTATAACCATACTTAGAAAAAAATTAAAAAAGGATTCAGGCATCCAAATTTTAAACGTACGAAGTATGGGGTGCAAACTAATTTATCAACCTTCTTTTTTACTATACTTTTAATTACCATATAACTTTTTTTGCTCTTTATCGGATTTGCAGAAGTATTCTTTCAGATACTTAATTTCCTTTGTATATTGCGCGGCACATGTTTTACTTCATCTAACCACTAAACAGGACCAAAATGCACATTGCCGTTGCCGGAAATATAGGAGCAGGAAAAACAACCTTAACCAAATTATTGGCCAAACACTATAAATGGGAATCACATTTAGAAGAAGTGGTGGACAATCCTTACTTAGATGATTTTTACAATCAAATGGAGCGCTGGAGTTTTAATCTGCAAATCTACTTTTTAAACAGTCGATACCGCCAAATATTACAGATTAGGGAAAGTGGTAAAAGTGTGATTCAAGATCGAACCATATATGAAGATGCCCATATTTTTGCACCCAACTTGCATGCGATGGGATTAATGACCAACAGGGATTTTAAAAATTATTCCAGTTTATTCGAATTGATGGAAAGTCTAGTTGAACCACCGGAACTGCTCATCTACCTTAGAAGTTCTATTCCTAATTTAGTTAAACAAATACACAAACGGGGTAGAGAATACGAAAACACGATCTCTATTGATTACCTAAGCAGACTTAACGAACGTTACGAAGCTTGGATACACGGATATGAAAAAGGAAACTTACTGATTATAAATGTTGATGAACTAGATTTCGTTGACAATCCAGAAGATTTAGGAAATATCATCACTAAAATAGATGCAGAAATTCATGGATTGTTCTAAGCTATTGTGTCTTTAGACAAACCCATGTTCCTTTGCGTACCGAACGGCCTCATTTGATTCCCCTGCAAATAAAAAAGGAATCTCGGTAAAGTCGACAAACAATTGTATACTAAGTATTCACTTCTTATCGGCTACACTTCTTAAATGTATTGCCTTTATTCGACCTAGAAACTCTTTAGTACTATTTAGGTAGATATCCCCGTTTTTCTCACCGCTATCCCTATGAGAAGAAAAGACAAATCCGAGTAAGCTTTTAGAACATTTACTATTTCATGTTACTTTTACGGTACAGGACTTTTCTATTCTCAGCCCAAAACTAACCATACTTCATACCAAAATAGGACCTTTTAGAAAATTATTCGTTTTTAGAAATAGTTCTAGATAGCGATATAGATTCCATGGGCTATAACTAACATAAAAACAGAGCCTCTAGAGCAACTGCGGTACCCTCATACCATAATTAAATAGGCAAAAAACATAACCAACCACGTTTTACCTACCTGCTCCCTCACTGAAAAGCATACTTCCCTCATTTTACATTTTTTAACAGCAGTTCAACGAGTAGCTTTAGTCAAATTCAGAATAATAGATAACCCTGTTTGCCATTAGGCAACGCTAAACTTTAGAAGTATGGAACTTAAAAAGAACCCTAAAAAAGATGTCACTAAAAGAAGTGGTGTTTTTTTTGCAATTGGATTAGTAACAGTTATGCTTATGGTCTTTGTGGCTTTGGAATGGAAGACTTATGAAACGGCCTATAATCCAGATATTGGAATGAATGATGTGGATAATACCATTATAGAGGAGGCCCCAATATTTAAATTGGAAACACCTCCTCCTCCTGTTCCTGTTATACCTAGGGAAATTGAGATTGCAGAAGATGAAGACCCTGTGGTGGAGACATTAATAGAGGCTACAGAACCCAATCAGGATACAGAAATATTGGATGTTGATGATATTATTATTATAGATGATACTCCCGAACCAGAGGTCTCCTGGGTTACCATAGAGGAAGTTCCTATTTTTCCAGGATGTGAAAACAAAAAGGACAAAAGAGCCTGTTTTGGCAAAATGATGCAAAAGCATATTGAAAGGGTATTCCGTTATCCAGAACTGGAACAAGAGATGGGCATCCAAGGACGCGTAAATGTAATGTTTGACATCAAAAAAGATGGCACCATTGGCAGTATTCAGATGCGAGGACCAAATAAAAATCTTGAAAATGAAGCTGCTAGAATCATTGGGAAACTACCAAAAATGACCCCTGGAAAACAGCGTGACCAAAGCGTGAAAGTATCTTTTGCAATCCCTATAACGTTTCGATTGCAATAGTATAGAAAATTCCATAAAGCTCAATTAAATAAAAAAAGCCCTTCGCAAAATTTACGAAGGGCTTTTTAAAATTTAGGTCGAAACAAAACTAATTCATTTCTTCCTTTACTTCTTCCACCACGTTCTCAATATTAACGTTCACGTCTTTAGAAGTGGCATTAAAAGCAGTTATTTTAGCTTTTACCTCTTCTTTAGATCCTTCAAAAATCTGCTCAGAAACCAATTTTTGACCGTTTTCAATTACTGTAGTGGTTACCACTGCTTTTGAGGTACCATCATCGCTGTTATTTACACTAACATCAACACTTCGTTCTATTTGATTAGAAACGACCTCTGTCGCAGCTTTAGACTCATTATAAGCAACCATAGTATCACTACTAAGAGCAATGCTTGGCGCAATAACCAAAGCAACTACGGACATCAATTTTAACAAGATGTTCAAAGAAGGACCTGAAGTATCTTTGAAAGGATCTCCAACGGTATCACCTACAACAGCTGCTTTATGAACATCTGTTCCTTTTTTACCTTGCTCTTCAATAGTTTTCTTAGCGTTATCCCAAGCACCACCAGCATTAGACTGGAATATCGCCATAAGTACACCACAAGTTGTAACACCTGCAAGTAATCCACCTAACATTTCAGCACCGCCAATAAAACCAACTGCTACAGGAACAACGATGGCTAATAATCCTGGTAGTACCATCTCTCTAATAGATGCTTTTGTTGAAATGTCAATACACTTACCATAATCTGCAACACCATCCGCTGCATCAAATATTTTTCTATCTTCTACTGAAGCTTTTGTCATATCAGAATCATACTTACGCATAACTACTAATGCCGCTTTTAATTCAGGGATATCTCTAAATTGACGTCTAACTTCTTCAATCATTGCCATAGCCGCACGACCCACAGCGTTCATAGATAATGCAGAAAACACAAATGGCAACATACCTCCTACTAATAAACCAGCCATAATTTGTGGCTGAGAAACATCAATGGAAATAACATTTGCTGTTTTCATAAAAGCAGCAAATAAAGCCAATGCTGTTAATGCTGCAGACGCAATTGCAAAGCCCTTACCAACAGCCGCCGTAGTATTACCAACAGCATCTAACTTATCGGTGCGTTCACGAACTTCTTTTGGTAATTCAGCCATTTCAGCAATACCACCAGCATTATCACAGATAGGTCCGTAAGCATCAACAGCCAATTGAATACCCGTATTTGCTAACATTCCTACCGCTGCAATTGCAATACCGTATAAGCCTGCAAAATGATGTGACACCATAATAGCGGCAGCAATCAAAAGAATAGGAATCATGGTAGACATCATCCCCACACCTAAACCAGCAATAATATTTGTGGCCGCTCCAGTTTCAGATTGTTTAACGATTGACATAACAGGTTTTTTACCTGTAGCGGTATAATACTCCGTTATTTTACCAACACCTAAACCGGCAACTAAACCAGCAATTGTTGCCCAAAACACACCCATTGCACCGAATGGCAAACCTTCAACAGATTCAGGAATTAATGCATTGATAATAAAATAAGACGCTACAACCATTAAACCTGCAGAACCAAATTCTCCAATATTTAATGCTGTCTGAGGGTTTCCTCCATCTTTTACTTTTACAAAAAATGTTCCTAATATAGACATAAGTATACCTACAGCACCAAGTACTAAAGGTAAATACACAGCTCCTAAACCATCAAAATCAGGTGTTAAAATAAATGCACCTAATACCATTGTCCCTATAATAGAACCTACATATGATTCGAACAAATCAGCACCCATACCTGCAACATCTCCAACATTATCCCCAACATTATCCGCAATAGTTGCTGGGTTTAATGGATGATCTTCTGGAATACCAGCTTCAACTTTACCTACTAAATCAGCACCTACATCAGCTGCTTTCGTATAAATACCACCACCAACACGTGCAAATAAAGCAATTGATGAAGCACCCAATGAAAAACCTGAAAGCACATTTAATACCATAGCTAAATTTTCAGCTCCAGGCCAAATCGATTGATATGCCATAAATAAGCCACTCAATCCTAAGATACCTAAACCTACAACACCTAAGCCCATTACAGCTCCACCTGCAAAAGCAACTTCTAAGGCTTTCCCTAAAGAAGTTTTAGCGGCCTGAGTTGTTCTAACGTTTGCTTTAGTAGCAACTTTCATACCTATGAACCCTGCCAAAGCAGAGCAAACAGCACCTACAATAAATGATATTGCCACCATCCAATGCGAAATATGCACACTTCCTTCTTCTCCATATTCTGAACTTCCTTTAAAAAATAGCAAGACAGCTACTGCTACCACGAAAATTGCTAACACCTTGTATTCAGCTTTTAAAAAGGCCATAGCACCATCGGCTATGTTTTTAGCAATACGTGACATTTTCTCATCACCGACTTCTTGCTTGCCTACCCATGCATTCTTCCAGGCCACAAAAAGAAGGGCCACTACTCCAAACGCAGGTAAAAATTTTACGATTAATTCCATTTTATTTGATTATTTATAGTTTTTTAAACGGCTGCTAAAGTAGTAAAATAGAACAGAATAAAAAAAGCCACCTTCATATTAATAAAGATGGCTTTAAATTAGGAATCAGTTCTTTAAATAGTAAACGTACGCTTCTTTTTATGCTCGCTTTCATCATAACGTTGCAAGCACTCATAATAAATTTTTCTAGCTTCCTCAGCATTACCCCAACCACCAACATCGACTTTCTTCTTCTCCAAGTCTTTATATACTTGAAAAAAATGTTCAATCTCTTTTTTTCTATGCGGGTTTAAATCCGATAAATCATTCTTCTGATTCCAAATAGGATCTGAAACAGGTACACAAATTATTTTTTCATCAGGGCCCTTTTCATCTGTCATATGAAAAACACCAATAGGCTTCACTTCAACTACAACCATTGGATATGTAGGTTCCGTGCACAATACCAAAACATCTAAGGGATCCTTATCCAAAGCCAAGGTCTCTGGTATAAAACCATAGTCACCTGGGTACATCATTGAAGAAAATAATGTTCTATCAAATCTAATCTTATGCAAAGTGAAATCGTATTCATACTTGTTTCTACTTCCCTTAGGAATTTCAATTAACACATCAAAAGTTACATCGTTATTCTCGCTCATATCCAAAATAATTTAATTCTAATAAAAATTAAACGCCATTTACTGCCCTAAATTGCACTATTTACAACTATACTAAAAACTAAAACCAAAGGTACCTCTTATTGCAAAGGGTCTTGCATTTGGGTTATCTAGATAATTACCCCTGAAATTAAAATCAACTCTAAATATTCTAAAAATATTTCCAATTCCAAAAGAATATTCATAATAAATTCTATCCGATGGCGCCTGTAAAGGTGTTAGCCCTGAAGCTGGTGCGCTCAAAGCAATATTTGAGTCGGACAATTCACCCCAAACTCCGCGCAAACCTATAATCTCCCTTAAATCAAGCTTTCGGAGAAAAGGAATTCGTGAAAATATGCGCCCATTGAAATTATGTTCTAAATGTACCGCGATATAGGTATCTGTAACGAATTCATAAAAATCAAGATTGGGAAAAGTTCCATAATTTGAAAAAAGCGTCTGATTACCAGGCACTATATTCAACAAACCTAAGGGAACATCACCAAAAATTTTACCAATCTCCACGGTACTTGTTAAACGCCCAAATCCCCCTACT
>RCND010000198.1_pt1 | contig 33988 bp, 32 predicted proteins | sample 2041351 | NCBI WGS metagenome assembly RCND01 (sample SAMN09708230, study PRJNA481090) | Marine sediment metagenome, whole genome shotgun sequencing project. | biome: marine sediment; feature: ocean; material: sediment; isolation source: Sewage treatment plant 12B marine sediment (STP12B) ... | reverse complement strand
TCTTTTAGATTATATGATAAAGAACGATGTAGTTAAGTATCGTGAGCTTATCAAAGAATTAAATATTAGAAAATAATTTAAAAAAAGGGGAAAGCTAGCTTTCCCCTTTTTAAAATTATTTTCTAATATTTAATTCTTTGATAAGCTCACGATACTTAACTACATCGTTCTTTATCATATAATCTAAAAGACTTCTTCTTTTTCCTACCAGCTTTACTAATGAACGTTCTGTATTGTAGTCTTTGTGATTTTTTTTCAAGTGACCAGTCAAATGATTTATGCGGTGTGTAAACAACGCAATTTGACCTTCAGTAGAACCTGTGTTCTCTGCTTTTCCGCCGTGTTTCTTGAAGATTTCGGCTTTTACTTCTTTTGTTAAATACATTCCAATATTCGTTTAATGATTTTTATGTATCTGAGTGATTTTCAATCAGGCTGCGAAGATACTATTATTTTTTAAATTTTGATTTCTTGAAAACCAAAATTTCTACCTAATCTTTAAGGATGTCTTACACTTGGTCAAAACCTTTGGTAAAGGTACCTGTTACTACTTAGTCGTTTTCAAGTTTCAAATCATAGGCGATGGTATAAAGCCCAGACTCCACTTTAATTTCAATGGTTACTCCAGTGATTTTTAAGAATTCATTGTTGATACTTTTCAATTTCCCACTCCATTCAAGTCTACTGCAAATTTACCTTTATTAAAGAAATACGTATCGGCTAGGCTATTAGTATCTTCGTCCGTATTTCTTATTCTAAAGGTTTAGTTGCCACTGTTGAGTCTATTACATCCTTGACGTAGATTATTAAAAAAAGCCAAACCGATGCATTTCTTGCCTTTGGGGTCAGGTTCAAATTTCTTGATACCGTTATCTGGGTACTGTATAATTCTCAATCGGTCATAGTGCACCGGCTTGAAGAATGAATGTTATCTTTTTGAATACTTCCTCTATTCCCTTATTAAGTTGATAGGGTATAGAACCATAAGAGATAGTCTTAATTATTTGCTGCTTTTTCTGAAGTGTGGTTAGTGTTATAATACAAGAATGTGAGTAGTGATGTGAAAAATAAAACTAATCTTATATCTAGTTCTGGTTTTATAGTAGAGAAAAGCCCGAAATTCAAATGAATAACGGGCTTGTATTTTAATTCTATTACTTTAGATGTCTTATGCAGATTTTACTTCTGCCTTTCTAACAGGAATATTCTGTATTAAATCGATATAAAGATTGATTTTTTTCTTTAGCTCTCTACGATGGGTAATGAAATCCAAGAATCCATGCTCCAGTAAAAACTCTGAAGATTGAAATCCTTTGGGTAAGTCCTTACCTGTAGTATCTTTCACTATACGTGGTCCTGCGAACCCAATAAGAGCGCCTGGTTCAGCTATGTTGATATCGCCTAACATCGCATAGGATGCAGTAGTTCCACCCGTGGTTGGATCTGTACAAAGGGATATGTATGGTAAGCCAGCTTCAGCCAGTTGTGCTAGTTTTACGGAGGTTTTTGCCAATTGCATTAACGAAAGAGCAGCTTCCATCATACGCGCACCACCAGATTTTGAAATCATAAGAAAGGGAACTTTCTTTTTGATAGCATAATCGATACCTCGCGCAATTTTTTCTCCTACAACGCTACCCATAGAACCACCTATAAAGCTAAAATCCATACAGCAGATGACAATATCCTTTCCTAAAGATTTTCCAAACCCGGTTCTCACCGCATCTTTAAGTCCCGTTTTTTTCTGAGCCGCTTTAAGGCGATCGGCATATTTTTTCGTATCCTCGAACTTAAGAGGGTCTTTGGAAGAAAGTTTGGCATCCAGTTCTGTAAAGGTATTGTTGTCAAACAAGATTTCAAAATATTCCTTACTGCCTATACGAACATGATAATCGTCCTCTGGACTAACATAAAAGTTATTGGCTAAATCGTCAGACTCCACTATTTTGCCCGTTGGCGATTTATACCAAAGCCCTTTTGGGGTGTCTTTCTTTTCTTCTGTTGAAGTTTGTATTCCTTTTTCTTTCCTTTTAAACCAAGCAGTCATATCGTCTTCCATTTTAAATATTAGATAGGATATTTTTACAAAGTATTGACGTTGTTTAAATCTTCAAACGCTTTTTTCAAACGCTCTATAAAGGATACTTCCCCTTTTCTCAACCAAACTCTTGGATCATAGTATTTTTTGTTTGGCTCATCTGCGCCCGTTGGATTTCCGATTTGTGTTTGCAAATAATCCTTATTGTCTTGAACGTAGTCTCTTACTCCAGCAAGAAAAGCATATTGTAAATCAGTATCAATATTCATTTTAATAACACCGTAGCTAATTCCTTCTCTAATTTCTTCGACTGTAGAGCCTGAACCTCCATGAAAAACAAAATCAATATGATTGTGTTCTACATTGTATTTTTTTGATATGTATTCCTGTGAGTTTAAAAGAATTTTTGGAGTCAGCTTTACATTCCCTGGCTTATACACACCATGAACATTACCAAAGGCTGCAGCAATAGTAAATCTTGGGCTTACTTTGGAAAGCTCCTCATAGGCATAAGCTACTTCTTCTGGTTGGGTATATAACTTAGAATCATCTACATCGGAATTGTCAACCCCATCTTCTTCACCGCCTGTAATGCCCAATTCTATTTCTAAGGTCATTTCCATTTTGCTCATGCGCTCCAAATACCCTTTGCAGATCTCGATGTTTTCTTCTAAAGGCTCTTCTGAAAGGTCAATCATGTGCGAGCTGAACAAGGATTTACCCGTTTCTGCGTAGTGTTTTTCACTGGCATCCAACAAACCGTCTATCCAAGGCAACAATTTTTTTGCACAATGGTCTGTATGCAAAATAACGGTCGCTCCATAAGCTTCGGCTAATTGATGTACGTGTTTTGCACCTGCAATAGCTCCTTGTATGGCCGCATTCTGACCTTCGTTTGATAGTCCCTTTCCTGCATTAAACTGCGCGCCTCCATTTGAGAATTGAACAATAACGGGTGCATTAAGACTTGCCGCTGTTTCTAGAACACCATTTATAGTGTCGGAGCCTATTACATTAACTGCTGGTAATGCAAAACCTTTTTCTTTTGCGTAGTTGAATATTTCTTGAACTTGATTTCCGGTAGCAACTCCCGGTTTAATGTTGTGGTCCATAGTCTTTCTGGTCTTTAGTTGTCAAAAAATTAAGAAACAAAAGTAACAAAACAATTAGACTTAAAAAGGATAGTTAATACCTATTTGCAATACTGAATTGGCAAAATTATAATCCCGGAACCATCTTTTCGATTGTTGTTCTGCAGGATTATATGTTTTGAAGCCTAGGTCTAGGCGAAAAAGGAAATACGTAAAATCGTAACGAATTCCAACTCCAGTTCCAAGAGCAATGTCCTTTAAAGAGGATAGACCGCTGAATGTGGCATTGGGATCTGTTACATCATCAAAAACGTTCCAAATATTTCCTGCATCAGCAAAAATAGCCCCATTTAAACTACCCGCAACAGGAAAACGATATTCTAAGTTAAGGGCTATTTTAAAATTAGCCTCATTAAAATCGTTTACCGCGGATGTACTTCCGGGACCCAGAGAATATGGAAACCAAGCTCTATTGTCGTTAGAGCCACCACCGAAGTAACTGCGTACAAACGGAATATTATTAGAATTTCCGTAAGGAATTGCGATTCCTAAAAAGCCTCTTGCAGCGACCACGTTGGAGCGCGATAGGTCCCAGTATTTTACATAATCCAATTCGGTTTTTATGTATTGCGAAAAGGGAACGTTGAAAACTAAAAGCTGGTTATCCTTTTCATTGAAAGGCACTATATTGGACAGAGCGGACAATAGATTACCTGCACTTTCCAGTTTGAACCGGAACTGATAAAAATTATTATCGGTTATACCGTTCCTATTATTCTTGTTAAAGGTATAATTGGTTGAAAGAATGAGATTGTTATCCGTAAGTCTTGTTTCACGCTCATTGATGCTTTTAACATCGTTAAAATCTTCTTGGGTCAATCCGTTTGAGGTAACAGGGATTGTGCCATCTAAAACATCGTCGGTGAAACCTGTAGTCCCCGAAATATTGCCCTCTGTTGCTTCTATTGGCGTTGTAAGATTTCCATCAACATTAAAATAGGTTGGGTTAACTGTTATATTGTCCTTTATAGCTATTCTATTTAAGTCGTTGTAGGTGTTGTTATACACATTAAAGAAGCGCTCGGGGTTCACATTACGTACATACTGTATGTTAAGCAATTCGATGTTATGATTTTTGAATTCAGAAGGGGTCCATTTGTAGCCTAATATACTATTCAGCGCCTGTTTGTCCAATCCAATGTTTTTTTGAAAACTCGTTCCGATTCCGATTCTGGTTTTAGGTAAGGTGTAGTTTGGGATGAGTTTTGTGGTATTTAGAAAGGGAAACCATATCCGTGGAAAATTTAAGGTAATTTCGCCCCCGGTTTCGGAGAAAAAATCTTCTTGGAAAGAGGGACTGCTCAGAAGTCCAAATGCGCCGTCTACGGATATGCTTAGATTTTCTGCGCCTTTAAAAATATTTCTTATTAGTAGAGATGCACCAACACCTATACCCAGTCTTCTAATATTAGACCTGCTTACCTCAAAGTTCGTTCCTAAGGAGTATTTGGTTTTTGGTGCTAAGTATATACTGGTATTAACTTTATTGGTAAGACTGTCCTCTTGGAATATAATATTGGGATATTTGAAAATATTTAAACTATTCAATTGTCTGGATGTTCTTATTTTATCAATATCTCTATAGGTATTACCCCTTTTAAAAAAGATGGCGTTTGCTAAGGTTTTTGGCTTTATTCTAAATTTTCCGGAATAGTGTATGGTATAATCCTCGTAGGTAATCGTATTTAGTTCATTCTCATTGTTAGATGAAAGATAATCTGTAAAAATATCAATATTATTAATTTTTTCCACCTTATACTCTTCAGTGGTAACTTGGTTTTCCCCTCTTTTTTTTAGGTCCCCAATGTTTAGAACAATATTCATGTTTTGATCGTTCCCTTGCACTATAGTGTCCCTTGCAATATCAAAAGTGATGGAACTTTCTTGAAAATTTCGTATCCCGTTATTTCTGAAGATGGCAGTAAGTCGTTCTCTTTCTTCATTAAAAACATCGCGATCAAACTGTTGCCCACTTTTAACCAACGATTGTCCCGCGTTGATAAAGTACAAAGAGTCTATTGCTTTGGATGATATTTCGTTGGATACAGAGTCGATTAAAAAGGGTTTTCCAAGCCTAATCTGATAACCTACTGAGGCCCGCTGCTTTCGGCCAGTGGAATCTATGCTATAATGCGTGGTATTGTTAAAGTAGCCTCTATCGTAATAATAGGAGCTAATACGCTGCAAGCTTCTTCGGGTTTTGGAAGTATCTAGCACTGCGGGCCGCTCTCCTATGTCTTTGAGCCAGTTACTCATTCCTGAAACAAAAAAGGATTCTCCCAAACGTTTTACCTGTTTTTCGGAAAGTAGCTTTGTCAATCGTTCTTTTCTGTTGGGTTTTCTGTAAAGCCAGGTTTGGAAAAGAGAATCTGGGTTTTCTTTCGCCAGATTGTATAGGTTAAGGCGTAAAGGGTAACCCAAAAGGGCCGCGTTTGGTCTTTGGTAAATTAGACGTTCAATGGTCTCGTCATTAATTTTGAGCGAATCAACCAGTAAAGTGTTATTTGCCACCAAATATTCATCATCATCAATTTTTTTAAGGGAATTACATGACAGCACAACCATTGCCCAAAGAGATAATAAGCTTATTTTAGCTATGTTGTTTTTGAAGCATAGTGCCGAGTTCATATAAATCAAAAATACATTATTTGAATGGTTGTGAAAAGTGAATTGAAACTTATAAAAAGCCTACAGCAAAAAAAGTACCGAAATGAACATGGTCTATTTGTTATAGAAGGAAAAAAGGGATTGGAGGAGCTTCTTGCCTCCACTATTGTTCCCTATAAGGTATACCTTACCAACACTTTAAATTTGAATGTGAAGTGTGATTGTCTTCAGCTAGTTTCAACCAAAGAATTGCAGCAGATGAGTGCACTTAAAAACCCAAACGGTGTATTGGGCGTATTCCATATACCTGCTCCAGAACCAATTGGTTTTAATGATTGGGTCTTAGTTTTGGACGGTATTCAGGATCCGGGTAATTTAGGCACAATCATTCGATTGTGCGACTGGTTCGGAATTGCCAGTTTGGTCTGCTCCCAAGACACGGTAGATTGTTATAACTCTAAAGTATTACAGGCTACTATGGGTTCTATTGCAAGAATAAATATTACGTATACGGATGTTTTACTTTTTTTACAGCGCAATACCCTTCCGGTTTATGGTTCATTTATGAATGGTACATCGGTGTATGAAAGTGAATTGGCAAAAAAAGGAATTTTAGTCATGGGTAATGAAGGTCATGGCATTTCTGAGGCAGTAAAACAGTTTTGCAACCATAGTATTTCCGTGCCGCAATATGGAAAAGCAACTACTGAAAGCTTAAATGTAGGGACGGCATCGGCTATTTTGTTAAATGAAATTAGACGCAGGGAATAAGTTCTTATTCAAAAGTGAAGTTTACAAAAATACCTCTGGTACGCATTGCATCAATATTCCCTGTCCACGGGCTGTTTGGGTCATTATCCCTAACTAGTTCGTCCGTCAATGCAAAAACACCACGGATAGAAGGGCTGAACTTAAAATATTCCAAGTAAAAGTCAATGCCAAAACCAAGTTCGTAGTTGTAGACCCATTTTGTCATTCTAAAAGTCCCTGCTGAATTATCATCAAGGCTAGTTTCATTGCTGCCTAAGTTTAAAGACATAGAGCCACCACCGATAATGAACGGTTTCCAATTGCCGATTCTTCGGGTGCTAGCTTTTAGTAATAATGGAAAGTTAATATATGTTGATTTTATTTCCCTAATTGCATCTCGTTCTTCTTCAAAACCTGGAAAGCCAATGGTTCTAGCCGTGTAGTGTAATCCTGGTTCTATTCGAAGATCCAGAAATTCATTCAACCGCATTTCGCCAATGAGTCCAACATTAAACCCTAGCGTTTTGGTAGTAAGTATATCCCTGTCGTTATCTATATAATCGAACTTAAAGTCGTATTGGTTAAAACCAAGGAAGTAGCCGTAGTTTAAAAACTTCTTATCCTCATTCTCCTTGTTAAGAACAGGTCTTTCATTAAATTGGGCACTGGTCCATTGCGTGGTAAATAGCAAAATAGTACCTATCAAAATCCATTTCTTCATCTAAACCTATATTACAAGAACCTGCATGAAGTATGGCTAAATTACCGCGTAAGAATAGCTGAATGTATTACGCTTTTTTAGCAACATAAATCGATGCCACCCCAAATGTTTGGGGGATATTGGTTACCTCTATAAACCCAATTTTGCGTAAAATATTGTTGAAGGTTTCGCCATGTGGAAAAACGGCTGCGGATTCGCTTAAATAACCATATGCAGAATTATCCTTTGAGAAAATCTTCCCTATCACAGGTAGTACGTATTTGGTGTACAAATGATAGCCTTGTTTAAAGGGCGTTTTTACAGGTACGGAGGTTTCAAGAATAACCAAGGCTCCTTGTGGTTTCAATACACGTAGAATTTCGGAAAGTCCAGTTTCTAAAGTTTCAAAGTTCCGAACACCAAAAGATACGGTGACAGCATCGAAAGAGTTGTCCTTAAAAGATAGTTTTTCGCTATCGCCTACAACCATTTCTATTGTGCTATCTAGGTTTTTATGTTTGATTTTATCTTTTCCTACTGCCAACATACCCGGAGATATATCGAGACCAACGATTTTTTGCGCACCTGTTTTTACCAAAGCAATGGCCAAATCTCCAGTTCCTGTGGCGATATCCAAGATGGTCTGTGGGGATTCTTTTTTAAGTAAAGCGACGACTCTCTTTCTCCATTTAATATCTATTCCAAAGGAAATAATACGGTTTAAGCCATCATAATCTTTCGAAATCGTATCGAACATTTTGGTAACCTGTTCTTTCTTGCCAAGATCAGAATCTTTATAGGGAGTAACCTTTTCGGGCATAACACTATTTTTTTTTGCAAAGATACGATATAGCAAAGTAGACTTCCAGAAATGTTGATTTTTTACGATGAAACCAAACGGATGGTTAAAAAGGCTAAAAAAAATGCTACCCTAATAAAATTATGTAATTTTGCATTGTATTACATGCCTAATTCTTTTAATGCTTTTTTATGAAGGTATAATTGACCATCGTTAAAAGGGGTTATATACACTACGAATAGGTAACCTAAGAAATTAAATGAAAATTATTATTGCAGGTGCAGGTGAGGTAGGGTTTCATTTGGCTAAGCTACTTTCCTACGAGTCGCAAAACATCACATTGATAGATACACATAAAGAGAGCCTTACTTATGCGGATAGTCACTTGGATATTCGAGTCTTAAAAGGTGATGCTACTTCCATTTCCGTACTTAGGGATGCTCAGGTAGAGGAATCCGACTTGGTAATTGGTGTGACTTCCTCCGAAACTACTAATATTACTCTTTGTATGCTAGCCAAGCAATTGGGATGTAAGCAGACCATAGCTAGGATTTCTAATACCGAGTTTGTAGACAACAAAGAGCTGTTAAAGTTCTCGGAACTGGGTATAGACGAACTTATTTCTCCAGAGGAGTTGGCTGCAAAGGAGATTCAGTTATTATTAAATAAATCTGCCTTTAACGATACGTTTGAGTTTGATGACGGTAAATTGATTATGGTAGGCGTGTCCTTGCCCAAAACGGCCCCTTTTGTGGGTAAGATGGTAAAGGAGGCTGCGAACATTTTTCCTGAACTTCACTTTATGCCTATAGCGCTACAACGTATGGGGACCCATTATACTATTATTCCTAGGGGTGATACCGTTTTTAAGGAAGGGGATCAAGTTTACTTTATTACCGTAAAAGAAGGTGTGGATGAACTCTACAAACTTACTGGAAAGAAGAAAGAGGCTATAAAAAATGTAATGATTTTGGGTGGTAGTAAGGTGGGCTATAAAACTGCTAGAGATTTGTGCAACAATAAGTTTAACGTTAAACTTATTGAAAAGAACAAGGAAAAAGCATTTGACTTAGCAGATGACTTGCCAAACGCTTTGGTAATTAACGGGGACGGAAGGAATGTAGAGCTTTTAGACGAGGAAAGTCTGGAATCTATGGATGCTTTTATAGCCGTTACCGGTAATTCCGAAACGAATATCATGTCCTGTTTGGTTGCCAAGTCTAAACATATAAAAAAGACCATTGCCTTGGTAGAGAATATGGATTATTTTCATTTGTCCCACTCTATAGGTATTGATACCTTAATCAATAAAAAGTTATTGGCGGCCAATAATATTTTTAGACATATTAGAAGAGGCGAAGTAGTTGCCATGATGCGATTGAATAATTTGAATGCAGAAATCTTGGAGTTTATTGTAAAAAGAGACTCTCGTGTTACAGGAGCTGTTATTCGAGATCTTAATTTTCCTAAAGCAGCAACAATTGGAGGTGTAGTACGAGATGGAGAAGGAATCATTGCCTTAGGTGGATTTGAAATTAGGGCTGGGGATAGGGTAGTGGTTTGTTGTCTTCCGGAAGAAATACCAAAAATAGAACGAATGTTCCTTTAACATGCGCCTAAACTCAAGGATTATATTTCATATCATGGGACTCTTGCTCCTATGCAATGGTGGTTTTATGCTCATAGCAGCAGTCATTAGTGCCATTTATAAAGATGGAGCTGCCCTAAGTATTTCCTTGGCCTCCATTTCTACTATGTTTGCTGGGGTTTTTGCCATGTACTACACGCGCGGTCACCGCAAAGAGGTTAAGAAAAAGGAGGGGTATATTATCGTGACCTTTGGTTGGATAGTGATGTCTATTTCAGGAATGCTACCCTATATATTTTCAGGAGCTATTCCTGATGTTACTAATGCTTTCTTTGAAACTATTTCCGGATACACTACAACCGGAGCTTCAATTATAGACGATATAGAGGCTATGCCAGAGGGCATCCTATTTTGGAGGAGCCTTACACATTGGATTGGCGGTATGGGAATCATTGTTCTGGCTATCGCAATTTTACCATTGTTAGGTATTGGCGGTATGCAGTTGTTTGCTGCTGAGGCGCCAGGGCCAAGTGCAGATAAATTACATCCAAGGATAACAGATACCGCTAAACGTTTATGGCTAATTTATGTAGGGTATACCGTAGCCGAGACTATTTTATTGAAATTAGCAGGAATGTCTTTTTTCGATGCTATAAACCACGCACTGGCTACACTGTCTACAGGAGGATTCTCTACCAAGAACGCTAGCGTTGCCCATTGGAACGATCAACCGTTGATACAGTATATTATTATTGTCTTTATGTTTTTGGCAGGAACTAATTTTGTCTTGAGCTATTTTGCTTTTAAGGGGAAGGTGCAAAAAGTGATTAAGGATGAGGAGTTTAAGTTTTATTTACTGTTTACAGTATTGGCAACCGTTATTACTGGTTTAGTTATTTATTTTAGGGCAAATATTAGTGAGATGACTCCTGGCTATCCCATGGTTTTAGGGCAGGCAGAAAGCTCATTTAGGCACGCTTTGTTTCAGGTAATTGCCGTTATAACCACAACCGGTTTTGTAAGTGCGGATTTTACCCAATGGACACCATTTTTAACGATATTCTTTTTTGGACTATTCTTTGTGGGAGGTTCTGCTGGATCTACCTCTGGAGGAATAAAAGTGATGCGACATTTGTTGATTATCAAAAATGGACTATTGGAGTTTAAGCGCACGTTACACACCAATGCGGTGATACCTGTACGTTACAACAACAAAACCGTAAAGGAGAATATCGTTTATAATATTATTGGATTTTTTGTGCTGTATATGCTCCTTTTTATAATAGGTGCCATGGTGTTAGGTTTTTTAGGACTCGATTTTGAGTCTGCTATTGGCGGTGCTGCGTCCTCTCTAGGTAACGTAGGTCCCGCTTTGGGCAGTTTAAACCCAGTAAGTAATTTTAATAGCTTGCCAGATTTAGCTAAATGGTGGTGTGGTTTCTTAATGCTAGCAGGAAGGTTGGAGCTTTTTACCGTACTTATTCTGCTGACGCCATACTTTTGGAAACGTACTTAAGCATCGTATTCTTCACTTTGCTATAATTAATAGCGTTGAGGCGATTTTGAAATTTAAGGGTATTCGTTAACACCACAAAAGCTGTTACTTCAATTGTGCTCGAGCAATCATATAATAATGAGAGGGAGGGTTCTTTAAGCTAGGAGTGATTTAACTAAACTTATGAGTTGGCATACATTACGTATAGTACAACATGTGAATATTTCACTAAAAAAACCTCAGATGAATATACACAAGAGGTTTTTATTATTTAAGTTGGATATTCTAAAGCTTATAGTGCCGCTTTTATTCTCGAAACTGCTTCTGTAATCTCTTTTTCTGAAGCTGCATAGGATATTCGTATACAATTACCGTTTCCAAATGCATCACCGGTTACAGTAGCTACATTTGCGTTTTCTAATAAATACATGGCAAAATCGGATGCATTATCGATTTTGGTTCCGTTCAAGGTTTTTCCAAAATAGGCCGTAACATCTGGAAAAACATAAAATGCGCCTTCTGGCTCATTACAAGTAAACCCATCAATATTATTCAAAAGTTCGAGTATCAATTTTCTACGAACTTTAAACTCATCTACCATATAATGAATACGTGTAGGTGATTCGGTCAAAGCCGTAATCACTGCCCGTTGTGCAATACAATTTGCTCCGCTGGTAACCTGTCCTTGTAGTTTGTTACATGCTCTTGCTATATACGCCGGAGCGCCAATGTAACCGATACGCCATCCCGTCATGGCAAATGCCTTTGCTACGCCGTTTACGGTAACAGTGCGGTCGTACATATCTGGAAACTCTGCCATAGATGCATGTGCAGTAACCCCATAATTAATATGCTCGTAAATTTCATCGCTTACGACAATAATTTGTGGATGTTTCTGTAATACATCTGCTAAGCCACGTAATTCTTCTTTGCTGTAGATAGACCCACTTGGGTTACAAGGGGAACTGTACCAAAGCATTTTGGTTTTAGGGGTAATGGCCGCCTCCAATTGTTTGGGCGTCATTTTAAAATTATTTTCCAAAGTAGTAGAAACTTCTACAGGTACGCCATCGGCCAGTTCTACGATATCGGCATAACTTACCCAATACGGACAAGGTAAAATAACCTCATCGCCTTTGTTCAGGATTACTTGTGCTACATTGTAAAGTGATTGTTTGGCACCGGTAGAAACCACAATTTGTGGCAGTTCGTACGAAAGCCCGTTGTCGCGCTTAAATTTGGTGATAATGGCATTTTTCAGCTCAACATAACCGTCTACTGGAGTATATGCATTGTAATCATCCTTTACGGCTTGGATTGCCGCTTCCTTTATATAATCTGGGGTATTAAAATCAGGTTCACCAAGGCTTAAACCAATGATATCTTTCCCTGCTGCTCTTAATTCACGGGCTTTTGCTGCCATTTCTAAGGTTGCAGAAGGTGTAACTCTATTAATCCTATCTGATAGTTGATTGCTCATAAGAATGTCCTTTTATTTTGATTCCCATGCCTGTCACTAACTTGTAACAGTACGCACGTGAATCTAATTCCATGAATACTTTCATGCAAAACAAAATTAAAACATTTGGGATTCTTTGTTGCTTTAAAAAGCAATTGATTATTAACTATTTGAGCGTAGTTTGTGAATAGTGTATAAATGAATAGCTCAATAACCGCTTGCTCTATGTTTTTAAAATACATACAGACAGCGCTTATTGAGCTATTAAAAGTTGTTTTTAGGCAGTACTACGCTTGTAAAGCGGGTTGTTTTCCTAATTCCTTTAAATGTGAAAAGTGTGAAATAATTGCTTTTCTAGTCGTTTTATATTCGTTATAGGGTAAGTTGAATTCTTTGGCTGTTTCCTTTACGATTTTTGATATTTTTGTATAATGAACATGGCTGATATTTGGAAAAATATGATGCTCCACCTGATGGTTAAGTCCGCCTGTAAACCAATTCACAACTTTGTTTTTTGTGCCAAAATTTACTGTGGTAAATAATTGATGAATGGCCCATGTGTTTTTCATTGTACCGCTTTCGTCCGGCAATGGAGTATCCGCTTCATCAACAATGTGCGCTAATTGGAATACGACACTCAAAATTACTCCGGCAACGTAGTGCATAATAAAGAAGCCTAACAATATTTTATACCAAGCAATTTCCAATACTAGCATTGGTAATACTATCCAAATAGTTACGTAAATGATTTTTGCGATAAGTAAGGTACTCCAATTGGTTAGCGGACTAGGTAATTTCCCGTAGGATAACCTACGCTTCGTATACCGATACATCTGTTGGAAATCTGTAGTAATCGCCCAATTGAAGGTTAATAATCCGTACAGAAGGACTGAATACCAATGTTGAAATTTATGGTGTTTTTTCCACTCGGTATGTTTGGAGAATCTTAGAATCCTGCCGGCTTCCATGTCCTCATCGTGCTCGTGAATATTTGTGTAGGTGTGATGCAGAACATTGTGCTGTACTTGCCAATTGTAAACATTTCCTGCTAGGATATATATACTGCCCCCCATGAATTTATTTACCCATTTTTTATTGGAATAAGCGCCATGATTACCATCATGCATTACGTTCATGCCAACTCCAGCCATACCTACACCCATCACTATTGTAAGTAATAAATTTGCCCAATTGGGAAGACCTAAAGTTAAGATTAGAAAGTACGGTGCCAAAAACAAGGAGAACATAACAATCGTTTTTAGATGAAGTTTCCAGTTACCGGTCTTTTTAATTTGATTTTTTTTAAAGTAATCGTTCACCCTTCCATTTAAGGTTTTAAAAAATTGTGCGGGGTCTTTTCTCGGAAATCGAATGGTCTTTTTTTCCATATATATTAAGCTTTTTCTATAAATATAACGTAAATGACTTCCGAATAGTTTGATACCTTGATAAAAAACGGAATCTTTGCGTAAGTAACGATATTTAATTATTTATTTTACAAAGATACGAATGACTCCGGAAAGATTATTTGAATATTTTCCCAATTTATCCCAAGAACAAAGAACTCAATTCCTTTTGTTGGAAGAATTATACAAGGATTGGAATCAAAAAATAAATGTGGTTTCCAGAAAGGATATCGATGAACTCTATCTGAGGCACGTTTTACATTCGCTGGGCATCGCTAAAATTCAGGAGTTCAAGGATGGGGCAGAGGTATTAGATGTGGGTACAGGTGGCGGATTTCCAGGAGTTCCACTAGCTATTTTGTTTCCAAACGTACATTTTACGCTGGTAGATTCTATTGGTAAAAAAATAAAGGTAGTCGATGAAGTGGTACAAGGGCTGGGACTAACAAATGTAACTACCATCAATGCAAGGGTAGAGGAGGTTTCTAAGCAGTTTGATTTTATCGTTAGCCGTGCGGTTGCGGCGATGCCCACCTTTGTACATTGGGTAAAAGGTAAAATCAAAAAAGAATCCGCTCATAATCGCAGAAACGGTATACTTTACCTAAAAGGTGGGAATTTAGAGGAAGAGCTAATGGGTTACAGAACAGCTGAAATTTTTGAGTTGTCTGATTATTTTAATGAAGAATTCTATGATACCAAACGGGTAGTTTATCTTCCTATGAAATTTAAAGGATAGGTGAGCTAATGGCTTGTTTTTGAATTCTTAGTTGATTTGACAAAGAAAATTATTTGACTTAAAGATGACTTCTGAATTCGTTATTTCGTTCCTTGGAATATCGCTATTTAAAACACCCCACCACCTCAATTTTCAACCAATCCAAATTCGCGATTGTATTATTTGCGTCGCACGCTGCGATAGTAGATATAACCAATTCATCACTAGTACATCATACTGAGCTCAGTAAGCTAAAATAAAAAATACCGTTTTTTATCTTTGTCACTTTAATTTTTACAAACGTTATTATCGAATAGGTTGCTTTGTTTATGGTTTTCTTGGTATCAATTTTTTACATAAAAAAAGGTGCATAAAGCACCTTTTTAATATTTGTTAATCGTCGCTTATTTGCTCCATGGCGGCACAACACCGTTAGACCTAGCGTAAGCTATTAGCTGTCCTTTATGCTCGCCATTATGTTCCATCATTGCTAAAAGTCCTCCTAGTTTGTTCATTTTGGCAAAACCAAAGTCTACTTCTTCGTTTAGCTCCGTGCTCTCTACTTTCATAATGGTTTCCAGAACAAAGGCATTGCTTTTTTTAAGCGTAGCAATAATGTTTTCTTTTCCTGTAGTTTTTCCTAAACCCATCATATCAACATCCGCAGGAGGTGCAAAACCCATTTTAGAGGCTAAAAAGTAATTTGCGCCTGCTACATGCAAGAGCGCTTCGCCAACGGAGCTTACGCCCTCGCTAGGTCTCCAGTCATATTGTTCTTCGGAAAAAGCTTCCGCTAGTTGAATGACTTGCGCTTGATTACCTGTTAGGACGGCTTGTATAGTGGATTGTGCAAGATTGTCTTGGCCGTAACTTATAGTCATCGCCAATAACATAAATGCCAGTATTGTTTTTTTCATTTTGTATGGTTATTAATGTGAAAAAGTTCCGTTGGATTATCCAACGGAACTTTTAAATGTAGGTAAAAAAATCAACCTAATAGTCTATTGTAATTAATTTATTACCAGTTAGTTAACCTAAAAACGGATACCTGTAGTCTTCTGGTGTAACAAAAGTTTCTTTGATAAGTCTTGGAGATACCCAACGCAGTAGGTTTTGAGCAGAACCAGCTTTATCGTTTGTTCCGGAAGCCCTTGCTCCCCCAAAAGGTTGTTGGCCAACAACCGCTCCTGTTGGTTTGTCATTTATGTAGAAGTTACCAGCACAGTTTTGAAGTGCTTTAGTTGCTTCGTCTATGGCATATCTGTCCTTTGACAAGACGGCTCCTGTTAAGGCGTACTCCGATGTTGCATCTACCAATTTAAGTGTTTTACTCCAATCTTTATCTTCGTAAACGTATATGGTAACCACAGGACCAAAAAGTTCTGTTTCCATGGTAGTATACTTAGGATCGGTGGTTAAGATAACGGTAGGTTCAATAAAATATCCTTTGGATTTATCATAATTTCCTCCGGCGATTACCTCGGCGTTACTATCCTTTTTGGCTTGATCAATATAGCTTGCCAATTTATCAAAAGACCCCTCATGAATCACTGCAGTAACAAAATTGGTCATATCTTCTGGTGAGCCGGGTGTATTGAACGAAGCAACATCTTTTTTAACCAATTCCAGAATTTCATCGGATGTAGATTTAGGTAAATATACACGGGATGCAGCAGAACATTTTTGCCCTTGGAACTCAAATGCTCCGCGAACGATGGCAGTTGCAACTTGCGCAGGTTTAGCCGATGGATGTGCTACAATAAAATCCTTGCCACCTGTTTCCCCTACAATTTTTGGGTAGGTCTTATAATTGTGTATGTTGTTTCCTATTTGCTTCCAAAGCTCCTTGAATACATGCGTAGAGCCTGTAAAGTGGATTCCTGCAAAATCAGGACTGGCAAGTACGGTCTCGGTAATCATTACGGGGTCTCCGTAAACTACGTTAATTACGCCATCAGGAAGGCCTGCTTCTTTAAACACATCTACAATTACTTTAGCGGAAAATATTTGGCTGTCGCTCGGCTTCCAAACAACAACATTTCCCATCATAGCGGCGCTCGCAGGAAGGTTTCCTGCAATAGCAGTAAAATTGAATGGTGTAATAGCATACACAAAACCTTCTAAAGGTCTATACTCTACACGGTTCCAGATGCCTTCTGCAGAATCTGGTTGTTCAGAATAGATTTGTGTCATGTACTCTACGTTAAAGCGTAGAAAATCTATAAACTCGCAAGCGGCATCTATCTCTGCTTGATGTATGGTCTTGGACTGCGCCATCATAGTTGCAGCATTGATTTTGGCACGGTAAGGCCCAGCAAGTAACTCTGCAGCTTTCATGAAGATGGCTGCGCGCTGTTCCCAAGTAAGGTTTGCCCAGGCGTCTCTAGAGTCTAAACAATTTGCTATAGCTTGACTGACATGTTTTTTATCGGCCACATGATAGGTCCCCACAATGTGTTTGTGGTCATGTGGTGGAGCCATTGGCTTCGTGTTTCCGGTACGTACTTCTTCTGCACCTATGTACATGGGTACATCAACGGTGCTATTGTAATATGCCTTATATTGTTTTAAAACATCTTCGCGCTCGGGACTTCCTGGCACAAAGCTTTTTATTGGTTCGTTAAATGCAGTTGGAACTTGGAAAAAACCTTTACCCATTGTTATAATTTTAGAAATTAAAGTGATAACAAAGGTAAGCTTAGTAAGTGAGAATTAAAAGGGAAAAGGGGCGGAGCGTCCGCTGCGGAAAATCTAAATATTTAGAAAATAAGGCTTAGAAGCTAAGATGGTATAATTCGATATAAAGACAAGGTGATTGGTTGGCAAGTTGTTCTTAATGGTTTGGTTCAGAAAAGTATACTTCTCTTGTTTAAAAGGAGATTTTTTGTAAGATATATAATTGAATTGTAGAAGGATTTTAATTCAGAGCAAATGGTGCGCTAAATTTAAATGTAGGAATGAGTACTCTAAATTTTTCGTTAGAATTAAAATTAAACATATTGTAGTGTCCTCTCATTGCGCCGATAGGAGAGGTAAGTAAACATCCAGAATTGTACGTGTGTGATTCCCCAGGATTAATAACCGGTTTTTTTCCAATAACACCTTCGCCATCTAAGGTTTCCATATCGTTTAGAGAATCGTATATTCTCCAATGACGCGAAGTTAATTGCACAGCATCCTTACTTTGGTTTTCAATGGTAATGGTATAACCAAATGCATAGTGCATCTTGTAATTTTTGAAGAAGGTGCCTTCAAAATTAGTGTTTACCGATATTTTTATTCCTTTAGTTACTTGTGTTGTCATAAGCCTCTTTAAAACGTAAAAATACTACCAGCCAAAAGTAAAACGACTTCTGTTGCTGGCTAAAATAACGAAAACCATGTTAAGAATTTCATATTTAACAATAGTTTTAAATCTACCTTGACCATAAAAACTTTGCATTGCGATATTAAAAGATAGATAGTGAAACCAAAAGTAAAAACCTGTTACTTTCCGTGCTAAAAATATTATTAATTAAATAGCTAATAACGAGCAAGATAAATAACAGGGACTGATTTTGAAAGCTAAAGATCAAATGATCGGTATACGTATGCTTTTTCCTGATATATATCAAACAAATAAATAGAACGAAGACCGGCAGGAAGTAAAATGTAGTAAAAGGACGTTTGGATATATCTGCATTGTTAAAAGATCCTGATTCTTTTTTTAATCTTAACAGGCCATTTGCTGTGGTAAAAGAAGCTTTGTTGCTTATGATATTTTGTTGTTTTGGGTAGTCTAATTTGTAATGGTTCTTGAGTTAGCAGAACCTACACCTATAATACTATCATAGATATCACCGAAATCTCTATAATAGACCAAAATCAAATAGTTATTCTCCGTAAAATGAAAATTACCACCAACATCATTGAGTCTGATGTTGTTATTTTCCCCTTTTACGGCATACTTGTAGTTGTAGAATCCTTGCTTTAATTTTATGGTTGCCTCCATCATGCCATTGTCCTCATTGTAGGTCATTTTATTTTCATCGGTGAGAGCATAGTTGTTATATTTTCCAAAAATATGAACATCGTCCAAGGCTAAAATATCAGTATAGGGTAGGCTAAAGTGCACTTGTGTGTATTCCGCTTCCCTAGAATCGTTTTCTCCTTGTAGTGTGCGTACTACGAAATCCCCGTTCACGTCAGGGAAGTAAGTGTAAGGTTCATCGTTTCTGAAACCGTCTGAAAACAGATAGTGATTGTACAAATCGATAAGGTCTATTCTTCCTATTTGAGAACTTGGTGCTCTTAGATCGCTTGTGTCAAAAAGTAAATATTCGTTACCTCCAAAGAAGGAAGTTTCAAGGTCGTATTTATATACCAGTTCATTGCCTAAGGTAAATTGGGGAGGGATATTGTACAGCGCTGTTGGCCAATAGTAATTCTGTAAAATCGCTATTTTGACTTCTTTTTTTGGGTTCACCAATCTAAAATTCCCTGAATTAATGGAGAGTTGAACCACTTGCTTCTCGTTTAAAAATTCAAAATCTCGGGCCCGTTTAACCGTGCCTCCAACGGTAACTAAGTTTTTATAGACGATAAACCGTCTTGAAAATTGTAATTCATAGCTGTTATTATAAATTTCTAAAACGTAGTTTCCGGTAACCTTTAGGCTTACATTTTCGTTCGGAATCGTAAGTTGATAGTTGGAATAGGTTTCCAAGGTGTTATAGCTATTTGTGTAATTTATAATTCGCTGGTTGTCAACACCATTAAGGAATTGGGATTTTAGAAGATCGGAGGGTGTCCAATCATAATCGCAATGTAAGATTTTGTAATAATAATCTTGTTCATTCGCCATTAAATCATCGAACTCCAAATAAATAGGTTCGCCAATCTTAATTATTGGAAATTGATCCTCAGTTGGCCCCTTAAAAGTAATCGATTTGATGTTTGATGGAGCATTTATCTCAACTTGCACTTGACAAAACGCTGATTGGATAAAAAGTAAAAAAACAATATGTTTAAGCAATACCCGCATTTGTAAGCAAATTTTATTTCAAAGGTAAACAAAAAGGATGCCGAATAAATTAACATCGATATAAAGCCTAAATTATGGGTTAATAATTATGAAATTTTTTCATTTAGTAGTAAATTCGCTTCAAATTTTGTTAACCTAAGGTCCATTACATATGTCCAAAGACATTCAAATTAAAAAAGGGTTGAATATTAACCTAGTGGGTGCTGCTGAGCTGGAAACCGCTAAAGCGGTTTTAAGTAATGTCTACACTTTAAATCTAAACGATTTTCACGGAGTTACGCCAAAGATGTTTTTGAAGCAAGGAGCTGAGGTTAAAGCTGGCGAGCCTTTGTTTTATAACAAAAGCATAGAAGATATGCTTTTTGTGTCTCCAGTTAGTGGTGAGTTGGTTGAGATTGAGCGTGGTGCAAGAAGACGCATATTGTCGGTTAAGATTTTGGCTGATAAGGAGCAGAGTTTTGAGGTAAGCCCTACTATTGATATTGAGAGTGCTACAAAACAGGATATTAAAAGGGTATGGCTAAAAGGTGGTTGTTGGCCATTTATAAAGCAACGTCCCTATGATATTATTGCTGATCCAGATACGACTCCAAAATCTATTTTCATTTCTGCTTATGTAACATCGCCTTTGGCAGCAGATCTTAACTATGTTTTGAAAGGCAAGGAGGCGGAGTTGCAAGCCGCTGTTACCGCATTATCAAAGTTGACTCCAGGAAAAGTACATGTGTCCGTTGGTAAATCTGAAGATTCGCCTTTGGCTTCTTTAAAAGGAGTTGAGTTGCACAAGATTTCTGGACCACACCCAGCTGGTTTGGTAGGAACACAAATCAATAAGTTAGATCCTATCAACAAAGGAGAGTTGGTTTGGACGGTTTCGCCGCAAGATTTGGTTATCATGGGTGAATTTTTGTTGACAGGGAAATTTAATGCCGAAAGAACTGTAGCTTTGGTAGGTTCTTGTGTTAAGGCTCCTAAATATTACACCACAAAAATAGGTGCAGAAATTGCAACCTTTCTTTATGCAAGTGGCGTAACAGAAGAAAATATACGTGTTATCAATGGTGATGTTCTTACGGGATCCAAAAGTAAACCAGACGGCAGCCTTGGCTTTTATAACAACACAGTAAGTGTTATTCCAGAGGGAGATGATTACGAGTTTTTTGGTTGGAACAAGCCAATCTTTAATAAAATATCGAATACCAGAGCACTTACTTTTTCATGGATGCAACCAAAGAAAAAGTATGACCTTACTACGAATACGAATGGTGAGCATAGGGCGTTTGTAGTGACAGGACAATATGAGGAGGTTTTTCCAATGGATATTTATCCAATGCAGTTGTTGAAAGCTTGTATGGTTAAGGATTTGGATGAGATGGAGCAATTGGGCTTATATGAAGTTGCGCCTGAAGATTTTTCCTTGACGGAATTTATTTGCATTTCTAAACAGCCGCATCAACAGATTATAAGGGAAGGTTTGGATTATTTACAACAAGAAATAGGATAAGACATGAGCATAAAAAGCACATTGCACGAGTATAAAATGAAGTATAAGGGGCAAAAGATGGCACCCGCCTTCAATGCCTTTCATACGTTTTTGTTTGCTCCGAACGAGACAACCCATTCGGGGTCTCATGTTCGAGGGGCAGATGATCTAAAAAGAACTATGAATACGGTAATCATGGCATTGATTCCTATTCTGGTTTTTTCAATGTTCAATGCGGGATATCAGTATTACTCGGCATTAAATGGCTTTCCGGAGAATTTTTCTGTTTTGGAGCACTTTATTACTTGGGATAATTTCTGGATAGGTATAATTAAGGTTTTACCGCTTGTAGTGGTATCTTATGGTATTGGACTTCTTGTAGAGTTTATTTTTGCGGTTATTAAAGGTCATGAAGTAGAGGAAGGGTATTTGGTTACTGGAATGTTGGTGCCATTAATCGTGCCCGTAGATACGCCGCTATGGATGTTGGCAGTCGCAGTTGTTTTTGGTGTTGTTATCGGGAAGGAAGTATTTGGTGGTACGGGAATGAATATTCTTAATCCAGCCCTTACGATTAGAGCGTTTTTATTCTTTGCATATCCTACTTGGATGAGTGGAGACAAGGTTTGGGTGCACGAAGCGCGAGAGCGTTCAGAGCAGATTTTGGCAGGAGCGGATAATGTAGATGCTATTTCTGGTGAAACAATACTAGGGTATTTGGCTCAGAATAATGAAGCGGCCATGAGTGCAAAATACAGTATATCAGATATGTTCTTCGGTTTTATTCCGGGATCTGTTGGTGAGACGTCTGCCTTCTTATGTTTATTAGGTGGTTTGTTCTTGATTTTTAGCAAAATAGCAAGTTGGAGAATTATGGTGAGTGCCGTAATAGGTTCCTTGGTTATGGGATTGATTTTCAATCAAGTTGTAGAATTGGGATGGATTGGCGAAACGAATAAGTTTTACGGACTTATGAGTTTCGATTTCTGGAAACATCTTATTGTAGGTGGTCTGGCGTTTGGTATCGTCTATATGGCTACAGATCCGGTAACTGGTTCTCAGACGAACAAGGGAAAGTGGATTTATGGATTCTTCATTGGATTTATTTCTATAATGATTCGCGTCTTTAATCCGGCCTATCCAGAAGGTGTTTTCCTAGCTATATTATTGATGAATGTATTTGCTCCTACGATTGATCACTACGTGATTCAAGGTAATGTGAAACGAAGAATGAAGAGACTTAAAAATGCCGTTGTTCTTCCAAGGGATTCCGATAGTGCGGCAAAAGAACTTAAACCAGAAACCGTTTAGTTATGGCATTTGATACAGATAAAAACAGTTATACCGTTATTTTCGCAGGCCTTATGGTTGTGGTAGTTGGGTCTATTTTAGCGTTCTTGGCTTCTGCACTCAGACCCCAAATCCAAGAAAATGAACGTTTTGCAACCCAACAGAATATTCTTTATGCCATGGGTGTAAATGAAAATGGAGATGATACAGGAAGTGTAAATTTTATTCCTACCGATAGGGTAGGTGGTGAATTTGACACCTATATCAAGGAGCAGTTAGTTCTTGAAGACGGTAAAACAACGCCAAATAAAGAGGCGTATTTAATCGATCTTAAAAAACAACTTTCTGCTAAAAAGAAAGGGAAGCCTTATAAATTACCCTTATTTATTGGAGAGAAGGACGGCAAAACTTCTTATATCATACCTATGTATGGGAAAGGTTTGTGGGATGCCATCTGGGGTTATGTTGCTCTAGATGAAAGCATGACTGTTCAAGGAGTATACTTTGATCATAAGGGCGAAACCGCAGGCTTGGGCGCTAATATTAAAATGCGCTACTTTATGGATGATTTTGCAGGGGAAAGTATTTTGGATGGTACCAAGTATGCAGGTATCGCTGTGGCAAAAGGGAATAACGATCCATTGAACAAAACCAAGGATGACAATGAAGTAGATGCCATTGCCGGTGCTACAATTACAGGTAACGGTGTAGCTGTCATGATTAAAGAGAGCGTTAACCTATATAAAGATTATTTAGAAACCATTAGAGTTAATTAATTATGGCCTTACTTACAAAAAAAGACGCAAGTTTAATTTTAGACCCTTTAACGGATAACAACCCTATTACTATACAGGTATTGGGTATTTGTTCTGCTTTGGCTATTACTGCCGAATTGGAGGCTTCTATCGTGATGGCTATATCCGTAATTTTTGTTATGGGTGCAGGAAACGTGGTAATATCCCTTATGCGAGACATTATACCTTCCAAGATTAGAATCATCGTTCAACTGATTGTTGTGGCAACTTTGGTAATTATCGTAGATCAGGTTTTAAAAGCTTTTTCGTATGAACTTAGTAAGACCTTGGGTGCCTTCATTGGTTTGATTATTACCAACTGTATTATAATGGGACGTTTTGAAGCTTTTGCATTGGCAAACAAACCATGGAGATCCTTCTTGGATGGTATTGGTAATGCACTTGGATATGGCGTAATCCTTATCATAGTCGGTTTCTTCAGGGAACTATTTGGTTCTGGTACACTTTTAGGTTTTCCGGTATTTGGGGATCCTATTATGAAGACAGGTTTGTATGCAACAGGATATGAGAACAACGGTTTTATGATTCTTCCACCGGCTGCATTAATTGTAGTTGGTATCCTAATTTGGGTGCAACGTTCAAGAAACCCAGCATTAGTAGAAGAGAACTAAACACAATAGATACACAGAAATTATGTTAGAACATATAGAGTTATTTTTCAAATCAATTTTCATAGACAACATGGTATTCGCCGTGTTTCTAGGAATGTGTTCCTATTTGGCAGTGTCCAAAAAAGTCGCAACCGCAGTAGGTTTAGGAGCAGCTGTTATTTTTGTATTGGCGGTTACGGTACCTTTAAATTGGTTGTTGGATAAGTATTTGTTACAAGAAGGTGCTTTAGTTTGGTTAGGTCCAGAATATGCAGATTATAATCTAGGATTCTTGTCGTTTATATTGTTTATTGCCACCATTGCTACAATGGTACAGCTAGTAGAAATTATCGTAGAGAAGTTTTCACCATCACTATACAATGCCTTAGGTATATTTTTACCATTAATTGCAGTAAACTGTGCAATTTTAGGAGGGTCTTTGTTTATGCAAGCCAGAGAGATTGAAACGTTTGGTTTAGCATTGAATTATGGTGTCAGCTCAGGGATAGGTTGGTTCTTGGCTATTTTGGCTATCGCGGCGATTCGCGAAAAGATTCGCTATTCCAATGTTCCTGCGCCTTTAAGAGGTTTAGGTATTACATTTATCATTACGGGTTTAATGGGTATAGGATTCCAAAGTTTTGGTGGAATGTTAACAGGTAGCGGCGAAGAGGCTCCTGAGGAAGTAGAAAATACAACAGTACAACAGCTAAAGGAGACTGAAGTACTTTCTGAAGAGGCAGAAGAATTAAAAAAAGAAATAGACGAAAAGGAGATTTCGTATAACGATATAAATAAATAAAGGATGATTTTAGCTACTAGTACAGTTGGAACAATAATGATAACGGTTGTAGCCTTTTTAGTGCTACTCATGATTTTAGTGTCAATTCTGTTATTTACTAAACAGAAGTTATCACCTTCGGGACCTGTCACGCTAACCATAAATGGCGAAAAGAAAATAGAAGTTGCTTCTGGTAGTACCTTGCTTACAACACTGGGTGCCCAGAAGATTTTTTTACCATCTGCTTGTGGTGGTGGTGGAACTTGTATACAATGTGAATGTGACGTTTTATCTGGCGGTGGTGAAGCCTTACCTACGGAGACACCACATTTTTCTAAGCGTGAATTAAGTCATGGAGCGCGTTTAGCTTGTCAGGTCAAAGTAAAGCAGGATATGGAAATCACCATACCTGAGGAAGTCTTCGGAATTAAAAAATGGCCTGCGAAAGTAGTACGTAATTATAATGTAGCTTCTTTTATTAAGGAATTCGTAGTTGAGATTCCAGAGGATATGGGGTATAAAGCGGGAGGATACATCCAGATAGAGATTCCACAATGCGAGGTGAAGTTTGCCGATATGGATATTACCGCGCACCCAGAAGAACACGATACCCCAGATAAATTTCAGGCAGAATGGGATAAGTTCAATTTATGGCCGTTGGTGATGAAAAACCCTGAAATGGTTGAACGAGCATATTCTATGGCTTCTTTTCCTGCTGAAGGAAGGGAAATTATGTTGAACGTACGTATTGCTACACCACCATGGGATCGCTCCAAAAACGGTTGGATGGATGTAAATCCCGGTGTTGCTTCATCTTATATTTTTGGATTGAAGGAGGGAGATGATGTTACCATTTCCGGACCTTATGGTGAGTTCTTCATCAATGAGTCCGATTCAGAAATGTTGTATGTGGGTGGTGGTGCTGGAATGGCTCCAATGCGGTCGCATTTGTACCATTTATTCAAAACATTGAAAACAAACAGAAAAGTTAGCTATTGGTATGGGGGCCGTTCTAAAAGAGAATTATTTTACTTGGACCACTTTTATAAGTTAGAGGAGGAGTTCCCAAACTTTAAATTCTATTTGGCACTTTCTGAGCCAGCCGAAGAAGATAATTGGAAAGTAAAGGAGAATATAGACGCGGCTGGAGACGGTTTCGTTGGATTTATTCACAATTGTGTCATCGATAATTATTTGGACCTTCACGAGTCTCCAGAGGATATCGAATTGTACTTCTGTGGGCCACCTTTAATGAACAAGGCGGTTCAGAAAATGGGTGAAGATTATGGTATTCCAGACGAACATATCCGTTTTGATGACTTTGGAGGATAGAACTACAAAAGTATCACTACACAGTTTATTACTAGGTAGATTTTAAAAATAAAAGAAACCGATATGAACAATATCGGTTTTTTTATAGCTTGGTTTTATATCAAGGTATAAAAAGCGAACATTTAAGGATGCACATACTTACAGAACAAGAATTACATAATTTGGCTATGAATATCGTAGGCAAGCAACTGGAGGAGGCAGGATTTGAATTTTTAGCCGTAAACAGTGAACTTAGAAAGAATCCGCAGTTCGTTTGTACCAAGGATAAGAAGTTACGTTTTATAGTGGTGAAGAGTATTGGATATCCTGGAGATCCTAAGGATATGGAATTTTTTAGGGCCGACCTTAATAAAATGAGGGATCATGCTATAAAGTTTGAAGCACGCACATTTTATGCAGCTGTGGGATTGATAAACTCAAAGGACTATAACTTGCCTGTTTATCTTAATGAGGATTATATAGTTGACTACGATGGCTTACTAGAAATCGAATAATGAAAAAATATAGTTTAATTGTCCTTTATAGCATCCTGTTTTCTTGTAATTCGGAAAAAAAGGAGATAATCAAGAATGGGTCTACAGGAGGCGTGTTTGGGACCTCTTACAGTATTATCTATTTGGCAGATGAAACTTTGGATTACCAACAAGAAATCGATTCGGTATTTCAAGTGGTGAATACTTCCTTGTCAACTTATATACCAGACTCCGATATATCCAAAATCAATAGGGGAGATTCCACCGTGCAAGTAGACCATATGTTTCAGGATGTCTTTGAGCTTTCCAAAGAAATACATAGGGTAACGAATGGGTATTTTGACCCTACCGTAGGGGTTTTGGTAAATGCTTGGGGTTTTGGCCCAGAGCAGCAGATGTTCATGGACAGTATTAGCGTAGACAGTTTGTTACAATTCGTAGGTTTTGATAAGGTCCAAATTTCTCAGGAGCATAAAGTGCTAAAGGAGAATTCAAACATCTATTTTGATTTTAATGCAATCGCAAAGGGGTATGCCATTGATAGGGTGGCAGTGTTGTTAGATGAAAAGGGTATCCAGAATTATTTGATAGAAATTGGCGGAGAGGTCGTTGGAAAAGGAATAAATACGATTAAAAATAAGCCTTGGGCCGTAGGTATCGATAATCCTGAGAATGAATACAAACGGGAATCCAAAATTGCGATACGGTTAAATAATAGAGCGTTAGCGTCTTCTGGTAATTATAGAAAATTTAGGATAGACGAGGCTACAGGGCAAAAGTATGTACATACGATAGATCCGATAACCGGTTTTACCAAAAATTCGAACACCTTGGGCGTCACTATATTGGCAGATGATTGTGCCACTGCCGATGGTTACGCTACAGCATGCATGGCCATGGAGTTAGAAGCAGCAAAACAACTCGTGTTATCGGACGATAGTTTAGATGCTTATATCATCTACGCAGATGACAAAGGCGTCATACAAGAATTTTTGACCAAGGGGTTTAAGAACCTAGTCCTGGAATAGTTACTTTTTTACAAGTGGTATAATTTCTCCCTTTGCAAGTCTATACCTATCAATTTCTTCTGGTGTAAGTGTATTGGTGTAGTCCACCTCGGTTACATGAAAGCCAATACTTCTTAGTTTTTCAAAATAATCCCTACCATAAATACGCACATGGTCGTATTGTCCAAATATCCTAGCCCGTTCCTTTTTATCGGTAACAGAGTCATCTGTGAAGGTAGTTGCGCGATTCATATCTTGTGGAATCTGAAAGATACCCCAACCACGTGGTTTTAGGATACGGTAGAGCTCCTCCATGGCTTTGGTATCATCAGGAATATGTTCCAGTACATGATTGCATAGAATAACATCAAAAGAATTAGCCTCAAAAGGAAGGTTACATATATCAGCCTTTACATCTGCTAAAGGGGAGTTCAGGTCTGTTGTGGTGTAGTTGATATTTGTTAATGCTCTAAACCGTTTATAAAATGCTTGTTCGGGAGCAAAGTGTAGGACTTTAAGTTGCTTTTGGAAGAAATTAGTTTCTTGTTCTAAATAAAGCCAGAGTAATCTATGTCGCTCTAAGGATAGGGTAGAAGGGGATAATACGTTCTCTCTTGGATTTTCGTAGCCGTATGGCAAAAAGCTCTTGAATCTTTTGCCATCAATGGGGTCGGTATACGTAGTGCCTCTGTAATATAATGCAAACAAAGGCCTTACGAAATAGCTGAATTGTATGAGAACCGGTCTTGGTATGAAATTGAGGAAGAATTTAAAAATTTTCTTCATTTATACGAAGTCCTTAAGACTGGAGTTTGGTTTGCCTGAATTCATCTTCCTCATTACTTTTTATTCCCAATACATCATAAATATATTGAAAGGTGGAAAGTAATTCTGGTTTTCCGTTTACAATGGCCACGTTGTGCTCAAAGTGTGCACTTGGTTTGCCGTCAGCGGTCAGAATAGTCCAGCCATCTTTCAATTGCTTAATGTTTTTTGTGCCTAAATTGGTCATCGGCTCAATTGCCACGGTCATACCTTCTACAAATTTCTTCCCTCTCCCTCGTTTACCGTAGTTAGGCATTTCGGGATCTTCATGCATTGTTCTGCCCAAACCGTGTCCTACTAATTCCCGTACAACACCGTATCCGTAGTCTTCGGTAAATTTTTGTATCGCGTACCCGACATCTCCGACTCTATTGCCAGCTTTAAACTCACGGATTCCAACATAAAGCGATTCTTTGGTAATCTGAAGTAATTTTTTGGTTTCCTGGGCTACCTCTCCAACTTCAAACGTATAGGCATGGTCACCGTAAAATTCGTTTTTTAAAACACCGCAATCAATGGATATGATATCACCTTCTTGCAGTGGTTCTTTATTCGGAATTCCGTGCACAACTTGTGCATTGGGACTCATGCATAAAGAATTTGGAAAGTCATATAATCCGAGAAAACCGGGCACACCACCATGGTCTCTGATGAAGGTTTCTGCTAAGGTATCCAATGCTAGTGTGCTTACACCAGGTTTTACCTCAGCTGCCAACATTCCTAGAGTTTTTGATACAATTAATGCACTTTCACGCATCAATTCAATTTCTTCAGCCGATTTTATTTTAATCATAGGGTACAAAGGTAAAACAATACTTTTTTATACTCCAATTATGGGTAATCCTCTTTTTAAATCAAGGAGGTACAGGTCATGCTCGCCGGTTGTTCCACACCTATCATCTTTAAAATGGTAGGGGCTACATCACCAAGAACACCATTATGAATTTGTTTTAATTCTGGGTCTATCAAAATAATGGGTACAGGATTCGTGGTATGTGCCGTATTGGGCGAGCCATCAGGATTGATCATCGTCTCACAGTTACCGTGATCCGCAATGAGTATGGTTGAGTATCCGTTGGCTAATCCGGTTTCTATTACGTTTTTCACACATATGTCTACGGCTTCACATGCTTTTATGGCGGCTTCCATAATACCGGTATGTCCCACCATATCTCCATTGGCAAAGTTTAGGCAAACAAAATCAGCCTCTTGTTTCTTTAAATCTTCTACCAAGGCATCGGTAAGTTCATAGGCACTCATTTCAGGTTTTAAATCGTAGGTAGCCACTTTAGGAGAATTTCTTAAAATTCTACTTTCCCCATCAAAAGGGGCTTCTTGTCCACCAGAGAAAAAGAAGGTAACGTGGGGGTATTTTTCGGTTTCTGCTATTCTAATCTGTTTTTTGCCAGCTTTGGAAAGAATTTCACCCAAGGTGTCGGTGATATTATCCTTGTTAAAAACGATGTGTATTCCTTTAAAACGATCATCGTAATTGGTCATGGTGACGTAATATAGTGGCAATTTTTTGGTATGATATTCCGGAAAATCATTTTGGGAGAGCATATTTGTTAACTCTCTTCCACGATCTGTTCTAAAGTTGAAAAAGATAATTACATCATCGGCATCTACCGTTCCATTTTTAGCAGCTACCAATGGTTTTATAAACTCATCGGTAATATCGTTGTCATAATTGGTTTGTAAACTTTTCGTAATATTCTCTGTTGGTTCACCCACTCCGTTTACGATAACATCGTAGGCCAATTTTACGCGCTCCCAACGATTATCGCGGTCCATCGCGTAGTAACGACCCGTAACAGTTGCAATCTTGCCTACGGTTTTAGACATGTGTTCCTGTAAATCCTGCACATAACCGATGCCTGATTTTGGATCTACATCTCTACCATCTGTAAAGGCATGCACGTATACATCTTCTAAACCGTTGTCGTTGGCAGCAGTAAGCAAACCCTTTAAATGCGTAATATGGGAATGCACGCCTCCATCACTTAAAAGTCCTAAAAAATGTACTTTCTTTTTATTTTTTTTAGCGTAATCAAATGCATCTACCAAGACTTTTTCGTCTTTTAGAGTATTGTTTTTAACGGCTAAATTTATTCGTGTTAATTCTTGGTAGACGATTCTCCCGGCTCCCAAATTCATATGTCCTACCTCACTATTTCCCATTTGCCCTTCTGGAAGGCCAACATTAAGTCCGTCTGTACGTAAAGCGGCATTAGGGTAGTTCTTGTATAGCGAGTCAATATATGGGGTATGTGCATTATCTATTGCGGATACTTTAGGGTCGGGTGATGTTCCCCAACCGTCTAAAATCATTAAGATTACTTTTTTGTTCATGGCCATTGTCAAAATTGTTCCTTCAAAAATAGCATGATTTCCCTAGTTTAACTAGTATTTTCCCTAGCTTTTTGGTTGAATTTAGCGTTTAGTACACTAGCTTTTATGATAGGATTGCTATGCATTTTTTGAAATTCCCAACTAGGATTTTTACTTTTTATAAAGAGGCATTAGGCTTGGTTATATGGTTCTGATGTGTTTATCAAAGTAGCCCAGTCTTTAATTTTCTCCCACGAGGGGCTAGGGGTCGATGCTCCTAAAATTTGATTGCAACACATAAAAAAACCCGTTATATTGTAACGGGTTTTGTTTTCAATAAAATCTCTTATAGTGTTCAGGTAAAAGAGTATAAACGTTAAAATTCAAATCCATTAAAGACCCTATATGCGAAGGCATAAAAAGCCATTAGTAACATCAATCCACAAAAAACGGAGTATACTTTTAAAATCACTACCAAAATTTCTGGCTTGCAATTTTCAAATGCAGATGTATAAAGATTTTTAAAGTGTAATAATGTTCCCATATAGTGTTGTTTATGTGACGTGTTCTACTTCATCACAAGTGATTTAACCAAAGCTATAAAGGTAAAGTGTAAATGGTGTAACTAATTTGGGAATTTCAAATATAGTGAAAATGAAATCGCTTTTAGGTGTGGGTCTCGTTTAAGCGCTTATAAAATCGATAAACGTTTAGCTCTCATTACTGTATTTTTCTATAGCTTCCTTAATTTTTTCTATTCTGTTTTCTGGATCTGGATGTGTGCTTTGGAATTCTGGAGTACGGTTAGGACCACCTGCCGCTTTTAGTATTTTCATCACTTTTATCATCTCATAAGGATCATAGCCAGCCTGTATCATAAAGAGCACACCTAGTTCATCGCTTTCCAGTTCGTCTCCTCGGCCATTTTTTAATAAGGTGTTCTGACCTATTCCCTGAACCACTCCGCCCATATCACCACCTACGGAGGCGCCCATGGTCAATGTTTGCCAAAAATCACCTTTAGCGATTCGTTCGGCCGAATGTCTTCCTATAACGTGCGCTATCTCATGGCCCAATACACCGGCTAATTGTGCTTCGTTCAATTGCGAAAAGAGTGCATAGGTAATAAAACACTGGCCACCTGGTAGCGCGAAAGCGTTTATGGTCTGGTCATCTGCCAGTAAATGAAAATCGTATTTATAGGGTGTTTCTCTTGCAATACTGCTGTTTACCAATTTGTTTCCTACGGCATCTACAAAAGATTGCAAACGCTCATCAGGATAGAGCCCGCCATGCTGCTGGGCTATTTCGGGTGCGCTTTGCACCCCTATGGCTATTTCCTGATTGGAGGTCATGGTAATATGTTGGGAACGCCCGGTATAAGGATTTGTTTCCGTATTGTTGCATTTTTGAATAAATGCAAACGCAACAATGGCCAAGCCAATGAATATGCGGATTTTCCAACTACCTCTTCTCATGGTTATGGTCTTTTATAAAAAATGGTAAGATACAAAAGAGTTAAAGAAGGTTTCTATTGATGTCTAAAATATTATTCTGGATATAGTTTTTTAGAAAGCCGATGGTAAAATGCTCCGCTCCGTAAAATTCTTCTTGTTGTAATAGTTGTACAATGTTCTTGCTTCTAAAGGCTTCTAGCATTGGTTTGGAGATAGGGGCGTAGCTGTAGTGCCAAGGCTCATATTTAAACCCTCGTCTTTTTGGGTCATCGGTATAAACGAGATGAAAATCATAGATAACTGAATTTTCGTCCATCCACTTTTTGAAATTTTCAAACGGGCCGCCAGATTCAAATTTTTCTGGTACCAAGACATCGCCATTTGTTTTTGGGTAACCGTCTATAACATCAATATCAGTACCCCAGTGATGCCTGCTGGTACCAGGAATAGTAGAATATTCGATAATTTTATCGATGGCGGCTAAAGGCTCCATGTCATCATCCTCTGTATAGGTGATGAACTTTCGTTCAAAAATAACCTCCTGACGTTGGAAACTCCTAAAGCTTGAAACAATTTTAAGGTCGATGCCATCAGAATAAGCGGCCTTTTTCATGGCTAGAAAAGCATCATGTGCTTCCATTCGTAGGTTAATTCCTTCGCCATAAAGTTCTATTTCGGTCTTGCCCATAAGTTCAATGATAGAATACTCCATGTCTTGGTTTAGGGTAATACCGGGTAAAACTGCCATCGCGATTCCTGCGGCACTCGTTTTCTTTATAAATGATCTTCTTTGCATCATGATTTGTGTACTATTTATTACCTGTATGTGCGTTTTAAATTAACGAACATGCCATAATTTAATTTAAAATTAAAGAAATAATTTTGCTTTGGGTCATTTTCTGTTATTTCATTGGATAGGTTGCAACAATAATTAGTTTTTTTCATAGGAGGTTAAATAAAGATAGCCTTGGTGCCTCTGATTTAAATCGTTTAGGATTATGATATAGAAATAGATGCCTGACGCCAATCCAGAACCTTTTGAAATAACACTTTCTCTATTGGATATTCCATCAAAATCGTCAATATAATTTTGTTTACTATACACTAAGACTCCATATCTATCAAAAATTTGTAATGTATTGTTTGGTGAGTTTTCAATTCCCTCAATGACCAACCTGTCGTTTATACCGTCTCCGTTAGGGGTCATGTAATAGTTGTCTAATTTTATATTGTTTAAGGTTTCTAAAAGGTCGTTGCTGCCCCCTATGGTAATGATATCGTAATCGTTAGGAATAAAGGTGTCTGAGGTAATGCTTCCACTTTCTGAACTGCCTTGTACCTCAGAATTCCCCAAATTTTCCCATTGTTTTCGCATCACGTTCCAACCTACAACTTTTAAATCGGTAATGAACTCTCCTAATAAGCTAACAAAACTTTGGTCATCCCAGGTCAAAGTAACCGTTGAGGGGACTTCCCCTTCTAATTGCCAAAATTCCAAAGTGCTAACAGACAGGAATTCGTTTTCTATTTTATCCGTGTTAAAAGAGGTGCCAAAAATACTGGGACTATTGGGATCTTCATCAAAATACGCGCTCCGTGCATAATCGTTTATAGCTTCTGAAGTTAGGGTCAAAGGTCGTAATTTGCCGTTCTCGCCAATAGGAAAGGTAAACGCTTCCTTGCCAAGAATAGAGGCATACCCATCTACCATGTTGGTGTTGGTCTCGCCAGTATAAAACGAATCGGTGATAAAGCTAAGGTTAGTGGTATACGAACTTCTTGGTGTAAATACCGTTCCAGAAACAAGATTGGCATTATTGAGGATACCGAGGGAATTCTCAATATAAAAGCCATTATCAACCGCTATTTC
>RCND010000195.1_pt1 | contig 34086 bp, 24 predicted proteins | sample 2041351 | NCBI WGS metagenome assembly RCND01 (sample SAMN09708230, study PRJNA481090) | Marine sediment metagenome, whole genome shotgun sequencing project. | biome: marine sediment; feature: ocean; material: sediment; isolation source: Sewage treatment plant 12B marine sediment (STP12B) ... | reverse complement strand
TTATATTAGGAATATCACTTTCCATAACGAATGTTACAAATTGGATATGGCACTTATTGATACTGGGAATTGGATATCTAATTTTTAGGTTTCCACTTCTTGAACGAATGCGAACTATAATAATAGCAGTTCTTCCTTTAACAATCATAAATATGATAAAAGATCTGCTTGAAATTATTTATTTACCCCTCTACGAAAAAATAGATGATTACCTGAACTTTGCCATTGTCTTTTCATTAGCCTGGATGATTGCTATGCTTATACGATCCAATAAACAGAATAAAGCCATTAACAAAGAAAGACAAAAAACACTGGCAGAAGAAGAGCGAAACAAATTCATATCGGCACAAAATCAAAAACTGGAATTGATTGTTGAGGAAAGAACGGCAGAAATAACAAAACAAAAAGATGAATTAATGCATGCTTTCACTGAATTAAAAGCCACCCAATCCCAGCTCGTTCAATCAGAAAAAATGGCTTCTCTAGGAGAACTAACGGCGGGTATCGCTCATGAAATCCAGAATCCGTTGAACTTCGTCAATAATTTCTCAGAAGTGAATAAGGAACTCTTGGCCGAAATGAGGGAAGAAATCGAAAATGGAAATTTCGAGGAAGTGAAAGCCCTTGCCAAGGATATTACCGGTAATGAGGATAAAATTATGTTCCACGGCAAACGTGCCGATAATATCGTAAAAGGAATGCTGCAGCACAGTAGGACAAGCTCAGGAGAAAGGGTTGCCACTGATATCAATGCCTTATGTGATGAGTACTTACGATTGTCATATCACGGCCTGCGGGCAAAAGACAAGTCTTTTAATGCAGATTTACAAACGGATCTAGCTAAAGATCTTCCTAAAATTGAAGTAGTCATTCAGGATATGGGCAGGGTGATTCTAAATTTGATCAATAATGCGTTCTATGCTGTAAATGAAAAATATAAAACGCTTGGGAATGACTTTAAACCAGTAGTTAAAGTAAGTACCAAACTGATGAAAGATCATATCGAAATCTATGTTTTTGACAATGGAAATGGAATTCCTGAAAGAGTCAAGGATAAGATCTTTCAACCTTTTTTTACCACTAAACCCACAGGAAAAGGAACCGGATTAGGCTTGTCTTTAAGTTATGATATTATAAAGGCTCATGGAGGAACCCTTTCAGTGACGACTATAGAGGGCGAAAATACCGAATTTAGTATTATCTTACCATTGACTAATTAACGATGAAAAAACCAACTCTTTTGAAACCAACCATTGCGATATACGTTTTTATATTTCTTGCGATCTCCGCATGCACCAATTCTAAAGAGGCACCTCCTTTTCCTGTTGCCGAGAATGAATTTAAACAACCTATTACCAAAACCTTTGAGTTTTCAGAGCCGGATACCATAGTTTGGACGACTAAAAATGATGCTTCCTTAAAACAGTTACCCACTAAGAAATTTAGTTGGGACAAACTACCTTCAAAACCTATTGATTTTGGATTATCGGTACCATTTAAGGGAGACATCGACAGCAAGCCTTTTAGTATGGATAGTTTGCCCTTTGTACCATTTAGTATGGATAGTTTGCCTAAAGCTACCCTCAGTATAAAGACCATAGCGCTCGGGAAATCGGAAATTATTGAGGTGGGTGTCTTAGGGGCAATGCCCAATGCAACCAGAGGGGTTTCCTCGGCCAATACTGATTTGGGTATTCCGGGAACACCACGCACCATATTTAAAGATAGCAAAGGAATGTTATGGATAGGTTTGGATGGAAAAATTGCAAGATATGATTCTGAGAACCTGGAAATATACGGTTTAGAACAAGGTCTTAAAACTACTGCAGCGACTGCAATTTATGAAGATACTAAAGGAAGGATATGGGTGGGAAATGATGATGCAGTTTCAGTGATTGATTTTGAAGCACAATTAATCTATGAACTATCAAGTGAACTACCAAAAACTGGAGTTTATGGAATTATAGAAGCCAATGATGGTAAGTTTTGGCTTTCCAGACAGAATTCAGGGTATGATATCATAGATTTAGAAGAAAAAACCATACACCAGTTTACCCAAGAGAACGGCCTTTTAGGCGCCTTTAACCTTAGCCCTTATCAAGATAAGGATGGCTTTATATGGCTTTCTACTGATAGCGGTGTTAATATCATAGACCTAAAGAGCGGTAAAAACAGGCAATGGACTACTGAAACTGGTTTGCAAAGTCAGTTTATAGCTAGTTTTTATGAGGATAAAACTGGTGGATTATGGATCGGAAACCAAAATGGTGCGTTTATGTTGGATGCAGATAGAAGCACCACGTCACAATACAACATCAAAGGATTATTTGAAGATGCAGGAGGGATTGTTAACATATACCAGGATGAGTCTGGGTCATTTTGGATGGGCAGCACCAATGGCATTGTTTACCAGTGGGATAAAACCAAAGGATTGGTACAACGTTTTGAGATTAACAACACTCCTTCAAACGCGATGTTGAGCCTTCTTGAGGACGGTCAAGGGCAAATTTGGGCAGCGGCACCGCAAGGTGGTCTATATAGGATTGATCCTAAAACAGGTAGACCGGGCAATTTCACAATCTCAGATGGCTTAAGCAGTAATGCTATTTGGAACACCTTAGAAGCAAAGGACGGAAAAATGTGGATTGGAACTTTTGAGGGCATTGATATCTATGATCCCGAAACAAAGACGATTAAGCATTTAGGTATGGAAGAAGGTTTGCTGAGTGAAAGAAACAATAGATTAAAACAAGATTCCAGAGGTAGAATATGGGCTGATGGTAATACAAATGGGGTTAGCATCATTGATCCCATAAAGCAGACCATTCAACATTTGACCCCGGCCCAAGGATTAGAAACAGATGAGATATCGGGCTTAGTAGAAGTTAGGGATGGACTAATTTGGATGGGTGGTAGCGAGGGCGAGCTGATCAGTGCTGATATGGATGATGCAGTTTTAAAATCCTATGTACCAACTTTGCCGGAACACGCTTTTCAAAATAATGTTATTCTTAAAGACAATAATAATTATATATGGGTTTCAGGGGTTGGATCGGGAATCCAACGAATAAATCCTGCAACAAATGAACGTGTTTTTCTAACCACAGCAAATGGCCTTATCTCAAATACTGTCTATTCTATTACTGTGGATGAAAAAAACAATATTTGGGCAGCAATGGATTTGGGCGTTCAATTCATCGATATAGCAACAAATGAGATTACCTCCTTTACCACTAAAGAAGGGCTTGCTGCCAATGATGTTTATGCCATAAAAATGCATAAAGGTGAAACATATACGGGAACCTCGAGGGGCTTGACCATTTTAAGACCCATCGATCGACCCAATCAGCAAAAACCGCTATGGAACATAAAAACAATTGCAAAGGCCCAAGGTCTTAATTTATTGGATTTTTCGCAGAATAGTTTCACTTTTGATCGTAATGATAAATTTTGGGCAGGGGTGCAAGGGGCTTTGTTAACGGTCATGGATGAAATAATCGTGGATACCATTGCAGCACCAACCTTTATCACTGGAATTAATATTCTTGACGAGAATCAGCAGTTTTATGATAGAGAGATGGTCCGGAAAAAGCGAATGGACGTTGATAGCATTTTTTTACCAAACTCCGATACGTCAATTACGGGTAAAGCAGTTGAAAAAGACACCAGTTATTTGGTAACAAATCAGATTACCTGGAAATCGATAGACGGTCCATATAAGATGCCGGTTGATCTGACACTACCGCACAACCAGAATTATTTGAGCTTTAGCTATAACGGTATGCATTACGCCAACCCTGACCAGGTAGTTTATCGCTACATCCTTGAAGGTATTGATAAAAATTGGAGTCCTATTTCAAAAGAAACGGAAAGTGAAAACTATAGGGATTTACCTCCGGGAAAGTATTCGTTTAAAGTAGCATCAAAGGGTTTTAACGATGTTTGGAGCCAAACAAGTTCACTTGATTTTAGTATTTTACCCCCATGGTGGAAAACCTGGTGGGCCTATGTTATTTATGCCTGTATTGTTGGCCTTCTTGGGCTTCAAGTTCATAAATTTCAAAGGGCAAGAACGCTTAGAATGGCACGTGAAAAGGCGCAAAAGAAAGAGTTAGCCCAAGCCAAGGAAATTGAAAAAGCCTATACAGAATTAAAAGCCACACAATCGCAATTGATTCAATCTGAAAAGATGGCTTCTCTTGGGGAGCTTACCGCCGGTATTGCCCATGAGATACAGAATCCTCTAAATTTTGTCAATAATTTTGCAGAAGTGAACACTGAATTGATTGAAGAAATGAAGGAAGAAATGGAGAAGGGAAATTTGGACGAAGTGAAAAGTATCGCAAAAGATATTGATGAAAATGAACAAAAAATCATGTTTCACGGTAAACGAGCAGATTCGATCGTAAAGGGGATGTTGCAGCACAGTAGAAGTAGTAATGGTAAAAAAGAACTCACTGATATTAATGTATTGGCAGATGAATATTTGCGATTGGCCTATCACGGTTTAAGAGCCAAGGATAAGACATTCAATGCTAAAATGGAAACAGATTTTGACCAGAGTATTGGAAAAATCAATATTGTTTCACAGGATATTGGAAGGGTTGTACTGAATTTAATTACCAATGCTTTTTATGTGGTGGATGAAAAAAAGAAAGCTGGTGCTGAAAATTATGAGTCTACGGTAAAAGTGACCAGCAAAAAGAAAGGTAAAAATATTGAATTAAAGGTCATTGATAATGCCGACGGTATTCCAAAAGAAATACTGGATAAGATTTTTCAACCTTTTTTTACGACCAAACCTTCGGGGAAGGGAACCGGATTGGGTTTGAGTATGAGCTATGATATTGTGAGAGCCCATGGAGGAGAATTAACGGTTAAAACCAAGAAAGATCAAGGGACTGAGTTTACCATCACTCTTCCCAAAAATGACAATGAACAAAACTAAAAAAAATATGAAAATATTAGTTGTAGACGATGAAAGAGACGTAAAGATGCTATTTGAGCAACGCTTTAGAAAGGAAATCAGGAATGGAGATATTTCCTTTGTTTTTGCTTTTTCAGGTGAAGAAGCTATTGAAACACTCGATGCACTCGATCAAGAAGCAGTGCTGATCTTATCTGATATCAATATGCCAGGTATGAGTGGTCTGGATCTTTTAGAACACATCAAGAAGAACTTGTATAAACCACCTCCAATAGTCATGATGATTACTGCTTATGGAGATGATGAAAACAGAAAAATCGCAGAGAAGTTGGGTGCTGATGCCTTTTTAACGAAACCATTGGATTTTAAACTTTTAAAAAACGAACTTTTAAATATTTAGTTATGGCAAAAATATTAGTAGTAGATGATGAGACTGATTTAGAAGTGCTGATCAAACAAAAGTTTCGCAAAGAAATAAGACAAAAGGAGTACGAATTCCTTTTTGCCATAAATGGCAAAGATGCCCTTGAAAAGCTTTTGGAAGATCCTGAAGTGGATATTGTTTTGAGTGATATCAATATGCCTGAAATGGATGGACTTACGCTATTGAGCAAGCTTAACGAACTCAGCCCGTTGATCCAGTCGGTAATTGTATCCGCCTATGGCGATATGGAGAATATACGAACCGCAATGAACCGCGGGGCTTTTGATTTTATAACAAAACCCATCAATTTTAAGGATCTTACCCTGACGATGGAAAGGACCTTAAAACATGCAAAACACTTAAAGGAGACTTTGAAGGCGGTAAGAGAGAACAACATTTTGAAAATGTATGTAGATCAAAATGTACTTAGCTTTATGGGTAGCAAGGAATTTGAATCTACCATGATGGATAATGAGACCATCGAAGGAACCGTGGTGTTTATAGATATTTGTGGTTTTACAAGAATAAGTGAAAGTACTCAAGCTGATACAGTGGTCACAATGATCAATTCTTATTTTGATGAAATGGTCAAAGAGATTATGGCAGTAGATGGATATATAGATAAATTTATTGGCGATGCGATTATGGCTGTTTTCAAAGGAGAGTACCACTTAGACAGGGCCATTGATGCCTCCCTGGCGGTACGCAATAAGATTAATAGTTTGCCGGCAATTCAAGGAGAAAATGAACAGTTTAAACCCCAAGTATCTATCGGTATTAAAAGCGGTGAGATGATTTCTGGTAATATCGGTTCAGAAAGTTTGAAAAGGCTGGATTACACGGTTATTGGTGATACGGTTAATACGGCAGCAAGACTTCAGGATGCGGCAAAGGAAAATCAAATTCTTATTACTGAAAGCTGCTATAAACAGGTAAAAGAATCGTTTCAATGTAAGAAACTTGAAAGTATTAACTTAAAGAATAAAGAAAAACCTGTTGTTATTTATGAAGTATTGGAATAAAACCTTGAACACTACTCGTATTTTTTTAAACTTGTATTAGTTGCGGTTTTTTTTCAAGTCTTACAGTAAGCCTGGGCTAAGCCATCTAACATAAGATGTGATCTTTAAATTATAACTCATTTAAAGCTTCTTCTTCAGTAGATCTTACATCTATGATGGTGTTAAATCCAGAAACATGAAGAATGTCTTTAACAATTTCATTTGGATGGCATAAGATAACCCTTCCTGAAGCAGCTTGCATTTTTTTGGCGGTTCCTAAAAATATTCTGAGCCCGGCACTACTAACGTATCTGGTATTTTCAAGGTTAATGACCATTTTCTTGGCGCCATGATCCAAGGATTTGATAATCTCTACTTCTGCTTCGGGCGAAGTATTTGTATCGAGAGTTCCATGTAAACCTATAATGACAACATCATTTATTTCTTTCAATGTGATTTTTAAACTCATCCTTATATAATATTAATATTGTATTTAATCAAATTTATGATATTTCTGTTGGATTGTCTGATGTAATGGTATTCATCCACTAAGTTTTTGACAATATGAACCCCCAAACCTCCGAGATTTCTTTCGGCAATTGGTAATTCTGTATCCGGCGATTCATTTCGAAATGGATTGAACGGTGCTCCATCATCTTCTATTGTAATAATTAAACGCAAATATTTAAGTTGAAAGTTAACCAATATATTGTGTTCACCGCCATCTGTGAAAGCATATGAGATGATATTATTCAATAATTCATCTAAGACAATATTGAATTTTTGAATAACAGCCAATGATATATCATTTCCCGCTGCAAATGCTTCAAAATGTTCGATAACTTTTGGCATTTGGCTTATTTTATTTGGTATTTTAACTGATGTCAACTCACTTGAATGTTTGTCTTTATCTTGTAAATATTGCAACGCGAGTACGGTTATATCATCAAACTGTTCAGTGCCATTTTCAAATTCTTTAACGCTTTTAACGATCATATCGGTTAATGACCGGGTCGAATCGTATGCTCCGTCCTGAATTAATTTTAATAATCTTGCTACTGAATAAAATTCTTCATTTATATTTTGAGCCTCAGAAACCCCGTCTGTATAGGCCAGTACAATATCATTCTTATCAATATAAAGTGAGGTTTCCTGATACGTCATCCCTTCCATGGCTCCAATAACAGGGCCATGTAAATCATCGAGTACCATAACATTGCGATCTTGATCGACAACATAAGATGGATTATGACCTGCATTCGAATAAATAAGTTTACCGGTGTCTGTATTTAAAATTGCCGCGAATACTGTAATAAACATATAGGCATCATTGTCTTTAGCGATTTCATTATTGACCTGGGTTAAGATACTCCCTGTAGACGGATCATTTGCAGCTCTCGATTTAAGAAGGGTTTTGGCAACTGCCATTTCCAAAGCCGCCGGAACGCCTTTACCTGATACATCGCCAACAGCAAAATAAATATGGTTTTCATCTAAAAAATGAAAATCATAAAAATCTCCACCCACTTCTCGTGCGGGTATGAGATTAGCGTAAATATCGATTTCTTTTCTTTCAGGAAATGCAGGAAAATTTAAAGGTAACATACTCATTTGTATATCTTTGCCTACATTTAACTCAGTCTCCATCCGTTTATTAGCCTTAAGTAGAATTGCCTCATCCTTTTTCCGCTTTGTAATATCTCGAATAATGCCACTAAAATTCATATCATTTATACCCTCCCACATTGATAAAGCCAAACTTACTGGGAAAATTGTTTTGTCTTTCTTTTGACCTTCCATTTCAATGATACTGCCTATGGCTCTTTTTTGACCACCCATCAACACTCTTTCCATTCCTGCATGATGGCCCTTATGGTATTTTTTAGGGATGATAAGATCCAGGTTCTGACCTATTGCTTCATCTTCTGTATAGCCGAATATTTTTACGGCAGCTGGATTCCACGATTCTATAATACCATTTTTATCAGCTGAAATTATCGCATCAATAGCACTAGAAGTTATGGAGCGAAATCTGTTTTCAGAAGCTTTAATTTTTTCTTCCGCGTCCTTGTGGTCTGTAATGTCTCTTCCAATACCTATTAGTCCTGCCAGTTCACCATCTCCAGTGAAATAGGGTGTTTTTAAAGTTTCAACCACCTTGCGTTTCCCATCATGTTGCACATTTACAGATTCGAAAAGCTCAGAAGATGCTGATTTTAGGATGTTATCATCATCTTTCAGATGTTTATGTGCCCTTTCAGTTGGTAAAATATCCAAATCTGTTCTTCCTATTAAATCTTTGTTGTCCAGGCCAATATGTTTTTCAAAAGCTTTGTTGGCTCCAACATATTTTTTATCTATATCCTTATAAAAAATAATATCTGGAATCGCATTGATCAAGATTTTTAAAAAGGCCTTTTCTTCGTTTAATTCTTTAGTCCTCAATACAACCCTTTCCTCAAGTTGATCTTTGGCTTTTATCAAAGCTGTATTGGCTTTTTCTCCTAATTCAAGTGAAAATAGAATAGCAAATATCATAAGCATGACCAATCCGGTGAATACACCCAATACGGTAAGTCGCATGGTGGCAAAAGTAGCTTCTCCCTCCTCAACGTCTATTTCTGATGTCAAACCCAAACCCAATTCAGCATCCCATAACCAAGACCCAAAAACAGGTACTCCTCTGTAATCTCGGTATCCAGACATGTTTGTACCTGATCTACCTTTGATTGCATCAGCTGCCATTAAGGTGAGTGGTTGTTCATCTCTTGGAGTATCTGATCGATATCCGGCGAACATATTTCCACCCGGATCTCTTATTTCGAGCTGAAGTATATCTTCCTGATCATAAGATATCAAGCCAATGTTTCTTAATTCAGATTTGAAGCGGCTTTCGGAAAGAAGTCGCCCATTTTGGTCAAAAACATAACTCTCGCCAGTCATGCCCATCCTGCTTAGTTGCATAACTCTTGAAAATCCAAGGGTTGGGTCAATCCGAATGGCTAAGGCAGCCAGAATTTCCCCGGTGGCACCTTCTACAACGGGCGTAACGAAAAAGATTGTTGGAGGTTTGCTCAGATTACCCTTGTTTTCTGGTTCATCAAGGTGCACATCAGATTCAATAGGAGGAATAAAAACCGAATTTCCTTCGAAAACCTTATCCATTAAATCTGGTCTTTCATTGTAAATGATGTTTGAAATACCAATATTTTCATTTCTTGAAGAGGCCAGGTTGAGATACTCTTTATCGATAATGAAAAATCCTACACTTTGAAGAGGTCCTTGGTATTTATCATAAAATGCTCTTAATTTAGCTAAGGCATCAGAAGATAGTAATGCATTTTTATCTTTTGAGATGGTTAAAATTTCTTTGGTGGCTTCAACAAGAACTGGATCTCTTCCAAATTCCTTTAGAATTAACTTGTGACCATCAACCCAGGTTTTTAACCTTTCATGTGTATTTTCCAAAGTCATTTCCAGTTCAATTTCCAGGTCATTTAGAATTTCATTCTTATTATGCTCCATGGCCAACCATCCCAAAAATGATATAACAAACAAGATCAATAAGGTTCCCAATATCGTAATGACTCGAAACCTTTGGGATCCAATTTCCAGGACTATTTCTTCTTTGACTATTTTTTTAAAAAAATATCTTATTGCATAATGACCAATAACAAACAAGACAATAATAGCAGCGATGCTTTTAAATATTAAAGAGGTGAAATTAATAGCATCTTCATTTTCAATAGTATCCGTGGTAATCCATTTATTACGTAGGTCATTCATTTCATCTATGGATACATTCTCTAAACCTTTTTGCAGAATATTTTTTAAAATAATGTGCTTCTTATTTACGGCTATTTGAAGTGGAGGTAAATTCATTTTATCCAGTTGAACTTCTGAGGAAATCTGTAGATTAGGTATAAAATTTCTTTCCCTATAATACGAAACCACACCTATACTTTCTACAAATCCGTCTACTTCTCGGGTAGACACCTTCATCAAACCTTCTAATACTGATCTTACTGGAACCGTTTTGATGTGAGGATAATTTTTTTCCAATTCAGACGTAATGGCAAACCCCTCCTTGACCGCAATTTTTTTATTTGAAAGATCATGAATAGAATTTATTGTATCTAGAACATTGGTGACCAATACACTTGGCTGGATGTAATAACTTGAAGTAAATTCCATATACCTACTTCTATCATCATCTTTATATACGGCAGGTAATATTTGAATCTCATCTTTTTTGAAGCCATCAAGAATCTCATTCCAAGTACCATTGACAAACTGAATATCCAATCCGGTTTTTTGTGCGATAAGTTCGATCAAGTCTATAGAAAAACCAGCAGGACGTTGTTCGTCATCTACAAAATCAAAAGGGGGCCAATCTGTTTCATTGGCAACATTCAAAGTTTTCTGTGAAGCGATCCAATCACTTTCTTCAGTAGTTAATGATATGCCTTTTTCCTGAGCCCTTAATTTTGAACTGAAAATTAACAGAAACAAGATTGACAGTAAAGTAAGTTTCAATGTATACGAAGTTTTCATCTTATATTTAATATAAATTGATTTCATAAAATTCTACGATCAAAAATAATAACCGAAATTGATGTTCAGTCTGGAGTTCCAATCCTGATCTTCCGGATGTTCCAATCCAATTCCCGGTCCTCCTGAGAACCACATATTTTGACCAAAAATGTAGTCAAAGTAGGCGTATAACCCCCTTTTGATCAGGGTAGTTCCAAGTACAATTTGTTTTGAGTTGCTACCATAACCCTTTTTAGGATTTACCATACTCATATTGATATATAATTTGATTTTATCAAGATACTTTCCGTCAATATTTATTTCATTCGCCACATTAAATGTGTATACGTTTGCCTTGGAGTTTACCAGAAAAGGAAACATAAAAGCACCGAATTGTACCGTCTCTTCACTAACATCATCAGGGTTTTTTGGATTATATTCATAGTCTATCCATTGAAAGTGCAGGTTCCAATTTTTATAAAATAAATTATTATGCAGGGCAATGGCGTGTCTGTTTCCTTTTTCCTTTGTTGTTTTATTATATAGCTGACCAGCTTCAATGGATGCACCAAACTTCATCAATAAGTCTTCATTTAGATTCCATTTATAAACTGACCTGAAGTTAAATTGATTGATTTCTTGATTTGTCTGAATGTCATCCGTTACAAGATCAAAAGAATACCTACCATATCGTTCAGAGTCTATATATTCTGGATTTTTGTAAAAGGCCCCCTGAATATTCCACAATTCACTATTGTATATAAATTTAATTCCGGTATCATAGTCATCTTCAAAGCCTAAGTAATAAGTTGCATTAAACCAAAAACTATGTGACGAGTAAGGTAGAATACCAAAAGGTACCTGATGTATACCAATCTGTATCGATGAATGATCGGTCAAATGATATCCAAAATACCCATGATGGATCGCATTAAAACTTCCATACCATCGATATTCAACCGATAAAAATATATCCTTGTAATCGATATCGGCATTTAGCCTAAACAATTCAAATTCAAAATCACCCAGCCTGTCCATATTTTCTTCGTCGTAATTTCTCCATGAATAATTAAGACGAAGGGCCCCTCCAATTTTAATTTTGGGAAGAGGCTTTAAACTATCTCGATTGGGGTTTTTTATATCAGCGTTTAAAACATCATTTAAAAAATTATTCCCCCCATTTTCTAAGTCATTTATAGTGTTTTTATCCTGATTTTCTGAAGGGTTTTGCGCATAACTTTTACCAATTACCAAACCTAAGATCAGTATGGAGAGGAAAATGTTTTTATGCAACAATATTCTCATAGATTCATTAGTATGTATGAATTATATCACGGATAGGTCCGTTTGAATTCAGTTCAGCATGAATTATTGCGACCAGAACTTCAAGTCACAAGCAACACAGATTATTTTCCTAATTCAATTGACGGGCTTATATGGAGCTATATCAATATGCCACGACCTATAACAACTTTTGAGAATAAACAAAGCCTTGTGAAAGTTGAAGTTGAAAGTTGATTTCATTTTGGCAATGAATATAAAATTCATATTTTTTGGAGAAGGACTCACATCTAAAGATAGCAAATTTTATTAACTATCTGCCAATCAACAATTAGTCGTTCTTGGAATAGTTATTTTTTGTTGGAATTATGAATAGAGTATTTTAAGGAAGAGTACCAGGACTTGTGTTGTCATGGGATAGGTTAGTATGCTGCAAAATTGTATCTTTCAGAGAATCAATAAAAGTAAGATGATAATAATCTGGGCCGCACTTGGTATTTTGATGTTTATGACAGTTTTATGGCTGATCAGCATTTATTTAAAAAATGTCAGCATCGTGGACAATTTTTGGGGTATTGGATTTATCCTTGTGACCTTTATATATTGTTGGCAATGTGAAGTTTTATATACCCGTACAATACTCATGATGGTTCTTGTCACGATTTGGGGACTGCGTTTATCAATATATCTGACCTATCGCAATTATGGTAAAGGAGAAGATTATCGCTATCGTGAATTTAGACGTACTTATGGACCAAAGCGCTATTGGTGGTTTAGCTTTTTTCAGGTGTTTATGCTTCAAGGAGGGCTCATCCTGATCATATCGCTTCCATTATTGGGGATAGTCCTAAAGACTAATAATGATGTATTGAACCTATTCGATTTCATTGGCCTCTTTGCATGGAGCCTTGGCTTTGTATTTGAAACAGTAGGTGATTATCAGTTAGCTTCTTTTAAACGCCATGCTGAAAACAAAGGAAAACTATTGACTAAGGGTCTTTGGCGCTATACCAGGCATCCCAATTATTTTGGAGATACGGCTGTATGGTGGGGTTTTGGATTCTTTGCGATTGCTTCAGGAGCCTATTGGTATAGTTTGGGTTCCCTTTTGATGACTTATTTGATTGTGAAGATATCAGGGGTGGCCTTGCTGGAAAAATCTCTTCAACAGGTCAAACCAGGATATGAGGATTATGTTAAGACAACAAGTAGCTTTTTCCCTTGGTTCCCTAAACAAAAATCCTAATGGACTTTCTTATCAAACATATCTGGTTCATTCTCTTTGCATTTTGGGGATTGCCACTGACTTATTATAGGAGTCGGTTTCGGAAAATCGTCTATCAAACCGATCATTGGTTGATAAACATTCAACCCAAGTTTATTAGAGAGATCAAAGCATTATTAGGCTTGTATCATCCTGATCATCCTAATTTTATACGGCAACGTAACTTTTACAGATTCTATTTGCTTATTTATCTAATACTCTTTTTGTGTTATCTAAATTTTAAATAACCCTGCCAGAATATCTTCACTTAAAATCAGAGAATTAGAGTGTTCTTAATTGAAATTTAATAGATTTTCTATTGCTTCTAGTGAAACCCTTTCTCGTAACATTTTCATTCGTTTTTTAAAAAATTTACGTTGAAGTTTGGTTCCGTTTATTTTAATATTTCGGCGGAACCTTTTAAACACAACGATGCTGTGCGCAGAAGTGGTTGGATTGTAGGGATCTATTTGTAGTAAAAAACTATTAATGAATCGTTTCCAGCCAAGCGCAGATAAATCACTTGATGTAATTGTTTGCTTGGTTAAATTCCGAAAGAATTTAGGCCTAAGAGAGGTGTTGTAAATCGCAATTTGATTCAGATCATTTTGACTAAAAAAATTGATAAGAATATGTTCTATTTTTTCATAGGTTTCCTTTTTCTTCACAAAAATATGAGTTCCTTTATTCGAATTAAAAATGAAGGGTTTATATGACAAATTTGACTCCAGATAGCTACTGAGCAAATCTTGCTTGCGCCTATTCAAAAACAATGTTTGACATTTATTCCTTGGTTTTAAAACGATACAGCAAACCATTTTATAAATTTTTAAATAGGGTGTTAGAGGTAGGTAGGTAAGTTTAAAATTAAGCATTCTGATGTTCATCAGAATGCTTAATTTTATTTGGATAAAATCATTTCAGATCAAAACGATCAAGGTTCATTACCTTGCTCCAGGCAGCGACAAAGTCTGTTAAAAACTTCTCTTGTGAGTCCTCACATCCATAAACTTCAGCAAGTGCGCGAAGTTCAGAGTTTGAACCGAAGATAAGATCGACACGGGTACCTGTCCATTTGATAGAACCTGTCTTACGATCACGACCTTCAAATACCTCCTGTGAATCAGAATTTGCATTCCAGGTGATACCCATATCAAGTAGATTGACAAAGAAGTCATTTGTTAGTGCTCCGGAACGCCTTGTAAATACACCGTGTTGTGAATGGTCATAGTTTGTATTCAAAACTCTCATACCACCAACTAAAACTGTCATCTCAGGTGGAGTTAGGGTCAATAGTTGTGATCTGTCAACCAGCATTTCTTCTGCCGATGCTCTGTGTTTTGGCTTAAAGAAATTTCGGAACCCATCGGCAGCCGGTTCAAGGGCAGCAAATGATTCCACATCAGTTTGTTGTTCAGTGGCATCTGCGCGCCCAGGTGTGAATGGTACAGTCATTGTGTGACCGGCATTCTTAGCCGCTTGCTCAATACCTGCACAACCACCAAGAACAATCAAGTCAGCCATAGAAACCTGTTTTGAAAAGTTTTTTTGAATAGACTCCAGTGTTTCCAATACATTTGACAATTGAACCGGGTTATTCACTTCCCAACTCCTTTGAGGCTCCAGACGAATGCGCCCGCCATTAGCTCCACCTCGTTTATCAGAGCCACGGAACGTTGAGGCAGATGCCCAAGCAGTCGAAACCAACTGAGAGACAGATAGGCCTGAAGAAAGTATCATCGCCTTTAGATCTGCAATATCTTTGTCATTAATCACTTCATGCGTCACGGCTGGAATAGGATCTTGCCAAATCATCTCTTCATTAGGTACTTCAGAACCTAAGTAGAGTGCAACAGGCCCCATATCGCGGTGTGTAAGTTTGAACCAAGCACGAGCGAAAGCATCAGCAAACTCAACCGGATTCTCGTGAAAACGCCTTGAAATTGGTTCATAGATAGGATCCATTTTAAGGGCCATATCCGCAGTAGTCATCATCAGTTCTTGGGTATTTGAAGGATCACCGGCTGCCGGTGCTCTCCTCGCATTCGAAGCTGCTGTAGGGGTCCATTGATGGGCTCCTGCAGGGCTCTTTGTCAATTCCCAGTCATAGCCAAGCAGTACATCAAAATATTCATCGTTCCATTCTGTTGGGTTGGGAGTCCATGCCCCTTCTACACCACTTGTAATGGTATCGTCACCATGTCCACTTCCAAAAGTATTTTTCCAACCTAAACCTTGCTCTTCAATACTTGCACCAGCAGGTTCTCTTCCTACATACTTATCTGGATCGGCAGCACCGTGAGCTTTCCCAAAAGTATGCCCTCCGGCAACAAGCGCAACAGTCTCTTCATCATTCATAGCCATTCGGCCAAAAGTTTCACGTATATCTATAGCCGATTTAAGTGGGTCAGGATTGCCATTTGGGCCTTCCGGGTTTACATAAATAAGCCCCATCTGTACCGCTCCTAGAGGGTTTTCAAGTTCGCGATCACCTTCATAACGTTTATCACCTAACCAATCCGTTTCAGTACCCCAGTAAACATCTTGTTCAGGTTCCCAAACATCTTCACGCCCACCGGCGAAACCGAAGGTCTCGAAGCCCATAGATTCAAGAGCGCAATTACCGGCCAGAATCAACAGGTCTGCCCATGATAATTTGTTTCCATATTTCTGTTTGACCGGCCAAAGTAATAGGCGGGCTTTATCTAAATTACCATTATCTGGCCAACTATTGAGAGGTGCAAAACGCTGGCTTCCCGAACCTCCGCCACCTCGACCATCCTGAATTCGGTAGGTACCGGCGCTATGCCAGGCCATCCTGATAAAGAAAGGTCCGTAGTGACCATAATCGGCAGGCCACCAATCTTGCGATTTGGTCATCAGTTCATATAAATCGTTTTTCACAGCTTTTAAATCTAGTTTTTTAAATGCTGTAGCATAGTCAAAATCTTCACCCATCGGGTTTGACTTTGTAGAGTGTTGTCGAAGAATGTTCAAATTCAACATGTTTGGCCACCAATCGCGGTTTGAGGTGCCACCCCCTGCAGTGTGCTTAACAGTGCCACTATGAAATGGGCACTTACTTTCGTTATTATCCATTTTAATATATTTGAAGTTTTAAAGCCTTAAGGTACTTAACTTATAATAAAATTTCTGCGAATAAGCTTACTTTTTATTTATGAGGTTATAAATAAAATTGATGATTCCATTTTAGAGCCCGGAATTTAGAGTATGATCCCTCTATTATTGAAAAATTAAGAGATACAGAAAATCTTGAGAGGAATATCAATTTGATTCTCTTTTTCCATCTCAAGAAAAATGACTTCTCCACCTTCTCCTTAAAGCTTAGCAGATTGCAGTCCTAATATTTTTTTCTTAACTACTCCTCTTAAAAAGAGGAATTGGACAATTAATTTAAATGGCCAAATTAGGAAATCTATTATATTACTTAATTAGTTCATTTTGGGTCATGACATTATAGTTTAATGCCGTTATAATTTAATTTTTCACAAATTTGATTGACAGATGTCATATGAAGTTTGATTGAACTTATAACTTTGGCTTTTCAAACAAGAATATATTTGAACTGAAAGATTTCATCTTTTAGTTCAAATTTTCTTTAAATGTTTAATGTATTAATTTAAGACTAGGTCTTATATTTGTAAATTAATCAAAACAATGAATCAAGCTTCCAACCAGCGAATAGCATTAAGCATCTATTTCATGCTGCTCGGCTTTTTTTTTGCTTCCTGGGCATCCAGAATCCCTTCCATTAAAACTAATTTTAATTTTGATGAAGCTGATTTGGGAAATCTTTTGCTTGTCATGCCAATTAGCTCATTGATAGGTCTTCCAATCTCTGGATGGCTTGTTTCAAAATTCAATAGCAGAATACCCCTGTTGGTTTCCTTTATTATCTTATCCTTATCCCTACTGATTATCGGTTTTGCTGCAAATATTGAACAGTTGATAGTTGGTGTTGCCCTGTTCTCCTTTTGCACTCGTATCGCAAATATTTCTGTAAATACGCAATCGTTAACCTTGCAAAAGCAACGTGAAAAAAAAATTATAGGATCATTTCATGGGCTTTGGAGTCTGGGAGGTCTGTCGGGAGCTTTATTCTCTACCTTAATGGTTCAAGCAGGTGTTAAGATGGAAGATCATTTATTATATGTGAGCCTTTTTGGCCTGGCCTTGGGAATCCTTTCGTATCCGTTTCTGATTGCCAGAGATAAATCCGAAATTGGAAATAAATTGATTATAGGCAAACCCGATAAGTATATCCTGTATTTAGGCTTAATGGTGTTTTTCGGTGCCCTATGTGAGGGAGGAATGTTTGATTGGAGTGGTGTCTATTTTAAAGAAGTCGTAGGAGAGGAGATCTTCACATTGGGTTACCTGATCTTTATGGCCTTTATGGCTTTTTCAAGGTTCTATTCAGATCGATTGACAGATCGTATTGGAATGCCCAAAACATATATTTTAGGAGCTTCAATCGTTACCTTCGGCATGCTAATAGCGATCATTTTCCCTTCCTTTTGGCCTGTTTTGATTGGATTTTCCCTGGTGGGGATAGGAGTTGCTGCAGTATTTCCTATGACCTTTGCTCTTGCAGGCAGTTCAAAAAAATATTCTCCCGGGATGGCCATATCCATTATATCTACCTATGGTATCGCTGGAATGCTCATCGGACCTCCATTAGTTGGTTATGTGGCCCATGTAGTGGGTTTGCAATATGCATTTATATTATTTATTCTTTCAGGTCTCATGCTTATACCTTTGTCTCATTTGTTCTTTAAACTAAAAAGTGAGTAATCCTAAGAATTGAAAAGCGCTATTCCATAGCGTTACACAATATCTGTTTATAAAGTATTTTTTTGACAAGGGGTAAAGAATTAATGTATGATCAGGCTTTAAAAGAAATTAAAGCTCTGATGGTCTTAATTGACATAGAATTAGATTCGTAACCTACTTGTACTTATTAAGTTAATTTTTTTTACTTTTGTGATAAAGACCTTTGAATTTGAACATATATGCGACGCCTTCAATGAAATTTCAACATTGTATCGTAATGATCCTGTTGGTTTTTTTATCATGTCAAAGTGATGAGGAACCAAGCATATTGAATTTGGAATCGCCAAATGATCCTATCCTTAATGATCCTGCGGTTGAGCAAGAAATCCCTTTTACCGTGACAATTGATGAGAGTGATTTGAGCATACTTCCTGAGGATACGGGTGGAAGCCACAAGGCAGTGGAAAAAAATAGTACAGCAGCTCCTTTCGGTTATTATGTATATACACCAGAGGGTTATGAGGAAACAAATCACGATTATCCTTTGCTTATTTTTCTTCATGGATGGAATCCAAATCTAGGTAATGAGCCCCTTGAAAATGTCTTAAATTCTGGACCTCCCAGATTAATTGAGAGAAACCAATGGAACCCTAAATTTCCTTTTATTGTGGTATCGCCTCAGTTGACCAGCAACTATTGGTCAACAAATAAAACCCATGCTTTTATTGAATATTTGATGGATACATATAAGGTTAATAAAGACCGTATCTATTTAACTGGCTTGAGTTTAGGAGGAGGGGGTTGTTGGTATTATGTTGGGGAACAGGCTGATAATTATGTGGCTGCGATTGTACCAATAAGCGCCTCGGGAAAAGAAAGTCTTGTAGATAATTTACGCAAGGTTCCTGTGTGGGCATTTCACGGAGGTCTTGACACAACTGTAAAGGCTTATGAAAATTTTGGATCTGTTCCTATGGTTGAAGCTATAAATGCCACAGATCCTTTGGTAAAAGCCCGGGTGACGGTTTATCCCGCTGCTGCTCATAATGCCTGGTCCATGACATACGATGGTACCGGTCAGAAATGGAGCAATCAAAGGCATGATCGTTTTGAGATGGATATCTATGAATGGATGTTGGCCTATAAGAAAAGTGATCAGCAATGATTGATCACTGTTCCTGTATCCTGTTTTTAAGCGAATTCTTTTCTTTATCCATCGTAATAACAACTTATTTTTTTATTTTAGACAAATAAGCAAAATCGATATGAACAGACGAGAACTACTTAAAAAATCTGCGCTTGCTTCTCTTGGACTAAGCCTTTCAACGGGATTATTGATCTCACTTGAAAGTTGCTCTAAGTCAAGACCAACATCAGATCAGCCCATATATTTGAATGAAGAACAGTTTGATACGATTTGGCAGATGGCAGAATTGATACTTCCGCAAACAAATTCTCCAGGAGCTCACGAGGCAGGAGTTACTCCTTTTATAGACCAATTGTTCGGTCAGTATATGGAAGAAGAAGAAAAGATTAAATACGAATCTGGATTGAAGGAATTTCTTAAAAATTGTCAGGATGAATACGGAAAATCATTTGTTGCTCTTGATAGGGAGCGGCAAGCAGTTTATTTGAAGGTTCTGGATACTGCCGAGCATGCTGATTCTTTTTTTAGATCCTTCAAGCAAATCATTTTATGGGCCTATTTCACTTCAGAGACTGGGATGAAAAGCATGAATTATTTACCTGTTCCGGGCAGGTATAATGGTTGTATAAGTATTGATAGTACTGAAAAGAATCTTGTAGGTAATCGATAAGATTTTTAAACACATGGAAACAAATAGATTTGATGCAATAGTAATTGGTTCAGGTATGTCTGGAGGATGGGCAGCCAAGGAATTTACCGAAAAAGGAATGAAAACCCTGGTGTTGGAAAGGGGAAGGCAGGTTGAACATATCAAAGATTATCCCACAACGAACATGGCGCCTTGGGAGTTTGAATTTAGAAAAAAACCTTCAAAAGAAACAAGAGAAGAATATCCGATTCAAAGTCAGGTATATGCTTTTAATGAGGCTACCAAGCATTTTTTTGCCAGTGATAAAAAGCATCCTTATACCTATCCTCCGGATAAACCTTTTAGATGGTTAAAGGGATTTCAGGCAGGAGGAAAAAGTTTGATTTGGTGGAGGCAATCCTACAGATTGAGTGAAATGGATTTTGAGGCGAATGCAAAGGATGGTCATGGGGTTGACTGGCCTGTTCGATATAAAGACATAGCCTCTTGGTATGATTATGTGGAAGAATACATAGGAGTAAGTGGTAAAAATGAAGGTCTTCAGCAATTACCTGATGGCAAGTTTTTAAAACCAATGGAGATGAATTGTGTAGAGGAGCATTTGAAAGAATCTCTCGTACAACATTTTGATGGTCGGACAATGACCATTGGAAGAACGGCCCATTTAACAGAACGGCATAATGAACGGGGACCTTGTCAGTATCGCAATATGTGCGAAACGGGATGCCCCTTTAGTGGTTATTTCAGCAGTGTAAGTGTTACGCTTCCAGCGGCTCAAAAAACAGGGAATATGACGTTCAAGCCACATGCTGTTGTTCATTCTATTATTTATGATGAAAAGCAAGGCAAAGCAACGGGAGTTCGCGTCATGAATGCAGAAACCAAAGAAACTACTGAATATTTTGCAAGAGTTATTTTTCTGTGTGCTTCTACTTTGCCGAGTACACAGATTATGTTGAATAGTATTTCAGATAGTTTTCCGAACGGTATAGGCAATTCCAGTGGTACATTGGGCCGCCACTTGATGGATCATTATAATATTGTAACAAGTGCGAGGATAGATGGCTTTGAAGATGGATACTACAACGGACACAGACCTAATGGTATTTACATTCCAAGATTTCAGAATCTCCAAAACAAGGAGGAGGATTATTTTAGAGGTTTTGGTTTTCAGGGTGGTGCCAGTCGAGCTGGATGGGAAAGAGGAAATTATATGGAAGGCATGGGCGCTGAATTTAAGGACAGTCTTCGAAAACCCGGTCCATGGTATGTTAACTTAAGTGGCTATGGTGAATGTCTTCCCTATTATGATAATAAGGTTGAGCTGCATTCTGAGTTAACTGATGAGTGGGGTATGCCCTTATTGCATATCAGTTGTGAACTGAAAGAAAATGAAAAAATGATCATGAAGGCCATGAAGATTCATGGTACTGAAATGATGGAAAAGGCAGGTGGTCTTGATATCCGGCATTCAGAGCCTGAGGATTGGATCTTTGGAGATGGAATTCACGAAATGGGAACTGCCCGTATGGGTAAAGACCCAAAAACCTCAGTGCTGAACAAATGGAATGCTTGTCACGATGTTCCTAATTTGTTTGTGACAGATGGCTCATTTATGACCTCCTCAGGTTGTCAGAATCCTTCTCTTACTTATATGGCATTTACGGCTCGTGCCGCAAATTATGCAATAGAGCAAATGAAAAAAGGGGTTTTATAATAAATAAGTAGTTGCTTATACCCTGTAAAAATCACCCCGCCAGGTTTTAATCGATTTTTTGATTTCTTTCTCGGTTAATTTCTCTTTAACAGCCCTTTCTGCCAGGGAAATAAATTCTTCATCTGAGGCGAATCTTAAACCTATGATCTGACGTATAGTTAAGTCTTTTGGTAAGGTTTCTTTTGTAAGAAGAAAATACCTGAAATTCTCTTCCGCACGTATGACCCTATCTTGGGCTTTAAGCGCAAATATTCTTGCATAAAAAGTAGTAAAGAGCAGTATAACAGAACCAAAGGTTATTAAGGATGCAGAATAAAGTCCCTCATGAGAGGTCTTGACCAAATTAACAATTGATCCAATGACCAATATCAAAGAACCCAATAGTGCAAAAAAATGATATCCTGGAACAAAACGTGAATGATTGCTGAAATTTTGATTTTTCATGACTTGTATTTTAAATTTATTTTTTGAAGAAATTATTCGTTTAAAATCTATGTTCAAGTTAGTTCAATTTTTTTATTAAAAATCCAAAACACTTTCATTATTGTTTTTAATAAATTATTTCGTTCAAGAGAAGATGCTGTATAAGTCTGGAAAAAGTCGCCTGGTCTCGTTTTGACGTTGATCACTTAGAGTGAATTCTGAAGGCACTCATGGGATCATATTCTAAAGGTGCCTTTCTAATAAAATATTATAAACATTTTAAACACCTGATAATCATAGTTATACATATAATTTCTTTAATAACTTATAATAATTATTATTGTGTGCCTTTTTCTGCTGTATTATATTTAGGCTCAGGAAGATAGTATAAATACATTATTCAATTATACATGAAAAATTATGTAACGCTAATATTAGCAATGACGGTGGTTTTTGTTTATGGACAAAATTCTCCGGGACAATATACCGTGAAAAATGCCAAGATTAATACCCAGAGTTCTGATTTTGGAACTGCTTTTTTTGGAAAGGATAAAGTTGTTTTTGCCTCACCTAAGCAAGGCTTTACTTTGAACAGAGAAGAAAACACAAGTCAGCCTTTTCTGGATTTGTACATAGGTGAAGTAACTGAAGATGGTCAAATTGTCAAAAAGCAAAAATTACAGGGTGATATCAATTCAAAGTACCACGAGGGTATGGTGTCGTTTACCAAAGACATGAAAACAGTTTATTTCAGTGCAAATAATTATGTGAAAAAGAAAAAGAATAAAAAGAAAAGTAAAAGTACCAAGTATCTTCAGTTATTTAAGGCGAGTGTTACTGAAGATGGAGAATGGACCAATTTGATATTACTGCCTTTTAATGGAGAAAAATTTTCATCTGGGCATCCTGTGTTAAACAAAGATGACAGTCAACTCTACTTTGTGTCTGATCGGCCTGAGTCTATTGGTAATACTGATCTTTTTGTAGTTGATATTTATAAAGATGGATCCTATAGTCAACCAAGAAATTTAGGCCCCCAGATCAACACTAAAGATCGGGAGATGTTTCCATTTATAGGTACAGATAATGTTCTTTATTTTTCTTCAGATGGATATCCGGGCCATGGAGAGCTGGATGTTTATGCCAGTAAAATATTTGATACAACCGTGTCAGTACCTATCAATTTAGAGGAACCAGTCAATAGTGAGCATGATGATTTTGCCTATATCATTGACGATGAAAAGAGTAGGGGGTACTTTTCTTCTAATAGAGGAGGTGGCCATGGAGATGACGATATTTATTCGTTTGTCGCTTCACCTCCGATATATATACAGTGCGATCAGGCAATTGCCGGTGTCGTAAGAGATATGGAGACTCAGAATTTGGTGCCAGATGTTTTGATTATTTTATATGATGCCAAAGGAATAGAATTGCAATCTTTTATTTCCAGTAAAGATGAGGGGTCTTTCAGTTTTCAACAACCCTGTAATTCGACTTATACGATCAAAGGATATCTGGAAGGTTATTTAGTAGGAGAGCTTGACATTACAACAGTGAATGACCTCAATGCTGATCCAATTGAGATTACCCTTGACTTAATGTCAGATTCCAATAAAGAAAATAAGGTCATCGCAGATTTAAATTCGACAGAGGAAGAAGGTCAAATTACCGCTGCTGCGAAGGAAGAAGCAATAGCTTTTGCTTCCAAATCAGGGGAAGAAAATTCTCAAGAGCTACAAAAAAACAGTGAATTAGCAGTAAATACTTCAGCGACAAAAACGGCCGATACTAAAAATGCTGTGGCGGTAGGAACTGTCCCGGTTATAAAATCAGTAACAGAAACTCAAAGTGATGACACTAAAATTGTAACAACTCCTACGAATGCTGATGAGACTTCAACTTCAGTTACTAAGGTAAGTCCTCAGACTGAATTGCAAAAGTCAATTGCAATGGAGTCGAACTCCATTTTGGAAAATAGTGAAGCAAGTATGCTGCCACTTAATAGCGTAGAAAATTCTGTTGCTGCAGGTGCTGAGAATAAACAAACTCCATCTTCTTCAGTTACAGTTCCTGTTATGGTCTCCGCTGCTGAAAGTGATGACGCCGAGTCCAATGTTGGAGTTACTTCTGGATATACTGATGAGGCTGCAACTGCAGTTACTAAGGTAGATTCTCAGATTGAATCGCAAAAGTCAATTGCAATGGAGTCTAGCTCCAGTTTTGAAAATAGTGAAGCAAGTAAGCTTCCACTTAATAGCGAAGAAAATGCTGTCGTTGCTCTGGATTCAAAGAAAGATAAAGGCACTGCAATAACCGGAGATACTGATAAAAGGACAGTAGTTGAAACGGAAAAAGCCGATGAGGTCGTTGCCGCTAATACACTGAATAATCAGAAAGAGGTTCTAACTGCCGCCGCTGATGACAATCAAGAAGCTAAAGTACAAAAGTCAATTGCTATGAATATGTCTGAAGAAAGAAGCACCTCAGAAGATGCAGCAAGTGATTTTCAATCAAAAAGAACCGCTGATCAAATGATTCATATCAACACCATTTATTTTGATTATGATAAACACAATATTAGGTTTGATGCAAAAATTGAGTTAGAAAAAATTGCAGTGGTTTTAAAGGAAAATCCCGATACTAAAATTAAAGTAAATGCGCATACTGATATTCGGGGTAAAAAGGTTTATAATCTAAAGTTATCTAAAAATAGAGCTTATAGTACAGTTCAGTACCTTCTAAACAAAGGAATTGAAGAAGAGAGAATTTCGAGTGAGGGTCATGGAGAATCTCAAGTCGCTGAAAAATGCACAAAGGATAAACCCTGTAATGGCCTTCAGCACCAATTAAACAGGAGGTCAGAATTTTTAATTGTCGACAAATTCTCTGATGCTGTCGTTGCTCAATCCATGAATAAGGTTGTGTCAGGAAATTATGCTGTAAATGATAAGGTCTCTAATTCAGGGGCTTATTTGAATTATGATTTCAGTGATGAGAGAGAAGTGTATACGGTTCAGGTTGGGGCATTTAAAGGAAAGGTACAAACCGATAAATACAGCAAATTAACTGATTTATTCAATTACAGATATGATGATGGATTAAACAGGTATTATGCAGGTATATTTAAAACCTCTTCGGAAGCAAGAAGTTATATGAATAAGATGAGAAAACAAGGATTTAAGGATGCATTCGTTGTAGGTCTTAAAGGTAAGGACAGGTTTTAAAATATGTTTATCATAAAAAAGGCTCACGAAAACTAGTAATTTGTCGCACAGAATTATTTTAAATTGAGATTGTCTTTATGCGTTATTAAATTAACGGCGCCAATTAACAATTCGATAGTAAGACGTTCATAGTTTTCAATAACCTCTCCATCTAATTGTAGTAACCTTGGTTGGTCAAATACTATTTCGGCTTTAGTCGTTTGGATTACCTTACTTTTTTGCGAATCAAGGAATTTATCGTTAAAAGCGGCGAGTCCGGCTGCAATAAGAGAAATGGAATCTATCTTTTCAATTAAAACTATTTCAAATTTTCCATCCATGGGATTTCCTATGGTGTTTAAAGGGACGCCAGTACCATATTTACGCCCGTTGCACACTGCGGTCATTAAAATTTCTGATTCAAAAGTCTCGCCATTTGCAATAATAGTAGCTTTAAATGGTTTCAGTTTGGTCAATTCTTCTATAAAATATTTGGCATAGGTAACCATTCCTCTATTTTTGTCTTTTTCATAGGAGGATACGATGCTTGCGTTGATACCAACATCACCAATGTGCATCATATAGTGTTCATTATTGATTTTGATCATATCAAGACCTCTAACAATATCTGACATTACAATATCTTTTAAGGCCTCTAAAGGGTCGGGATTTACATAAAGCTCAGTAGCCATGCCATTGGCAGAACCTAAAGGTATGATGCCCATTGAGTAGGAAGTGTTTAGCAGAAGAGTAGCCACGAAAAGAGTGGTTCCATCACCACCTACTGAAGCAATTTTATCTGGTTTAACCCGATTGATGGTTTTTAAAGCTTCTTCTTTATCATTGTTGCCTGTGGTTTTGAAAACAATCAATTCTATACCATATTTTTGGCAGAGATTGGATGCATATGATAAAAAAGGTTCTTTATTTATCCCACCTGAGATTGGGTTTACAATAAAAAGTAGTTTCATAAATTATGATATTAATAGTGGATTAAAACAAATCATCATACTTAAAATACATAGCTTCAACACCAGTATCATTTAGTTTTTTCCATAAATTCTTTTGGATTCTTGTTGTTTTTCGACTGGTCTGGTGTATATAAACCTTGTCAATTTGTGAACCGTATTTTTCAACTATCTGAGTATATACGCTCATATCGGCCTGTGTGTCATCTCCGATCAAAATCACAGGTTTTTTCACTGCATGATCAAGGATATGACAAATGTTTAAAAATTTAAACAAAGGATCTTTTTTGCCCCTTACCAATTCAGATAAACTAAGATAGGGAGTTAAAAATAAAGGGCCTATAGGTAAATCATTGTGCAGGATGAAATTCGAAATCAGACCAACGAGGTTTGACTCGCTTTTTGACACATAATAAAAAGATGTATTTGTCTTAGACAAAGTAGCGTATAGTTTACTGGTCACATCTACAATTTGTCTCCTGTGAAAAGGTCGAAACAGTGTGGTCGTTAGGCGTTTGAATTTGGTTCTAGTAAAAGAATGTAATATTGTATCGTCGATATCAGAAATAACCAGAGTATCAACATCCTTAGAAGCAAAAACTACAGGATAAACCTGATGACCAGGGATCAGTTTAAAATCTTCTGTATACAAATTCACCTCTCCATGAACAATACCCTTAAAAGTCACTGAAAAACCTCCAAATTTGTCTGTTTTCGTTTCCTTCGATAGTTTTCCGAGTTTTATAAGAATTACCTTTTCACTATAAGCCTTTCGAAAATAAGTTTGAATATTTGCAATTGCATTTCTGATACTGTTTAATTTTTTCTCTTTAGCGCTAAAGGAATGATGCAGAAGAGTGCCTGAAACGCTTGTTGTTTCAGTAAATTGAATTACAGATATGTGCCAAATAAAAGCCATTATTAATTTGATGCTTATAAGATTCTTTAAGGGTTTATCCAGTCATGACTTGCCGGTTGAGTCTCTTGGTTTATTATTTTTACATAATTTTTTCTTGCCTGTTTAATATCATGAATTAAATCAATTGGATTGAAGCTGGTCTTTTTTTCGGCTTGATCAAGATGACTGATAAAATCTGCACTTCCATAATTTATAGCGAGATTTCGCAAGGTAGGCTCTTTCAGGTCCAAGCGGTCGATCCAATTGTACAGAGCGTTCAGCTTTGTATTGGCATTTTTTTTGGCAACCTCATCAAGAAATAATTTGAAATAGTATTTTTCAGAATGCAAATAGGTTTTTCGCTGTAGCCTCCATTTTTCTAGCAGCCCTTTAGTAATCATAAGCCACTTTACAAATCGGTATAAGGCGTATAAAACAGCGCAAATTATCAATACATAGGTTAGGAAATCTCTTAGGGATAAACCAAGTATTTTCATCTCAGCTTCTTCTGTACTTTCCTCATTGATTTCTTGGTCCGCGACCTGAAGAGAATCCCGAACCGTTTCGAGCATCCCTAGATCAGGATTAGGAAGCACCTCAATGGTCTGGCTTTTTAGAGTTCTTTTATATAATTTGTTTTGATGAGGGTTCCAATAGTTAACTGTAATTTCAGGCAAGCTTATTGTTCCTTCTTTCTCGAATAAATACCGAACTCCTTCAGATCGGGAGGCACTTATCGAAGTTTTTGATTTTTCACTCTTGATGTCAGCTCTTGTGGGATAAAGACTTACTCCTTCGATGCTATCCCATTTTACAGGAGGGATTAATTCTGAAACCGTACCAAAGGCCTTTCTGTAAATATTTCGTTGGATGACATCTCCTACTTTTATATTTTTAAGATCGCCGGACCAGGATTCATTTACCGTTACACTTGAAGATACTAACCATTCATCCCGATCAAAATTATTGGGTACTGGTTTTACCTCAATAATTCTAGACTTGGTTTTAACAACTCTTTTTAGCCCTTTACTATCTCCATCATTTGGCGTTTCAACTGTGAATTCTAAAGAAGGAAAGATTAAGTCCTGATTATCATAGGGGAAAACATTATAAATAGCTACTACACCAGCATAATTTTTTCCATTGACTTTCTTGGTACTGGCAACAGACCTGAAAAATACGGTAAAAGCTCCTTTTACTTTAATATTCCCAAAATTTACACCTTTAGTAAACCAGGTGGAGGTATATATGCTAACACTTACTTCAACAGGCTCTCCAACGTAAACCTTGGTCCGGTTCACAGTGACCTCACTGAACAAATGTCTCTGGCCAAAGCCATGAAAAGATGCCATGAGCAAGAGCAAATAAAAAATGATCTTTCTAATAAGGGTTACCATGTTATACTTTTATTATTTGGCTTAAGCTTCTTGGTTTTCACCTGATGTTTAAATTTTCTTTTTAAAAACAATGAAGGATCATCATCCACTTTTCTCATGAGTACTTTTTGTGAATTTTCACTTTTTCCCGATTCAAAATCTGGTGGTACTTCATCCATTTCTTTTCCTGTTCTCATGTCAGTTCCTACAGTTTCTTCCTTTCTTTCCTGCTTCATATCTTCTTCTTTCGCCTCCTGACCTCCTCCACCAAGATCTTCGGGATCTTTATTTTCAATATTCTCAGCAGTTTGTTTCTCAGGAGCTTCTGTGGCTTCTTCAGGGTCCACCTGACTCGTTCCTTCCATCACTTTTTGTACTAGGGTCTGATTCTTTTTGGCAGCTTCCATTTCAGGATCCATTTCAGTGGCTTTACCAAAGGCAAGTGCAGCTGCGGCATAATCTCCGTTTTGATAATAAGCCAAGCCCAGATTAAAAGTGCCCATAGCAGTAGTATCTTGTTCAAAGGCTTGAATCGCTTTGTCGTAGTTTCCGGCCTTATACCAGGCTACTCCTTGATGCAAAGGGTCCTTATACAACGCAGCAGCCTCCTTAAAATCTTTGTTATCATAATACTTTTGTGCCTGATAGTCTTTAGTTTCCCAAAGATCTATGAATTTGGACTCTTCGCTGCAGGAGCTAAAAGTTACCATTATAAGTAAACCATAGATCACCCATCCTTTTCGAAACCAGAGCAAAACAATAATGGCTAAAGGGATAACCAACCAAAGGCCATCATCTCTCCAGTTGTTTTCTTTTTCTTCAGCTGCTTCTTTAAATTCTAAGCGCTCTGAAATACTTTTGGCTAGTAATTCCATATCACTTTTGTCTAAAGTCAATGCTGAAATCGATACTTTTTCCAAAGAAGCTATTTTGTCAAGCATATTTTTGTCTAAAGAGGACCTGACGATTTCTCCTTTTGCATTTTTTAAAACCTGATTCTTACGTTTGCCTGGGACATTGGCCCCAGCCAAGGTATTCATGGGCAAAATAATGACCTGATTATTAGTGTTGATCACAAAATTTTGAATTTCCTTAAATGAAGTTTCTGTAAAATCATCAGAGATCAACAAGATATTTCCCGGAGCCTCAGTTCTGCCTGTGATTGTGTCAGCAAGAATAAGGGCCTTCTCCAAGTCACTTCCAGGAAAGGGAATGACATCTGGAGATAGGGTTTTGATATGACTTTTAATGATATTATAATCTCTTGTTAAAGGCACAATGGTATGTGCCGTGCCAGCATAACCAATAAGGGCAGTAAGAGCACCCGGTTTCGCTTCTAAAAAATCCTGAATTTTAAATTTGGCTCGCTCTAGTCTTGTGGGCTGAATATCAGTGGCCAACATACTCTGGGAGAGATCCAAGAGAATGACTAAGGGAGTTTCCAATATTTTTTCCGGCTCTTCTATTTTCTTCCAGGTTGGACCGGAAGCCCCTAGTATAGCTACAGAAATACATAAAAATAATACCAGATGCATCCATTTTTTGATTCTTTCACTTCCTTTTTTGATCATAAATGGTCTTAAATGGGGTGCAATGACATCTTTCCATTTAACCGTTTCGCGAAGCCCCATCATGGCTATGATCAAAGATAGTAGGCTAGGAAACAGTAACCATAATAGTTCGGGTCTTAGGAAATGAAAATCCTCCCAGTTTATATGTAACATAGCCTCATCCATCTACTTTGTTTTTTAGCAGTGAGACAATACCGAGGATCAATGATAAAAAGAGAGTTAATATAATAGCAACGATCAAAGGGTAATGATATAGTAGTGTTGCAGGTATAAAGGTTTCTTCTTCGTATTCTATAGGTTCCAGCTTGTCCAGTTCAGCATAAATCTCAGAAAGTTGCTCTGTATCGATAGCGCGAAAATACCTGGCCTCAGTCATTTCTGAAATCTCTTTTAAAGTTTCTTCATCCAGATCCGATCTGGAATTTTCAGGATTTCCAATTCCCAAGGTGTATATGTGAATGGTATCTTTTTTTGCCAGGTCTGCGGCATCCAAAGGCAGGATCTCGGTTCCAGAATCAACACCATCTGTTAATATGAGCATGACTTTGGTTTTGATCGTGTCCTGATCAAACATTTCGATACCCTTAACCACGGCCTTACCAATATTGGTCATTTGGCCTGCCATTCCCACATCTGCCTCTTCCAAAAGGAGGTCCACCGTAGAAAGGTCAGAGGTGAACGGAGCCTGAATATAGGCGCTTGAGCCAAAAAAGATAAGCCCCATTCGGTCTCCCTTTCTTTTTTCTATAAATTCGTGCATGACACTTTTTACGGCTTCCCAGCGAGTAACTCTTTTACCCTCTATCATCCAGTCAGTATTAGCCATACTAAATGAAATATCTGCAACAATAAGGAAATTACGTGAGGTCTTGACCTTTAGCTCGGGTTCTCCCACCAATCTTGGAGAAGAAAGTGAGACCAATAATAGTAGCCATATGGCAAAAAGGGTGAAGGAGACCAATCTGTTTTTTTTAGCTACTAAGGCTGCATTACGAGGCTTAATACCTGTGATAGAAGCAGCTCTGTCAAGATTAGGCACTTGAAGAGAAGCACTTTTGATCCTGAATGGGGGTGCCAACCAGTATACGAATAAAGGCAGCAGGATCAATATGAAAATCCATGGATAGGCTATTTCAAAATTTTCAGGCATGTGTTTGTATCCATTTTTTTGAAAGATTCATCAATTCATTTAATGCTTTGCTATCGGGCCTTTCATTTTCATAAATGGTTCTCGATATAATTGGTTCAAACTTAGTAAAACGGGTGTTTTTTGCTTTAGACTCCAAAAATAGCAACCAGGATTTACCATATAGGCTGGCCACTTCCTTTCTTCCATATGTTTGAAATGCTACTATTCGGAGAATTGTCAATATTGTAGAGAGTTGTTGCTCTAAGTCATTTGGCGAGATGAAAAGATTTACTTTGTTTAGTTTTTGAATGGCTTCTCTTCTATAGGCATTCTCTTTGTAATTTTTAACAAAGCGAAATGCTACAAAAAAGCAAACTAAAAAAAGCAGTATGCCAATAAAATACCAGCCGGGAGTATCAAATGAAAATTGTATTGGATCTGGCTCCAATATTGGGCCAAGGTCCTGAGCAGCACGACTAGTTGCTTCCTGAATCAATACAGTTATGATTCCATAAAGGCTTAAAGAAAGTTTGACAAAGGTAATGCTCATGTCCTCTTGAATAATTCTTTTAGTTGAACATCCGTTTCATTTACTGTATCAATTGATAAAACAGGAATACGATGCTTTTTCATCTGAACCTCAAATTTTTCATAGTCATCATCAAATTTCGTTTTGAATTCTTGTCTTAGACTGTCATTTTCACCATCAATGAGAAGTTGTTTTTCACCACGACCAGCAATTAGTTTCTTTTTAGGGATCGATTGTTCCATCGGGTCATAAATCTTTGCTAAAATCACGTCGTTATGAAGAGAGATCTTTGTGATAAACTGTATTAATTCAGGCCGGTATCTTTGAAAATCACTAATCACTACGACCAAAAAATCATGAGTTACAATATTTTTTAGTTTGGCCAAGGTTTCGGCGAGTGCCTTTTCAAATTCGATAGGTTTTGAATCGATAAGTTCTCTATTCCGCGTAACTAGCTTTTCAAGAAAGCGAAGAATATTCTTTCTATCCCTTTTGGGATAAACGATGTCAATCCCATTATCTGCAAATACAATGCCGCCTACCCGGTCTCCTTCCTTGAGTACCTTAAAGGCGGCTAAAGCTGCTAGCTCAGCGGCAACAACGGATTTAGTTCTTTTTTGAGATCCAAAAAACATAGATTTTGACTGGTCCACAACGATCAGTGCCGGTTTTTCTTTTTCTTCACTATACACCCTTGAATGCGTCTTTTGAGTCCTGGCAGTCACTTTCCAGTCAATATTGCGAATATCATCGCCCGGAACATAATGTCGTACTTCTTCAAAATCCAATCCGCGGCCTCTGAGTTTAGAAGCGTGCTTACCTCCCAAAACACTTCTCACCTTTTGCTTACTCGCTAAAAAGCTAAAGCCCTTTGATAGATGCTCCATTTTAAGAAGATCATTCAAGGAAACAAAGATGTCTTTTGGGTATTTATCGGTTTCAGTCATTTTTATTAGGCAATTACAGCAACTTGTTGCAATATTTCATCGATCACATGGTCTGCTGTGATGCCATCAGCATTGGCTTCATAGCTTAGAATTAGTCTGTGGCGCAAACAATCATGCACTACAGCTCTAATATTATCTGGATTTACAAAATCCTTACCATTCATCCAGGCATTGGTTCGACATGAACGATCTATGGCAATACTTCCTCTTGGACTCGCTCCATAATCAATCCAGTTATCAAGTTCCCCGCTGTATTTTTTTGGATATCTGGTAGCTGATACAATATCGACGATGTATTTTTCCATATTTTCAGAAATAGTGACCTGATCTATTTCTTTTCTGGCATTAAAAACCACCTCAGGAGAAAGTTTTGTTGCTTCTTTTGCTTTTTTAGTTTGTTCTTCTCTGTTTAGTCTGAGAATTTTAAGTTCTGAGGCATCATCAGGATAATCAATCATAACGTGCATCAAAAACCTGTCCATTTGCGCCTCTGGAAGGGGGTAAGTACCTTCCTGTTCCACCGGGTTTTGAGTTGCCATAACCATAAATAATGGTTCCATTTTATAGGTTTTTCCAGCTACCGAAACCTGTCTTTCTTCCATGGCTTCTAAAAGGGCAGATTGTACTTTTGCAGGAGATCTGTTGATTTCATCAGCAAGAATCAGGTTACTGAAGATGGGTCCTTGTTGGAAAACAAATTTTTCATTCGAATCAGGTTGATAGATTTCTGTTCCAGTAATATCTGAGGGTAAAAGATCTGGAGTAAATTGAATACGACTCAACCCGCAATCTAATTCCTGAGCTAAAGATTTGATAGCCCTTGTTTTGGCCAAACCTGGCAGGCCTTCTAAAAGCATGTTGCCGTTTGCAAGTAGGACTAAAATAAGTCGGTCAATCAAAGTTTCTTGCCCGATGATTGATTTTGACATATTCTTTTTTAAGTGCAATATCGATTCAAGTGTTGTCATAATGATATTAAGTATAGTGTATAATATTAAATGATAAAGATAATTATAATCGAGCAATTTTCATCTTAGGCTAAAACTATATGCCTACTAAAGATCTGATTAAATGATCAATGAAGGCTTAGTTTTCAGGTACTAATTTTTAAGAAAGAGATGTGAAAACGCCCTATTTTTCTGATATTATTATTGTTGGGAAATAAAAATATAGGAATTTTCTAAGAAAATCAATTTTATATCTGAAATAGTAGTATCTTTGCACTAAATTAATAAATTATTTTAAAATGAATACAGGTAAAGTAAAATTCTTCAATGACGCTAAAGGATTCGGTTTCATAAGCGA
>RCND010000193.1_pt1 | contig 34180 bp, 28 predicted proteins | sample 2041351 | NCBI WGS metagenome assembly RCND01 (sample SAMN09708230, study PRJNA481090) | Marine sediment metagenome, whole genome shotgun sequencing project. | biome: marine sediment; feature: ocean; material: sediment; isolation source: Sewage treatment plant 12B marine sediment (STP12B) ... | reverse complement strand
CAGCGGGCGATACCACTATGTCAGATCGAGCTGCTATCCATGCTAGCGTCGCCAGGCAAAGTAACCTGCAACAGCTCAAGATCAGCACTGATATCCACCAACTCAAATTTCGTATCACGCGGAATCACAAACGAATCGCCGGCGGAGAGCTGCCACTGCATATCATCTGAACAATGCAAAGTAGTCGTTCCCTGCAACACAAAATTAAAGAAAAACTCCCCGTTGTGACTTATGACCTGCGTTTTCCCGGCATCACAAAGTCGCAAGACGATCACCGATGCAACGCCGTTCGTCGCAGCGTTAATGCCGATATCCCGTGCCTCGAAGCCGCCAAAAGAAGCGGGTAGCCACTCGGCATGGTTCGCCTGGTGAAAAACAAATTTTTGTCCGTCAAAGTTTCTGTCTGTATGCAATGACGCGGTTGGCAACTCAATATTATGCTCAACAAACGTCTCATGCTCGGCCGGCCCTGCAATTTCAACCACCTCCATGCCATCGGAAGATTCAAGAACACGGTGCCGAATATGCGGTGGCTGCAAGACACAATCGCCAGCCTGCATTTTGAGAGGTGGGCCCTGATCTTCGTAGACCACGCGCACCCAACCTTTGTAGCAATAGATCATTTGAAATTTGACGTGATGATGATGTACGTAGTCGGGAACCGGGCCGCCCTCCGGAATACGAATATGTGATGCGATATATTTGCCGCCAAGCCGATCCGGAATCAGGTCCCTGTATTGCATCCCGGCACGGCCTGCACCCCAGGATTCCGTACTGGCTTTGTTAACGATAATTGACGGCTCATGCGCCATAGAAATTGGCGTAGATTGACCGGCGTGCTCAAGCTGCAAACAAATCCCGAATCCTGTCAGCACAGCAGTACGTGGATTGTCGGCAGGGAAAATAACGTCAAGCCTGAAGCCCAGTTGTGTGGTGTAGAAATTGAGTGCTGCATTAAATTGATCGCAGTCGAGTACGACGTCAGCTGCCTGCGTCTGCATTGTGTCAGTGGAGTGCATTACGACATCGTCGCATAGCGTCAAACAAATGCCAAAACGCATTTGGCCGGGGCGTGAATCTGCCGGGGCAGCCTGTTACGCTAACGTCAAATATCAGGGGAATTTATATGGCCGACGAGAGCGACGCAGTATTTGCAGGGGCGTGCACCTGTGGTGATGTGCACTACCGAATGAACAGCGGTCCCTTGTTCGTGCATTGCTGCCATTGTCGCTGGTGCCAGCGAGAAACAGGCTCGGCGTTCGCGCTGAATGCCTTCATCGAGTCAGATCGACTCGAACTGCTGCAAGGTACAGTGGAGCGGGTCGCTATTCCGTCGGAAAGCGGTCATGGCCAGGTCATCGTGCGTTGCCCGACGTGCAAGATCGCCCTGTGGAGTCATTATGCGGGTATGGGCGAGAAAGCGGCCGTGGTTCGCGTTGGTACACTCAATGAACCTGACCGCTTGCCACCGGACATCCATATCTATACAGATTCAAAGCTACCCTGGGTCATCCTTCCTGATGACGTGCCTGCAGTGACAGAATATTACCGACGCAGCCAATACTGGCCGGAAGAAAGTCTTGCACGGCGTAAAGCGCTCCTGGAATAGCCGCCGGCGCCACCACGATATTCGCAGCTGCACCAGGATTTTCCCTGGCAACTATCATCAGCCGGCCTCTATCTTTTCCGTTCAACCATCCGCATCATGCAGCGTCTGGATTCACCAATTTTGAGGATATCGTAGTGCAGCAGAAGTTTTTCTCACCGAAAATGTTGATCGTAGCCATGATTTTCACCGTTCTGACGGCTTGTTCCACGGGTCCACAAATTTCCAGGACAATGGAATTATCGGAATCGGCGAATACGCCTTACAAGAAATTGCTCGTGATAACGCTTTTTTCATCATTTGATACACGGCGATATCTCGAAGATGAGGTGGTCAAACACCTGGCTCAAATCGGCGTCGATGCAGTTGCGAGTACATCGATGATGGACAGCAGAACACTGGCGAGTCGAGCTACTTTTGTGGCTATGGTGGACAAGATAAACGCTGATGCGGTGCTGGTCACCCACCTTGAGAGTCTTGAGACAAAAGGAAAGGTTGTCGGCATGAACCCTGAAGCAACCTATAACCTCAGGCCTACTTATTACTACAACGTATTTAGTGTCGACCTGCAGGAATATCGCGAGCCGCCGGCGGTAGATATGACGCATTACCTGGCATTGATAACAGAGCTTATTTCCGTCAATAAGGAGGACACGGTGTGGGCGATTAAGTCAACTTCCAAGGTGGCGCAGAAACATGACGTGGTCAGGGACTACTCGATATTCGTAAACGAAGCGAAAGCAATGGTCGACTTTATGGCAGCGGACGGAATAGTCGCACGATAGAGCGCGCTCGGGGAATACGGCGCAACTGCAAAGAATCGCGGCAAGATGCCGCTCCTACCATTCAGCGTCGCTTTCGTAGGAGCGGCATCTTGCCGCGATTGCGCTATACCTGCCGCGTGTACAGAGCGAATTCTGCTGCCGTCGCTAACTAAGCCCGAATGTGACAACACCATCGGCCGCCACAGCCCACGCACGAATATTATTGTAGTAGTGGCGAATTTCCTTATTCGTCGCGCGAGCCGTGCGTGCTTCTTCCAACGTGATTTGCACGTTGCCGGTCTCGTCTGTCGCCCGGCTTAGCAACAAAGCGTCGCTGCCATTCCATTGCCAGTCATAGCGAAACCGCGTTTGGCAATATGACAGCACCGGTGCCTGCAATTGTGCCTCGTCCCATGTCTTGCCACCATCGGCACTGAATTCAACACGGGCGATCTTGCCGCGTCCGGACCAGGCGAGACCGGAGATGGCGACCGTACCCGGTTTTTCAAGAACGTTAGGGTATGCAGGGTAGGTAATCAGGGACTTCGCACCAAATACCGAGCTAAAATCCTTAACGGTTTGCTCAGGTAGCGGGCCGCCTTTGAGCTCGATCCTGCTGATCCATTTGATATTTGGCCCGCCGGGATGGCCGGCAAGCAACAAGCGAGCAGGGTAACCTTGCTCAGGACGGATGGCCTCGCCATTTTGTCCCCAGGCAATAAGGCTGTCATCCCAGCGATCACTCATCGGGATTGAGCCGGTCCACTCGCCATCGTGTCCCTCGACATAAAACCAGGTTGCTTCGTCTTTTGGCCCGACCGCGTGCCATAAATCTGCCAGTGTCGTTCCGGTCCATTCACTCGTGCTTACCATGCCGTCGATTTGCTGTGGCGTCAGTTCCGGTTTCATACCCGCAAAACCGGGAATTCCATTGTTGCCGCACTCCATGTAGCGAATTGCGGTTGTCTTCGGGAATTTCTTGAGATCGTTCAACGAAAAAGTCATGGGTCGATCAACCAGCCCTTCGACCCGAAGTGTGTATTTCTCAGGATCGATGGTTGGCACACCGGTGTGGTGTCGCTCATAGTGGAGGTCAGATGGGGTAATGATGCCATCCAGGTCTTGCAATGGTGTCTTCGAGGCGGAAGAGGGCAGAACATTGCCAACGAGTCGCCGTGGTTTTTCATAAGGTGAGCGCTCGCCAAGATCGCTGACCAGTCGTCGCTCATCGCCTGAAGCGGAGGTCGCAGTAGCGGCTGCCGCTTTGGCATCGCCGCGTATCATTACTGTGCCCAGTCCGGCAGCAGCGCCCGCCAGCAAAGTACGTCGAGTAATCTTATCTTTTGTGAGTGTGCTCGACTTCGAGTCTTGTTGTGAATCCTGTCCCATTGCGTGCTCCCCCCTGATATGTAGTTCCGCAGGGTGACTTTACACCTGCTGCGGTACAGGGATATGAGCAAATATACCTAGTCAGGCTTTGTGCCAGGGGGTTGCTGCGAGACGATGCTCAATTGCCGACGTACTCATAGTCACTGAAAGAAACCGACATCATTTCATCAATTCCAAGCGCAAGAAACGCCCGTGCCTTGATCCTGACATCTACTGACAGTGGCACAACCGGACCATCGTCGGACGCCCGGCCAAATTGTAGTCGCGTCACAAACTCTTTCACTTTCACACCGAATTGCGGCTTGAAGGGTTTGTTGCTGTGCATGTCAATGTATTCAATATACGGTCCGTCCTTGATGATTTTCATTGTGGCATCCACGTGTTTCATGAATTCCTCTTCGTCGTCGTCCTCGACCGGAGTGAAACTGTAGAGCCAGTAGTCATCGGTTTCCTCTATGAGTCTCAGGCTGTTCGATTCGGCAATGTCGTCGACGTCGTGGTCCCCTTTGTCGGCAGATGATGAACCGTTGTCACCTGTTTTTCCCTCCGCGTAGTCAGCAATTTCCTGCGTCGTCGGCTGCCTGTCGTTCAACGACAAAAGTTGCCATCGCTCGCCCACGGGCAGGCGCGGATCATAACGACCGACAGTATGTTCTTCAGATTCGATACTTGTTTCGGTGTACGCCCACGCCTGCATGTAGTCATCATCCATCGCCTGCGCGGCTTCCTGGAGGATGGCAGCGTGATTGGTCGCGCCAATTGCGACACTCGCTGCAAAGAATGCGAATACCGGCACAACCGTGTACCTGTTTGTCTTGAGAAGCGTGTTCATCTAAGGGTCACCTGTGAAAATGCAGCCGTGTCAGGTCGTGCAAACAACTCGTTTCTGACTTATAGGCGGTGAGCAGAGCATTGGTTACACCAGAAGACGAATCTCCGTTCGTTCTGTAGCTAGTCGATATTTCGCTGCAAGATGAGGGGTGGCAGGATGTCATGATCTGAAAACGCCCGATGCACTCGCAGCGTGACGTCAGTTTCGAAATCTTTTTCGTATTTGGTGTCGAGAACGTACGCTTTTAGCCGCATGTGCATTGAAACGCAGCCATCCAGCGGTTTCTGTGCTGCGCGGACGTCAATGGGTTTCGGCAGGTAAATGTAACGACTCGTCGCAGCGGCCTCTCTTATCAGGTCGCGGGCGCGATGGACGTCCTGATCCAGGCCGATGTAAAAATCAACAACGGTCTGCATGTCCAGCTGGCCGGAATTGCTGCTCGAAACAACTTCGCTGAGGAAGAGGTTATTTGGAATAGTAACCGTGCTGTCATCCAGTGTTCTGAGCTTTACTGAGCGCGGACCGATTTTCAGGATATCGCCGTACTCCCCGCCAAATTTCACTCGATCGCCGATCTGAAACGGCCGATCGAAGATGATCAGGACGCCGGCCACGAGTGATGCCAGCAAGTCCCGGGTTGCAAAGCCTACAGCGACGACACTGGCGCCGCCGATTACGGCGAGCGTCTGTGGGCTGAACTCGAAGCTGACCAGTACGATAATCGCAACTGTCACGAAGTAGACGAAAAAATGGAAAAAGGCGTTAAGTCGTTGCAATAACAATCGCCTTTCGGCAATTGACTTGCCCAGGTTGTCCACGATGCGGTCTACGAACCGAAGCAGCAACCAGGCGATAAATATGACGATGATTGCCTGTACGATTCCGGTCCAGTTAATGATCTGCGACAAGAGTGCTACTTCGCTGACTTCCGGTGCTGCATTGAGATCCTGACCAGTCGCAGGTGCTGTTAATGCGAACACGACGGGTGCGACAATGGTGGCGAGTATTTTTCTCGGTATTCTCATTTCTATTGCCAGTTGCTAGCGTGCAAGAAGATTCTGCCGTGCGAGAACGCCTGTGATGGTGCGGAACCATTCCCACGAAAGTCTGTAGCCGGCCGCGGTTTCCTCTATCCACCCACGTGACATGGCGTAGTGCATTGCGCTGCTGACAGCGCCCGTTGGCAGCCTGAGGTTGTCTGCAATATCCGCCTGCGAGATCACTTCGGACTGTGCGATGGCGCGCAGGACCAGCAGGATATTTTGCGAGGCGTGTTCCAGGTCTCGAGATTGTGGTCGAGCCGGGATAGTGACGAAAAGGTGACCTTCTTCGTCGGGACAAAGACTATCCGCCCAAATTTGCATTGCAACCGAAGGATTACCGCCCGATAAGGTCCAGATCATTCGATAGAATCCGGCCTTGTTCCGTTCCAGGGCTGTTTCAAGTGTCGTCTCGACATATTCATTCGGTATCTTGACGTTACTGAAATTCGGTTCAATTCCGGCTTCAACATTACGTAGCTTGAACAGATCCTTTAGCTGTTCCTCCGTCCATGCGGGTAGTTCGATCACTTCGTTAATAGCCGACTGGTCTGCTCTGGCCCGGCGCAGGAATTGCCACGCGAAACGATCAACGGAAATTACCCAGAGTACGTCTGCCGGAACATTTTCAATAAGATCTGTCAGCTTAACCAGCTCTTTTTGCCCACCGATAACGGGCCGTACGAGACGATGCATATTGTCGATGCCGATGGTCTTAATGCCGGACTCATTAAGCTTATCCGTTACGTGAGCGGAATTGATACGCTTGATGCCGAGCGCCTGACCGAGGCTCCGCTCAAGTTCTGCGAATTCGCCGTTGATACAGTCGAGCAGAATCATATTGCCGTCCGAAGATTCCTGGACGTATTCCAGGAAAGTGCTCTTGCCGATACCGCGCTCTCCGGAGATTGCAACGATGCCGCTACGATGTCCCTTGATGCGCTGAACGAGTCTGCGTCGTTCAGGCCTTGCATATCGGTCGTAGAATTCACCCCTGCCCAGTAATTGCTCGCGCACTGAATCCGCAAGGGGGAGAGGCGATTCAGAATTGCTCGCCTCACCAGCCGGCTCGGTTTGGCCGCTTCCCAGGCTACCGGTTAACCCCTGGTCTGCCCCGAATCGCAGGAAGCTTCGTGTCAATCGCCTGCGCAGGCCATTGGCCATCAGCCAGATGGCACCACTTGCCGCACTGCTGTAGCTACGCAAACCCTTGCGGTGTTTTAAAAGGTCATCAAGTGACTCCGTGCTCTCCTGCTCACGCTCCAATCGAGAGAATATCGACTTGCGCCACCATGACAACAGGACAATGAGAACAGGTAGTGCAAGAATCTGGAACAAACGCCAGACCCAGGTGTGCAGGGTAGCGACACCGGCGAGGTTTTCAGCAAGACTAAGTCCGAGTCCCAGCAATACCAGCCAGGTAATGACGAGGCGCAGCGAACGTAGTCGCAGTCTGGCGTTCTCGGCGGCCATACCTGCGTCGCTGCGTGCCGCCACAGCATTCAGCAGCGACACAGAGAACCAGCCAAGCAAAATCCAGCGCACGATAATGTCGACGATTCCCATGATGAAATTGAGGCCGGGCATGTCAATCAATGTGAAGAAGACATGGAACAGGAGTAACCATTCGAGCGGCCGCCGTAGTTGTTCCAGATACCAGACAATCCTGACCCGTCTCAGCACTGCCAGAGATCTTGGTCGTATCTCCAGCAAAGACGCGCGGGTGCGGCGCAATGTCTCCGGAAACCAGCGGCTCCACCAGCGAAACACCGCGATTGCCAGTATGAATTCCAGGAATCGCCATATAACAGGCAGCGGTGCGATACGAATGCGACGCGCCAGGTTGCGCGTGGCGGCCGGAATGTTCAGCGCCTGGAATCGTATTTGCTGCCAGATGTAGGCGAACTCCAGTGTCAGCTGCCGGACACCCATTACGTCGGTCGCTGTCACCTCAAGATACAGGGCTGGCGTTATATATTCGATCAGGCGCAGCCGCGCTGCGTACATTGCTTCAACGCTCTCATCGAGGTCATCGATCGTACGCATTCCGCCCGGTAACGCGGTTGCCTTAACATTATCCTGCGGAGATTTGGCACCCTTCAGGCTATTGTTCAGGAATTTGATCCCGGCCTGCAATTCGTTATCCAGTTCCAGGTACAAATCATTGGCATCAAACGCATCTTTTTGCAGAATGATAATTTTTTCGATGAGGTCATCGACGCGACTTTCCCATTTTTCTACGCTGGCCAGCGAAGGCTGAGTATTCATGGGTCGCTCGCGCTGTCTTTCCTCAGCGAGCGGCGCTTTTGCTGGTGTTTCGGTTGCAGGTTTCGCAGCTTGCTCCTGGCCGTGCGCGAGGCCGGACAGGAGCAATACCAGCAGCGCGCAGAGATGAGACGCGCTTGCGCTGTTGACAATTGTGGGCGGTACCGAATTCAAGAACCTGCTACCTCATTATTCATTCTTATAGTTATTTGGTCGGGTTCTGCGTGTGACGGCCCATATTACACTGCCTGACGATTCGCCATACAAGCCGATATCACGGAGAATCGTCGTACTTCTCGAAGTCAGGCATCAACCAGGCGGCGTATTTGCATTGTACGTATTGCAGGGTTGGTACTTGGCACAATTGCCTGCAGACTATCTGCTGGTCTCAATTCATGCGGGCTGGAGTACACGGTATGACAGTTAAATCGATTCTCATTCTTTTCTTCGCACTGGGTGCAACTCCATTGTTTGCCGATGAACCATCAATGGGGCCGATCATTGAGGAGTATGGCCCTACCTATCCGATTGAGTACCGGGATGTGGCTCTGCCGGAAGATTTTACATTCCGGGCCGTTTTCGATGCTGGTGCCTATCCCGGTGAGGTCGATTCGCTCAACCCGGAACTCGTTAGTGTTGCGAGATATCTGAACATGCATGGCAGAAATGGTGTCCCGCTTAAGAATATGGATATCGCGGTTGTGTTGCACGGCAATGCTTTGAAAGGCGCACTTTCTGATGCAGCATACGAGTCCCGATACCAAACCAGCAATCCGAACCGAGACCTGATACAGAAGCTTGATGCGGCAGGCGTCAGGTTCTATGCCTGCGGTCAGTCAATGCATTTTCGCGGTTTCGAAAAAGATGATTTAATTAGCCCGGTTAAAGTAGGCCTATCAGCGATGACCATGTTGACGGTTTTGCAGGCCGATGGTTATTCACTACTGCCTTAATATACTGAAAGGATCCGGTTAGGCGAGGGTCTGAAAATTAGGCGATGCCTGTTTAATTAAACGCTTGCCGTATTGGGAGCAGTTCGTTCGAACACGCCGTGATGTCAGATTCGCGGTGATGCAAAAGGTTGTCAGGCCGGTCACATTGTAAATCCACTATCCACCCTGTAAATTTCATCACGGGGCAATCGTCCGAAAAAACAAGAAGAACTCATGGGGGAGCTATGCACGCACAAGATCACCGCTTGATGCTGTTGATAGTACTCATCACAACATATGTTTTTCCGTGCAAGCAAATATCCGGAAGACCACCCCGCAGTAGCTGGACTGATGAATCAGTAACACTCGGTAAATATATTTGCGTGAACGATCCGAACAATTACGGAATTTCTGAATGTCCTTGATGTTGGCAGGTATGCAAAAGGAGCCCTACTGGTGGGACGAGGCACCGCGCCAGGATGAAACCCCACCGGAGCTTCCTGCGCAGGTAGATGTGCTGATCGTTGGTGGCGGCTTCAGTGGCCTTTGCGCGGCGCGAGTTCTTGCGAAGGCGGGAAAATCAGTGCTCGTTTGTGAGTCGGACTACATTGGCTACGGCGCCAGCACACGTAATGGCGGCATGCTCGGTCCGAGCTTTCATAAACTTGGCGTGGCCGGGCTCAAGGCTTGTTACGGGGCGGATCGCACGCATGCCATCTTGCGGGAGAGCATCGGTTTCATTGATGGCGTCGCTGCGCTTATCGAAGATGAGAACATCGATTGCGATTTCTATCGTAGTGGCCGATTTCGCTGTGCATCACGACCTGAACACTACGAACAGATGTCTCGAGATCTGGAACCTCTGGTCGAAGAGGCAGGGCTCGAGGCGGAAATGATTCCAGCAGCCCGCATGCGTGAGGAAATCGGTTCGGATTATTTTCATGGTGGCGTGTATTACCACAACGATGGTGGATTGCATCCGGCTAAATATCACGACGGCCTGATCAAAGCTGTCCGCGCCGCGGGAGCACAGGTTGCGCCGGCGACAAGGGTTACCGGTCTGCAACGGAGTCCCAATGGCGATGGTTTTCGTGTGTCGACCTCGCGCGGGACCGTTACGGCGGGACAGGTTGCTATCTGCACCAATGGCTACACCGGCAACGTTACGCCCTGGTTCAGGCGCAGGTTACTGCCAATTCGCAGCGCGATGATTGCGACGGAGGAGCTGGCGCAGGACCTCATGCAGCAATTAATGCCAACGCGGCGCATGTACGGAGACAGTCGTCGTGTGATGGCCTACTATCGGCCGTCGCCAGATGGCAAGCGCATCCTCTTTGGTGGTCGCGCCGCTGGTCCGGGCGACAGGCCTGATGCGAATGCTCGTGACTTGCGTCGTTTCCTGGTCGACATTTTTCCGCAGCTTGATAAAACCCGCATCAGCCATGTCTGGTCGGGACTGGTTGCTTATACCTTCGATCACGCACCACATCTCGGCGAGCAGGATGGTCTTTTTTACGCGATGGGTTACTGCGGTTCCGGCGTAGCTCGATCAACATTCTTCGGTGACAAACTTGGCCACAAAATTCTTGACGATGGCGAGGGCGACACGGCTTTTGACGACCTGCCTTTTGAAACTCGGCCGCTGTATACCGGCACGCCATGGTTCATGCCGGCGATAATTCACTGGCACCGGTTTATCGACCGGTTGGGTTTGTGATGTGCACGAAGCACGACGATCGCGCAATGAAACCGATTACCTCGGCTCCATTTAGAGTCTAATTGTAATTCTGAAACGCAGTGAAACCGGAGTCGTGAAATCGAGTGAAACCGGGGTCGAACCGAGGTTTTCAAAACCTCGGTTCGACCCCGGTTATTCGGTTATGCAGGTAAATTAATTGTGATTTCCGAATGCAGCGACCAGCTCAGCACCCTTTGTCTCGCGCAATGCCGCACACAATCTTGCACTCTCTACCGCCTCTGCAAGAGGCCTTTCGTATCCAGGCACGAAATCGGGGTCGAACCGAGGTTTTCGAAACCTCGGTTCGACCCCAGTTATTCGATTATGCGGTTATTCAGGTAGATTACTTGTGATTTTCGAATGCAGCGACCAGCTCAGCACCCTTTGTCTCTCGCAATGCCGCACACAATCTTGCATTCTCTACCGCCTGCGCAAGTGGCCTTTCGTATCCAGGCAAATCGTCTGCATGGGAAGTAACGAAAGCCTGCCAGTCATCAGCGCGTTCGGCAGTACAAAAAGAACTTCCCAACGACGGCAATACCCTGGACCTGAATGACTCCGGGATTCTCTGGATAATGGCGTCATCGTTTGCCCTGATCCAGGCATACGTCAGGTCCGTGGTGGCCGGACGAACCATCTGCCTGGCTATGATGCCCAGCGCCTCTGTACCTTTGAATTCTCCGGCCATCAGTGCCACTTGTAATTTCTTAACCAGCTCAGGGTCCTCGACACGCGCCAGGGCGCCGGTCGCGGAACCACGGAATGCCGGGTCTTGCGACGTTATTGCCTGTTTGAGCAACAAATTGAAAAACGGCTCCCCGATGTCCTGTACGCCGATACTGAAAACGGTTTCAAGCTCGCTGGCTGGTGCGGCGCCTGGATCGGGTTCGCCATTCAGTCCGATACTTGCCGCGGCCTGCTCGGCCAGTGGCGCTCTCATGGCCTCATCTTTCGCAATGACAATCAGGAATCGTTGCATCCGCTGTCGCAATATACTGGAGCCCGGATCCGTCTTGTCAGTCAGCTTTACATAGCGAGGATGCACAATGTCCCGAAATGAATTTTGCAGCGGTTCGAGCTGGCTGGCGCCAACGACCCCGGTAATGGCTTCAAAATTAGCCATCGCTGCACTTGCGACATCCCAGGTGTCGTGTTCAATGAGTTTCGCCATGCCGCTGACGTAAGCCTCGGCAGTTATTGCATCCGCCCGCAATGCTGCATCCAGGCTGTCAGCAACGACCAGTGCTTCTGCGGGTGGCAGATCTGCGGAGCCTGCGATCAGGCCCTGCCAGCTGGCGTCATCCATGGCGAAGCGGTAGTAGCCGGTTCCATCAGCGTTGGGCAGGACCTGGCTCGGACAGCTCTCGGCATCGAGTTTGATCGTCTGTTGCTTGCCGCTGAGCAAGGTGCAGGTACTTTTTCGTTTACCATCGGCGGTGAAAGCTACGCACATGGGGATATGCCATTCACTTGCATCAGGATCGATAGCCGAGCCGAGCGGTGCGTATCTGCTCTGGGAAACCTCGAGAAGCGGATTCTTTTCGTCCGCACAGTTAAGGTTTACCGAAAGTAGCGGGACGCCGGGTTGCTCAATGTATGACTTGAAGGCCGTCTCAATTTCAGCACGTTCCGAACCTTCGGCGACAGACGCGATAAAATCTTCAGCCGTTGCGGTTTTGTCTTGATTACGGTCCATGTGCAATCGAATTCCCGCCTGGAACCGATCCTCACCGACATAACGTTCCAGCATTGCCAGAACACCGCCGCCTTTCTGATAGGTAATGCCATCGAAAGCGCCAGCAATCATTTCGTTGCTGTCTATAGGCTCACGAATTTGTCTTGCGGCTGCCAGCGAGTCATTCGACATCGCACTGAGTGCACCCTTTAGCGTTTCCCGATCGAATTCCCCCTCGGGCCAGTAGTCGTGCGCCGCCTTGTTCATCATCCAGCTAGCGAATGATTCATTGAGCCAGATGTCGTTCCACCAGCTGGGGGTCACCAGATTGCCAAACCACATGTGCGCCATTTCATGGGCGTGAACGACCGTGTATGCGCGCCGCTGGTTGATTGGTGAATCTTCGTCCATGAGCAAGAGATATTCGTCATAGGTAATGGCGCCGATATTTTCCATTGCGCCACCGAAGCTTTGCGGCATTGCGATGAGATCCAGCTTTTTGTAGGGGTAGGGCGTACCGAAGTATTCTTCAAGCACAGATAGCAGCCCATCCGTGTTCTTTAGTGCGTACTGCAGGCGCTCACCAAGACCTTTGGCAGCAATACCGCGAAGGTGAACCTCACGGTCACGTATCGAGTTTGGTGGAATCATGCCGTAGTCAACAAGGTCATAGGGGCCTACCGCGAACGCGAGCAAATAGGTCGGCATAGGTCTCGTCGTCTCGAAAATATGCTTCACGAATCCGTCGTCCAATGTTTCAACAGATGCTTCCGGTGTCGTCGTTATCACGACATCGTCAGCACGTGCGATAACCGACAAATCGAACGGTACCTTGAAACCGGGCTCATCGAATCCTGGAAATGCTTTGCGCGCAGCGGTCGGTTCAAACTGCGTGACGGAATAGGACTCTCCGTCACGATCGACTTTGAACAGTGCGTTAGCGGCTGTGTTAAAGGCTGCGCTGTAAGTAAAGCGCAGTGTCGCAGGGCCTGCTTCGACCGCTCGTGCGAGTGTTACCAGAGCGACGCCGGAATCCAGATGTTGTTCATAGCTCGCATCGATGCGCTGTGCTTCGCCATCCTCCAGGTAGACCTCAGAGACGTCCAGGTCCTTGCCGTGTAACCAGATACGCTCGCCAGGCGCATTGATCGCGATGTCGATGGCGACCGTGCCGGAATAGCGGTCCTGAGAAGGATCAATGCGGAGCGCCAGACGATAATGATTGGGAACGACGGTGTTGCCCAATTGACCGACAGGAGCCGAATCGCTTATGTCTGCAGCCGCTTCCGCTGAGGAATCTGGCGCTGCAGAAGGCGTTTCGGACTTCGAACAGCCGCTGAGGAGGGCGAATGAGGCGGTAAAGCAGATTGCGATCTGCAGGATGCGGAGTTTTGACATCAATATTCCTTCGTGGAAAGCGAGGTTTTATTACCGGTATTCGATACAGAATAGGACATATTGTTCAGGGTTGCTGAAAAGCACACCTTACATAGATGCCTCTGGATGGGGATGGGTTGCCGCTCGCAATGTGCGGCCTCACAGATTACTGTAGCGCGTGTCGGCATCCTCGGGCCTCATTGCAACTATGTCTGCCAAGAAAACACCCAGTACTTTGCGTATCGGCTATCGCTATCGCCCAAATCGGCTCGCGGCGCAATATGACGCCATAGTCATAGGCTCCGGCATGGGTGGGCTGACAAACGCAGCGCTCCTCAGCGAGCTTGGCTGGAAGGTCTGCGTACTTGAACAGCATTACACGGCCGGCGGCTATACGCATTCTTACAACCGCAACGGTTATGAATGGGATGTCGGTGTTCACTACATTGGCGATGTTGGCAGCAAAACACGCAGCCGGCGCATGTTCGACTTTTTGTCCGGCGGCAAGCTCGAATGGGCGCCAATGGACGCCGAATATGATCGGTTCTATATTGGTGACAAAGTGTTCAACGCGATCGCCGGCAAGCAGGCTTTTCGCGACAATCTCGTGGCAAGTTTCCCAAAAGAAGAGCAGGCGATCGATCGTTACCTGGAGTTACTCGCAGAAGTGGGTGGGGCAATATCGACGCACAGCATGGGCCGCGTATTGAAGCCATGGCAGCGCACACTGGGTGCACCATTATTGAAATGGCGCACTCCCGCCAATATGTATCGCAATACTTACGAAGTCCTGAGCGAACTGACCGATGATCAGGACCTGATTGCTGTCCTGTGTGGTCAGTGGGGTGATATGGGCTTGCCGCCAAAACGATCGGCATTCATGGTGCACGCGATGATCGCGCGACATTATATGTATGGCGGTTATTACCCGATTGGCGGCAGTTGGCGCATTGCCGAAAGTATTATCCCGAAAATACAAGAAGCCGGCGGTGAAGTTTTTACCTATGCGAAAGTGAAACGCATTCTTCTCGAAGATGGTGAAGTAAGTGGCGTCGAGATGGACGACGGCCATCATATCGATTGTCCCTGTGTCATTTCCTCGGCCGGTATTGGCAATACATTCAGTGGGCTATTGCCGACGGATGTAGTCGAGGAGTCGGGTTACGAAAACTTGCTGGAGACAGTACGGCCAAGCATGGCTCATCTTGGTGTATACATCGGCCTCAAAGAAACTGCGCAACAGCTTGGCCTGCCAAAAACCAATTTCTGGATTTACCCAGGTAACGATTACGATGCGGCGCTTGATAGATTTTTGCAGGACAAAGACGCCCCGTTCCCGGTCGTCTACATCTCGTTCCCGTCGGCCAAAGATCCCGACTACGAAAACCGACATCCCGGCACGGCAACCATTGAAATCGTCGCACCCGCGCCCTTCGCATGGTTTGAACAATGGCAAGGTACGACCTGGGGCAAACGTGGCGAGGAGTACGAAACATTCAAAGCGCAACTCGGTGAGCGCCTGATGCAACACCTGTACGAAAAACTCCCGCAATTAAAAGGCAAGGTAGATTACTACGAAGTTTCAACACCGGTTTCGACAGAATGGTTCAGCGGCTATCAGCACGGCGAGCTGTATGGTCTTGATCACACCGCAGGTCGGTTACGCCAGGAATGGCTCGGACCGCGCACAAAAATCCCGGGCCTGTGGCTGACCGGGCAGGACGTACTCACCTGCGGCGTCACCGGCGCGATGATGGCCGGCATGCTAACGACCATGGCCATGGTCGGCATGCGCAAAATGACCCCTCTAATGAAAAAAATCTACGGCTAAACCAACGCCAGACAACGAAAGCACCTGTAGGAGCCCGCCCAGCGGGCGAAATAACGACGCCCAGCGGGCGAGTTAGCGTAGCTCCAAAAAGTGTGCGCCAAACAACCCCAACCCCAACAACAATAAGATAGCCTACACCCCATCACCAGGGAGTAGTCATGGCCCATCCAGGCACAACAGCAAGCCACGCCAATATCCACGAACTGGCCATTGCACTACGCCTGGACGAAACGGCCTATCGCCGCGCCCTCGAAATAGCCGGGCTGTCCCCGGACAGCAATGATTGGCGCCGCTACATCGACCACTTCCTGACCGCTATCGGCGCACTACTAATCGTCGCCGGCGTCACGGCATTCTTCGCCTGGAACTGGGCCGATCTCAGTCACCTGTCGAAATTTGCACTGATCCAGTTCGGTATCGCCGCCAACGTGGTTTTGGCGTGGCGACTCGGTATCGATTCGATCGGCGGTCGCGCCAGCCTGTTCGCCGGCGCATTCCTGGTCGGCGTGCTGCTGGCTGTGTTTGGCCAGACCTATCAAACCGGCGCCGATCCCTATGGCCTGTTTCTTGGCTGGGCTGTGTTGATCCTGCCGTGGGTAGTTATTGGCCGGCAAGCAGGCCTGTGGATGCTTTTGCAGGTACTCCTGAACCTCGGTTTCATCATGTACTGGACGCAGGTGATCGATCCGCCCGACGGCTGGTGGCAACTGTCGCAGCTACTTGGCCCGTTAGTCTGGCTTGGCACGCTGATGCTTGATTCGACCATGGGCAGTTATGTTTTCGCATTAAATGCAATCGCGTTACTGGCCTGGGAGACAGCGGCGGGTCGTGGCAATAGCTGGATGCAGGGCCGCTGGTATCCGCGTGTGATCGCATTCGGCGCACTAAGCACAGTGCTGATACCGACATTAATAATGATCATAGCCGCAAGTTTCGGGGAAACCGCCGGGCTCGGTTTTATCTCACCACTAATATTCGGCGTTTCATTCGTGTTCTGTCTCTACTTCTACCAGTTTCGCCGACTCGACCTTTTCATTCTCACTCTCTGCCTCTTTGGCGCAATCATGGTGATCATGTCACTGTCTGTTCGCTTTATGTTCAGAGACATCGGCAGTCTGTTATTCCTGGCGATTTTATTAATTGGGCTGGTCGCCGGCGCTGCGTACTGGCTGCGGGCCATCGCGAAACGATGGGAGATGAATCATGAGTGACGCAAGCGTTTCCCTTGAGGACGTACTCACCGGCCTGAGATCTGAAAATCTCGTGCCGGTTGAGGCAGGCGATCGTGCGGCCAGTTTGATCGATTCCATGCACGCGGTGCAGCCCTGGTTTATTCGCGCAATGGTTGGCTTTGGCGCATGGCTTGCGAGTCTCTTGCTTATCGGTTTCGTGATTGGACTAAGCCTGGCCCTGGAAGGTGGTTATAGTGTTATCGGTCTGGGCATGATCGTCGCTGCTGTAATTTTTCGTCAGCGTTCTTCTGCAGACTTTATTGTGCAGTGCGCGCTCGCTGCCAGTCTTGCCGGGCAAGGCTTGTTTCTTTACGGCATCACTGAGTACAAGTTGAGCGGAAATTACGACGCGTTACTAAGCATCATAGTGATCATGAGCAGTGTCCTGTTCGTTATTTTCCCGGATCGCATTCATCGCGTGTTGTCGGTGATGTTTGCCACCAGCGCGTTAACGATTCTTCTTTATGTGCATGAACTGAATTCCATAGTGCCGGTACTTGGACCAGTTTTCGCCGCCCTGTTAATAATTCTTTACAAACAGCAGCCGAAATTCGCGGCAAGCGGCAGGGGTGCCCTGGTACGACCACTCATGACCGGAATGATGTTAAGTGCGTTTGGCTTCCTGCTGTTGTCGACGGTCTATTTACTGCCGGCGCTGGATGTTGATTATGCGTTCTATCCGCGACCGTGGGTTTCAACGATATTGCTGGGTGCGTCGTTTCTCTACCTGGGTTCAGACGTCTGGTCGCAGTTTCTTGAGGGTAAGCAAAAGACCGTGATACCTGTAATGTACGGACTGATGGTCGTTGTGATTGCCGCAGCCTGGGCAGCACCCGGGCTATTGCTGGCACTGATTGTCGTCATGCTTGGCGCGAGCTCCGGAAACCGCGTCTTCATCGGTGCCGGCATTACGTTTCTTGTGGTTTTTCTCAGCACTTATTTTTATGGCATTCAGATAACCATGCTGACAAAGTCCATCACACTGGTGGCCACCGGAGCGGCAGTCTTGCTGGCGCGTTGGCTGATACTGAAAGTCGTGGCGCAAGCAGATGGAGTACCGGCAAATGTTCAATAAGCGGCTCAACTTGTCGGAGCAAATGCGCCTGATCATAACGGGCGTGATGGCGGTGATCATTCTCGGCTTCATTAACATCGAGATTGCCGGCAAAGAACGCATCATTAGTGAGGGTACGACGATGTTACTGCGTATCGCACCGCGCGATCCACGCTCCCTCATGCAGGGCGACTACATGGCACTGCGATACTCGATGGCTCGCGAGGTGGCCGCAGCAGCGGATGAAACTGATACCAACGATGGCAGTGTCATTGTTTCGCTACGCAACAATGAAGAAGCGGTATTTGTTGCTCTCTATAAAGGCCAATCGATGACGCCAGGGCAGCATTTATTACAGTTCCGTAAACGTGGCGAATCAGTTCGTCTCGCCAGCGATGCTTTCTTCTTCGAAGAGGGGCAGTGGCAAACATACAGCGGCGCTCGTTTCGGCGAAATTCGTGTGGACGACGAAGGCAGTGCAGTCCTCATCGCTCTCCGTGACGCAGAAGGTGTACGCATGGGCCCCGCGTTGCATTAAGCGCGCGATATTCGATCAGGAGATATACGCCGCATATCGTACTGAGACCGCCCTCACATCCCGAATGACCCATAGTTGCTACGTTGTGACAAGACGGTGACGGCGTGCTATCGGAGGGTATTTGGTGATGAAAGGAAAACGGGTTCTTTTCTTGTTCGCACTCCCTTTCTTTGGCGTTGGCCTCTGGATGACCTGGTCGGTCGGCTCCAACATTGTCGAATCCTGGCAGATGCATCAATGGGTACAGGTCGATGCAAAACTGTCGCGTGCCGGGTACGAGCGATATTCGGGGGACGAATCGGATACTTATGAAGCGTACGCCGAGTACACCTACCGCTATGGCGGGCAATATTACACAAACAGTCGTGTCGCTATTGCTGGTGGGGCGGACAACATAGGCGACTACCAGACAGACCTCGGCAACCGGTTAAGTGGCGCGATGAACCGCGGTGAGGACATTCTCGTTTACGTTAATCCGGATGCGCCGGCCGACGCCGTAGTTGATCGTTCATTACGTTGGGGACTGATCGGTTTCAAATCGATGTTCCTGTTTGTATTCGGCGGCGCCGGCCTGGGCCTGATTATTTTCGCTTTTCGTGCGCCGAAAGAGAAAGATTTGTCGGCCCCCGAATACATCGATAAACCCTGGCTTGTTAACGACGATTGGCAAATCAATATCCTGAAATCAAATTCGAAGCTGGCGATGTATGTGACCTGGGGCATTGCCACATTCTGGAATCTGATCTCGGCACCGCTGCCTTTTGTCATCTACCGGGAAGTGATCGAAAAAAATAACTACCCAGCGTTGCTTGGCCTGTTATTTCCAATAGTCGGCGCTGCGCTCATAGTCTGGGCCGTGCGGCGTACGCTCGAATGGAAACGTTTCGGCCCGGCACCGGTCGCACTCGACCCTTTTCCAGGATCCATCGGCGGGCACGTCGGTGGCACCATTGAGGTGAACCTGCCGTATAACCCGAACGCGAGGTTTTCCCTGACACTGACAAACCTGCACAGCTACATTTCCGGTAGCGGTAAGAACCGCAGTCGCAACGAAAGCGCAGAGTGGCAGGACGTACAGATCGCACATACCTCGACTGGTGCAAAAGGAACACGACTCAGCTTTCGCTTTGCAGTACCAGAGGGTCTCGATGAATCCGATGCTGATCAGAGTGAAGATTCGTATTACATCTGGCGCCTGAATCTCAAAGCTGACCTGGCCGGTGTCGATATCGATCGGGATTATGAATTACCTGTTTATGCGACACATGAGGAGTCGGCACACTTATCCGAAATATCCCTCGAACAGGCCCGCAGCGAGCAAAGTCATATTGATGTTCAGGCAGTTGAAAAGGTGGTCAACCTGAGCTATGAGACAGGCGGCCGCGCCATGCGTTTTCCAATGGGGCGCAACCTCCTGGCTGGCTTAGGTGGATTTCTGTTTGGTACATTGTTCTCGGGCGCCGGCTGGTACCTGATCAGTAATGAAGGCCACCTGTTCATGGGCAGCATATTCGGTGGAGTAGGCTTGCTGATCGTGGTCTCTGCCCTGTACTTTGTTCTTAATTCGCTTGCGGTTGTGCAGGCCGGCAGCGATATCAGGACGGTACGCCGAATTCTCGGCGTACCCGTAAAACGCATGCGAATGCGACGTGCCGATTTTGTTCGCTTCAAGAAGAAAGTCTCATCGAGTTCCCAGTCTGGCGGCAAGCACGTATTGAACTATTCGATCTCCGCCATCGACAGCAGCGGACAAAAGATGATTGTCGGTGAGGGTTTTAGAAGTGCCAGTCAGGCAGACGCAGCTGCGGTCCTGATTGCCCGTGAGTTCGGCCTGAGAGTGCGCGATGTCGTGCTTGAGTCAGGCTCGAAAACTGTCGACTACAACCTGCTTACCGCAGATTGATCGCAAATCCATAGCGGCCGACCCCGAATCTCTCGGAGGTTTACGATGGCTATGGAATGCAGCATAAACACTGTGTTTTGATTTGAGATTCGTCATGGATGATTGATGGCTGTCCGCAGTTACTTGCCATTGAAAGGCAAGGTAGATTACGACGAAGTTTCAACACCGGTTTCGACTGAATGGTTCAGCGGCTACCAGCATGGTGAGCTGTACGGTCTCGATCACACTGCAGGTCGGTTACGCCAGGAATGGCTCGGACCGCGCACAAAGATCCCGGACCTGTGGCTGGCCGGCATGCTAACGACCATGGCCATGGTCGGCATGCGCAAAATGACCCCGCTGATGAAAAAAATCTACAGCTGATACACGCACGGATGACCGGTGTCCTCACATCACGATAAGAGTATCGACTGGCCGGATTCGGCGGTAACAGGCCGAGGCGATCAAAGTCATCGTTCCGGTTGATTCCTCAATTGATCCTTACAGCAAACATAGTCAAACTCGTCAAATAAGGCGAAAAATTAGTAAAATAGATCATTAATCGCCTAAAACGACGAATTGTATATATAGCATGCTTAGCATATAATTCGCCAATCATGACGAGATAAGTTAGAAAGATCAGTTAAATCGCCAAGAGTGACGAATATGAAATTAACCGAATTGTTGTCGGACGATATCGTTCTTGCAGAGATAGGCGAGCGGTTTGCCAGCCGCCGGATCGATTTTCAGCTGACGCAGGCGCAACTGGCGGATCAAGCCGGCGTTGCGAAGCGGACTATCGAGCGGTTGGAGAGTGGGGCGTCAATACAAATGCTCAATGTCATACGAATCTTTCGCGTGCTGGAACTGATACCGAAACTTGATCGCATCATTCCGGAAGTCCGGCCGCGACCCATGGATGTGGTCAAGCGCAAAGCGAAAGTGAGGAAGCGGGCATCTCCATCTCATAGTAGCGAGTCCTCTGATGAGCCATGGACCTGGAATGATCCGGAATGAGCCAGGGTGCGAAAGTCAGGTTGTGGGGGCGAACAATCGGCGCGGTTGCATTGGAGGAGGGCGATCGTGTTGCAACTTTCGAATATGATCCGGCGTTCGCAAGAAGTGGCATTGAAGTATCCCCTTTGACAATGCCCCTCTCTTCTCGCGTTTTCGCCTTTCCCGAATTGTCCAGACAAACCTATTACGGCCTGCCAGGATTTCTGGCAGATTCGCTTCCGGATAAATTTGGCAATGCGTTGATCGATACCTGGCTGGCTACCCAGAACCGCAAGCCAGATTCATTTAATGCGATTGAACGGCTTTGTTACACCGGGCAGCGCGGTATGGGCGCATTGGAGTTCTCTCCCGAGATTGGACCGAAGGTAAGCCAGGCACGGAAAATACAGATTAATCAACTGGTAGATCTTGCGTCCGACATTTTGACAAATCGGAACGACCTTAAGGCGTCATTCGAGACGCAGTCCCGCAAGCAGGCGTTGACCGGTATTCTAAGAGTCGGAACTTCGGCAGGCGGTGCGCGAGCAAAAGCGGTTATCGCCTGGAATTCAATGACGAACGAGGTTCGTTCCGGACAGGTTGCGGCAGGAAAGGGATTCGACTACTGGTTGCTTAAGTTTGACGGTGTAAAAGGGAACAAAGACAAGGAGCTTGAGGACCCGAAAGGTTACGGCCTTATCGAGTACGCCTATTACAAGATGGCGACGGACTGCGGCATCGACATCAGCGAGTGTCGTCTCTTCGAGGAAAACGGCCGAAAACATTTCATGACTCGCCGCTTTGATCGACTCGAAGGTGGTCAGAAAATCCACATGCAGTCGTTATGCGCGTTGGCGCATTTCGATTTCAACCTTGCTGGTGCTTACAGCTATGAGCAGGCGCTGTTCACAATTCGCCAACTTGGATTGCCAATGCAAACTGTAGAGGAGCAATTTCGCCGTATCGTATTTAATATCGTCGGCCGCAATCAGGACGATCATGTCAAAAACATCGCTTTTCTAATGAACAAGCGCGGCGACTGGTCGCTCTCGCCGGCATTTGACATGACCTACAGTTACAATCCTTCCGGTCCCTGGACATCAAGCCACCAGATGACGTTGAACGGCAAGGGGGATGATTTCGTTCTCGATGACTTCAAAACTTGTGCCAAAGCCGCCTCAATGAAGCGCGGACGCGCCGAGACTATTATCGAAGAAGTAAGAACGATTGTTGCACGCTGGCGCGAATACGCCGATGAGGCTGGTGTAAATCCTGAACAACGCGAGAAAATTCAGAGCACACTTCGCCTGGATCCTCTCTAGGTTTACCAGGGGCGGATGCTGACCCCGACTCATCCGGACACGCGATTTCTCAAATACAAGACGGTGACCCATGGCACCAAAAATTTTGAGCACCACCCGGAGACAAAGACAATGGTAGTCGATTGGTTTGTGCGAACCCTCGGGCCGGACTAACCGCCAATCGTTCTGCTGAAGTAGGCCTTCAGTCTTTGCCACGCGTCCAGTGCAGGTGCGGTATTGAGCTCCGGATCACGATCAACATGTAACCAGAAACCGTGGTTAATGTGATCGTAAATATGCACGTCATTCTCAATGCCAGCTGCACGCAGTGCGCTGACAAAAGAGTTCACGAGGTCGACCGGGATACCAGAGTCATTGCGTGCAAAGGTACCGTAAACTTCGTGATGAATTTTTTCCATTTCCTCCGGATCGTCTAACAGGCGACCGTAAAAAATTGCTGTTGCATCGTGTTCTTCGCCGCCGAGTGCGAATGACAAAGCGACGCCACCACCGTAACACCAGCCGATGGCACCGACCTTCCCGGTCGTATCGGATCGAGCCTCAATGAAACTTACAGCCGCGTTAAGATTATTGATGATCTCGTCGGGATCGGTAAGGGAACCATTCATGAGAGCCAGGTTTTCTTCACGTGTGGTGCCGATTTGCCCGCCATATAAATCCGCTGCAAGCGCGACGTAGCCCTCGGCTGCGAACGAGTCGGCAGTCTCTTTTACTCGTTCGGCAAGCCCATTCCACTCGTGAATCAGGATGATGGCGCCGTGAGGCCCGGGCGTTTCTGGCACAGCCAGGTAGCCAAGCGCCTTGTCGTTGCCGGAGTAGTAGGCGACATCCGATCCTTGCAATGGTCCTGCGTTGCCAGTAATCGCAAGCGGTAACTCGTCATTGGCGGTGGGTTCGAATGGAACGTCTGCGGTCGCGGTAACACTGGCGACCAGGAAAATCAGGCAAAGGAGTTTCTGCACATCGTTCTCCATTATTATTTCATCTACGGGCAAGGTAGCCAATTTTGTCCGGCTTATCCAGTAAGCAACCCGTTGCTGCCAAAACGGCCGGGTTACTTATCCATAATCGCATCGAGTTCGGCGATATAGCGCACCTTGTCCTCGTTGCTTAAAAAGCTCGCCGTAAACGCATTTTTTGCCAGCGCGTAGATATCATCAGCACTGAGGTTCAATGCCCGCTGGCTTTGCAGGAAGTTCTCACCGATGTAACCACCAAAATACGCCGGATCATCAGAATTAATTGTCACGCACAGACCTGCTTGCAAAAGTTCCTTGAGATTGTGTTCTTCGAGTGTATTGAAGACACGAAGTTTCAGATTGGACAATGGGCAAACCGTTAGCGGAATATTTTCTTTAACCAGTCTCGTGACCAATTCCACATCCTCCTGCGCGCGCACGCCATGATCAATGCGTTTAACTTTAAGAAGGTCCAGCGCTTCCCAAATATATTCAGGTGGGCCCTCTTCACCCGCATGGGCAACGGTCAGGAAACCTTCGTTCCGGGCGCGATCAAACACGGCAACAAATTTTGATGGTGGATGGCCCATTTCGGATGAATCCAGGCCGACCGCATGTATGCGGCTTTTATGCGGCAGCGCTGCAGCAAGTGTGTCCATCGCGTCGGCCGCACTCAAATGTCGCAGGAAACACATGATCACCCTGAACGTGATTCCCAGGTCTGCTGCGCCATCCTCCAGCGCCCGGTGAATGCCATCAATCACCGTCGTAAAATTGACGCCACGATCGGTATGCGTTTGCGGGTCAAAAAATATTTCCACATGACGGACGTTATCGCTGGCAGCGCGTTCAAGATAAGCCCACGTCAGGTCATAAAAGTCCTGCTCGGTGATGAGGACCGCCGCACCCGCGTAGTAAATATCGAGGAATGACTGCAGGTCGGAAAACTCGTAGGCACGACGAATTTCGTCTACGTCGGAATAGGGCAAATCAATCTGGTTGCGCTGCGCCAGCGCCATCATCAATTCGGGTTCCAGCGTACCCTCGATATGCAGGTGCAGTTCCGCTTTCGGTAGTCGTTCGATCAGCTTCGCTAGATCCATGCCCATCGCCAAATAGTACTGTAGGAGCCCGCCCAGCGGGCGATAAGTGATGGTGTGCACGCATCAACATCGTAGAATCGCCCGCCAGGCGGGCTCCTACAGTTCTTTAATGTTAGGTGCGAAAGCCCTATTAGCAGGCACAAAAAAAGGCAAGACCGCGAGGTCTCACCCTTTTTCGCGCTCAACTCCAGAGGAGTTTAAGCGCAGCCAGCGATGCAAGCATCGCGTGGCTTATAGCGTAATTAAACCGCTACGATGTTCTCAGCCTGAGGACCTTTCTGGCCGTCAGTAACAGTGAACTCGACCTTTTGGCCTTCTGTCAGCGATTTGAAGCCGTCGCCGGAGATAGCGCTGAAGTGGGCAAATACGTCAGGACCTGATTCTTGCTCGATGAATCCAAAGCCTTTAGCGTCGTTGAACCACTTAACGGTTCCAGTTGTTGTAGACATAGTTTTTTCCTATTTAATCAAGAGTATATAAAGCCTTATAGATAAGGCCATTTGGCGAGAAATGCTGCTATTACTTATGAAAAACAGGACGAGACACTAATGATGGTACATCGAAATGGTGTTACATAAATACGAGACGAACTTTCCAGCTGGCGCGAGTATAAATGGCATTTCGCCAGAGTCAATGTTTTTCCGTGCTAATTCACACAGTTAAGTATCAGATCTGCGCATTTCACAGTACTGATCCCAATATGGCGTGACCGTAATTAGAGGTAATTAGAGGGACAGTGACCCTAATTAGAGGGACTAATTAGAGGGACTAATTAGAGGGACAGTGACCCTAACTATCCGAGCAAATAGGGTCACTGTCCCTCTAATTCAATTCACACAGTTAAGAACCAGGTTTTGGTATTTCACAGTCCCGATCCCAGTATGGCGTGGCCGCAAAATGGTCAGCCAGGAAGTCAATAAATGCCCGTACCCGATGGCTTAGATGGCGTGCTGGTGGATAGACTGCGTAAGCAGTTGCCTCCGGCCAGGCATGCTCAGTAAGTATTGGCACAAGGTCCCCGGCCTTGATCGCCTCGTGAGCGATGAAAGTGGGCTGCATAACAATCCCCAGGCCATCGCTGGCCGCGATTGTGAGCAAATTGCCATTATTGGCCCGCATGGCGATCTTCACCCGAACCCGCTGTTCAGCGCCCTCAGCGTCTAGCCAGGACCAGTGCCCCGGGTCACGCAGGTTGCTATACACAAGACAGCGATGATCCTGTAAATCGTCAGGCGTCGCCGGCGTGCCGTTTTTCTCGAGATAGCGCGGGCTTGCACAAACAACAACCCGCGACCTGAACAGTCGCCTGGCTATTAATGATGAATCGCTGAGTTTGCCGATCCGCACGGCCACATCGATATCCTCCCGGAGGAGATCAACCTGGCCGTCATTCAGATCCAGGTCGAACTCTACTCGTGGATGCAGCTGGCTGAATGCGTCGATGGGTGGGCCCATATGTAGAACGCCGAAAGACAAGGGCAATGCCACCCGCAAGCGTCCCTTCAGCTCAATATGCGCTTGTGCGACGGCTGATTCAGCCTCTTCAAGATCTGCAAGAATGCGCGCCGAACGCTCGTAGAAACTGCGCCCGGTATCTGTCAGGTTCAGGGATCGCGTTGTACGCCGCATCAGCTGTACGCCGAGATGCTCCTCAAGCGATGACACCCGGCGGCTGATCGCTGATTTGTCGGCATTCAGCCGCTCTGCAGCGGCAGTAAAGCTGCCGGACTCAACGACGCTGACAAAAGCCTGTAAATCCTCAAATTTATCCATATTGTTGCCAAAAATAGAACAATGATATGTAAATACTACTATTTATCGAGGAATACACAACATAGATACTCTCTTCAACGGTAAAGAAATCCAGTCCATTTGGCTGGCAAGCAGGAGAAGAACATGCAGAAGACGGTAAAAGTACTAAGAATAGATGCGAGCGGACGCCGCGACCAGTCGTCCACACGGGCGCTAACAGACAACCTGATTGACGCCATTGAGGATCGCTACACCGACGTGGAAGTTGTACGTCGCGACCTTGCCCACGGTATGCCGCATGTGGATCAGGACTGGATCGAGGCGAACTTCACACCTGATGAGGAGCGAAACGCAAGCCATCGGCAGCAATTGAGCTACTCCGATGCCCTGGTTGATGAGCTCAAGGGCGCCGAGGTTATCGTCATCGGCGTGCCGATTTACAATTTCGGTGTACCTGCAGCCCTTAAAGCATGGGTAGACATGGTGGCACGCGCCCGCCTGACTTTTCGCTACACCGAGAACGGTCCGGAGGGTCTGCTGAATGGCAAGAAAGCGTACCTGGTGGTGGCCAGTGGCGGGGTTGCCATTGATAGCGAAGTAGATTTTGCAACGCCATACATGCGTCAGGCATTGCGTTTTCTCGGTATCACCGATATTGAAGTCGTGGCAGCAGCACAACAAAAAAAGCGCGGCGATGAATCCATAAGCGATGCCCGCGCACAAATCGCTGACCTGATCCACATTGGCAAATCGCTTGCCCCTGTCAAACAGCTGGCGTGAGAAAAAATTTACTAAAAAATGGCTAAGGAGACTGACATGATCGCATTAAGACCTGCTGCTGAGCGCGGTGCCGTTAACCTGGGCTGGCTGGATAGCAAACACACGTTCTCATTCGGTGAGTATCACGATCCTGCCCACATGGGATTCGCCAGTCTGCGTGTTATTAACGAAGACTGGATCGAACCGGGGCAGGGCTTTGGCACGCACCCGCACCGCGATATGGAAATAATCACCTACATCATCAAGGGCGCGCTGGAACATAAAGACAGCATGGGCAATGGCGCAGTTATGAAACGCGGCGATGTACAACACATGACGGCTGGAACCGGAGTCAGGCACAGTGAATTCAATCACTCGAATGATGAACTGGTGCATCTATTGCAGATATGGATCCTGCCAGGAGAGCAGGGATTGACGCCCGGCTATGAAGAAAAAACTTTTACAGATGCCGAGAAGAAAAATCAGCTGCGTTTGGTCGCATCACCGGATGGCAGGGAAGGTTCGCTGGTCATCCATCAGGACGTAAACCTGTACGCCAGTATCCTGGACCAGGATACTGCGATCATGCATAACTTCGACGCAGGTCACAGCGGCTGGATACAGATCGTTGCAGGCGAAGTGGAAGTCAATAACGAAACTCTGAAGGCGGGTGATGGCGCTGCGATTGAGCAGATGGCCTCGCTTGAGGTCAAGGCAAAAACCGGTGCGGAGTTTTTGTTGTTCGATATGGCGTGACACGCGACTAATCTCCGGATTCGATTCACTGCTGTCCCATAAAGCTCAGCTGCATAGCGATGGAATGAAACATTGGTGCACTGTTGTGGCGTTCTTTGCTGATTTTAGGCATCGTCCGCCGGGCGGGCTCCTACATTGCTAAATAGAATTGTAGGAGCCGACCGTACGATAGATACACGTTCTTGAACCTCGTGATTATCCGTCTATCGGCACGGGCGATTGCCGACATAAGGTGTTTCACTCTGGCGCCAAATTTACGTTAATGGGACGGCGGTGAGTCAGATGTCAACTCTTCGGAAATTTGAACCTCGCAAGAAGACGGCCGATGTAAAACGGATGACGCCTCCTGGATTTCCATCAGGATATCACCGGTCACTATTATTGCTGGTGGCTGTCACGATCTGGCAGGTGACCCAAGGTGCGACAGCCGTGCCCATCGTCAGCCCGCTGAATCGGATCGTGATCTCGGTAGCAGGCTGAGCAATATAGGCTGCTATTGGGCCGGAAATAACGCCATCGGCACTAACATGCCGGACATCGCGAAACAGGCCAGGAAGCTAAGGCGTGTTAGTCGCCTTTTGTGTTTCAAACAGGAAACTACTGCGCGCTGGCTGGCTGTGCCAACGCCGGCTCATTCATCAGCCACAATCAAATGGATCCGGTGCAGGCCCTTCAATACCATTGTGCACGCTTGCCGGGGACAAGATGGTCAGCGTCGAGACGAAATTATTCTTGCCGATGTCTGAATTAGGGCCGATTTCAGCGGCGCCGCAAATGACCGTGTCCTGACCGATCACCGAGTTGGCACCGATTACAGATCCGGGACCAACAAACACATTTCGCCCCATCGTTACGCCGGGGCCAATTGATGCCGCATCACCGATCTCAATATCCTTGTTGAGTTTCGCACCGTCGCCGATATTTACATCTTCGCCAACGTTCACACCTTTTTTCAAATAGACATTGCTGCCGACACTGGTGTTGGCGCCAACTGTGACATCTTTTTTGAACCTGGCATCGGCACCGACAGTCACTGTTCGGTCAACATCAACATTCGACGAAATCATAACCGAGGGATCAACGCAGGCATCGCCGAAGCCGTCGCCGTTTGAATCGACCTGGTCCGGGTTGAACTCTGTGGGGCAGTTATCGCGCTCGTCGATAATGCCGTCAAATTCGGCATCAGTCAGAGAGAATACATACGCGGACCCCAGCTGCCTGCCGTTATCCTTATTGATCGCCGCACCGACGATGAATGATTTGCCGGCCATTGCGGGAGCGCCGAAGCCATCGCTGGGCGCCCCATAGCCTGTCGTTACTTTCGCCCGTTCGATCCAGTTACCGTTGGTCTGGGCAAAGACATATGCAGTGGATGTTCTGGAACCTTTATCGGCATTGCGTGGTGCGCTTATAAGGATTACTTTGCCGTTGATGGCGACGCGGCCAAAACCATCGTTCGCAGCGGCATCGCTCGCAGTCAGTTTCGCCTGTTCCGTCCAGACGCCATTGCTGCGCGTGAATACGTAAGCAGCGCCTGAGTTGTTACCGTTTTGATCATCGCCAATAGCACCGATTACCACGGTGTCGCCATTAATTGCGACTGTCGAGCCAAAGCTATCGCCTGCAGCGGCATCACTGGCAGTCAGTTTTGCCTGTTCTGTCCAGGTGTCACCCTGCAGTGCAAAGATGTATGCGGAACCGGCATCCAGACCAACCTCGCCGTAATCGACGTTGGTCGCCCCAACCACGATCGTTTTATCGTCGATGGCGATGCGACCGAACTGGTCGCCCGGCGCTCCGTCACTGGCGAGCAATTTTGCCTGCTCGGTCCATGTACCTCTGCTACGTTTGAAAACATACACGGAACCGGAGTCGAAGCCGTTATCGTCATCCGACTGCGCTGAAATAACCGCTGTGTTGCCGTCAATCGCGACCTGGCCGAACTCATCGCCTAATTCGCCGTCACTTGCAACGAGCTTGGCTTGCTCTGTCCAGGTGCCACGGGCGTAATGAAAAACATAAGCCGCACCGGCTGAATTCAGTTCGTAGGGATCTCCGGGCGATCCAATCAACGCGGTGTCACGATCAAGCGCTACAAAATCACCGAATCGATCTCCACTTACGCCGTCACTGGCGATGAGTTTGGTCTGTTCATTCCACGCCTGGCCATCGCGCTTGTATATATACACAGAGCCCGAATTAATGCCGTTGTCATCGTCATAACGCGCACCAACAATCACAGTGTTCCTGCTAATGTCGCTGTCCGATCCGAACAGGTCACCTGCGGCACCATCACTCGCAATGAGGTTCACATCTTCTACTATTTGAGCATTCGCAGCTGTCGCGATCAGTGTCGCTAAAATGCATGAACAGGCCAGCCTGCCTGGGACGTTCCAATTTGTTTTTTCCACCAGTTTCTCTTCCCATCTTGTCGCGGGGTTATGTTTATTTGTGTTATCGCGCCAGTCTAATTGATGCAGGGTGCATCTGCCACAGTGCCGGATTGTTGCGTACGGCGACTGCCTTATTACCAAATCGCATGAAGGTTTCAATCTAAGTGGTTGAATAAAATTGATAAAAAGTTGTCAAAATCTTCTCATTCACGTCTCATTCTGGTAAAACGCATGGCCGAAACTAGCCAATCTTTGAACCAGTACCTTGAACACATACGGCGATTTTTGACTAAATGGCGAGATTATCTGTAGAGGTCCGTCGGCGCGGAGTGAATTCGCCTGGCAAGACACCAGGTAAAACGATTGATCATGTTTGGGCAAATAATTTTATTGGAGATTTGAAATGTTTACGAATTTGTTTAACGAAAAACGGCAAGCTAGTGGAGCCGGAGCGATTTTGCTCGTAGCAGCACTTTTGTTGATGTCAGCGGAGTCAAGAGCCGATTCTGGTTTTTATGTCGGCGGCAGCGTGGGTTCGGCAGGCATTGAGATCGATGCTGGCGACCCGGGTAATCCTATAAGTTTTGATGAAGATGATTTCGCCTGGAAAGCGTTCGGCGGATACAACTTTGATTTGGCACTTGTAAACCTGGCAATCGAAGGTGGCTATGTCGATCTTGGCGGGCCATCAGCGGATATTGGCGGTACTCTCTTTGCAGTTGATGCAAATGGCCTCGATTTATTCGGCGTTCTTGGCATCGATCTGGGACCTATAGGAATTTTCGCGAAAGCAGGTGTTATTGCGTGGGATGCTGACGCTTCTATCGATGGCGTGGGCAGTAGTGATGACGGCACAGATCCGGCGTACGGTGTAGGCGCAAAATTCGGCTTCGGATCTTTTGCTATTCGCGTTGAATACGAGTTGTTCGACATCGAAGACACGGAAGACGTTGCTATGATTTCTGCCGGCCTTGTCTGGACTTTCTAAACCGGCATCAGGAAATTTTGATTTAGTTGGCTAGTACGGCCGCGACCCGCAAAGGTCGCGGCCGTTTTGTTTTGACAACGGCAACGCGCAAATTTTGCAGGAGCCCGCCTAGCGGGCGATCAACCCAAAACCACGCCACAATCCCGATAATCGTCAATAACCAATCCTCTCCCCTTCAAGCGCCGGCGTCGTCACCGGTAACCGCCGCACCCGCGTACGTTGTTCAAACGCATATCCAAGCGCCAGCAATCGCGGCTCACTAAACGCCGGCCCCATGAACGAAATCGATACCGGCAATCCACGTCCCGTAAATCCTGCCGGCATGATGAGGTCGGGAAAACCTGTCAGATTGGCGAGGATAACCGGGGATTTGCCGCTGCCGGGCGCGCCTTCGGGGTTCGGGTCAGGATCGACGCGCTCCGGGCGCACGGGTGAGGTTGGATACACGATGGCATCCAGGTTCTCCGCTTCCATTAGTCCGCCAATGATGCCGCGCATCAGGGGCAACGCGTGATCGCGCACGGCCAGGTAGTCGTAATCCGTAAGCTCGCCACTTTCAACTTCCTTGAGCATGAGCTGCCAACGGCCGGGGTTTGGAACTACGCCGTCCTCACGACGGGAGGTCAATGTCTTTGACTGCTTGACGAGATCTTCGAGGCTCTTCGGATATTGCGCGTCTGTCGTTGCCAGGTAGTCTTCAATCTGCGCCCGAAACTCGCGGTAGCGAATGGCGCGATAGAACTTTCCTCGTGATTCCAGCAGCCACTCCGGCAATGTGACATCCACGATCTCGGCGCCAGCTTCACGCATGGCTTCGAGTGCGGCTTCCATGATCCAGTCCACTTCTTCATCGCTGTCCATGAAGTCGCGGGCGACGCCGATGCGAGCACCCTGCAAAGCATCCGCATCGAGATACTGCGTGTAGTCTTTCTTGAACAGTCCGTCGCTCTTAACAGTGGCTGCATCAGCTGAATCAATCCCGGTCATGACGCCGAGTACTACTGCAATGTCATACACATTGCGCGCCATCGGTCCTGCGGTATCAAATGAGAGCGCGAGCGGAACAATGCCGTCCCGGCTAAGTAATCCGTGGGTTGGTTTGAGGCCGACAATACCGTTCGCTCTGGATGGGCCACGAACGGAGCCGCCGGTGTCGGTGCCCAGGCCCACAGGAGCGTAAGCTGCGGCAATTGCTGCCCCGGTGCCACCCGATGATCCGGACGGTGTCCGCCGTGGATCGTGCGGATTATAAATCGGGCCGCCAAGCGAACTCAGTGCATCACCCGATGCGAATTCGCTCATGTTCAATTTGGCCAGGATGATGGCGCCCGCAGCACGGAGTTGTTGCACGAGGAAGGCATCATCCGGTGGTATTGATCCTTTAAGCATGAACGATCCTGCTGTTGTCGGCATATCCGCCGTATCGAAATTATCTTTCAACACGACGGGGATACCGTGCAGCGGAGAACGCCTGCCTTTTGCCAGACGTTCGGCATCCATTGCGCGAGCGGTTTCGATAGCGTTGGGATTCAAAAGCAATATCGCATTCAACTGCGGGCCGGCATCGTCATAAGCAGCAATTCGCGCCAGGCTTAGTTCTACCAGTCGCTCTGAGGTCAGCGCGCCTGCATCAAAGGCTGCGTTGATTTCTTCAATCGTTGCACTCGTAAGATCGAATGTATCCGCGGCGGCGTTAAATGCGAGAGATAGTGCGGCCAGCGTCGCAAGTAAAGAATTGCGGCTGATGAAAATGCGTTTAACTCGTCCTGAACGATGTTGCAGTTTCATACTTTGCATCTCCTCCCCGTTGTCATTAAACAAAAACGCGCTAATAGGCTATCGCGTAACAATCCCGCCGCGGATCAGCCGCAGCGATGCGATTGCCGGTTTTCGGATCGAGCAGTACGGCTGTCGAACATCCGGAAATTTTGAACGGCGGCACGACGGTGACGTCGTGACCACGGTTGCGCATATCTTCGATAACGTCCTGACCAACACCAACCTCCAGATTGACCCGGTTGAAGCCCGTCGTGTGTGGCCAAAAAGACTGGTAAAGATGCAGCGTTTGCAGGCGTGGCCATTCGATGGCCGAATGCAGATTCGGGTACCAGTCTGGCCAGAACTCAACGACATTCAAAAATGTCTGCAGAATAGTTTGCTCCTGGTTGTCGCCACCCGGGGTACCAAGGGCCATTAGCGGTTCGTCATTAAGAAATACGATACTTGGTGTGAGCGTATAACGCGGTCGCGACCAGGGACGCAACTGTGCGGCCTTAGTCTTGTCCAGCCAGAATTGTTCACCACGCACGCTCATGCCAATGCCGGTATCGCCAAGAATCACAGCGCCGCCAATCCAGCCACCACTTGGTGTGCTGTCGAATACGTTGCCGTCTTTATCAATGATCGCGATGTGCGAGGTATCTTTGGCAGATTCCGGGAAATCGGTAACAGCAGCCGAAAGGTTTGCAACCGGCATCTCCTCGCCTGCCTTCCAGAACGACCAGCTGTTCACGTCCGGATCGAAGGGCAGCGGATCACCCGCAATGTAATTCTGTGAAGCATTCCCAAGATCTATTTCTTCAGCACGTAGTTTTGCATATTCCTTGGATAGTAATCCTGTGGCCGGTACTTCAACGAAATCCTGGTCTGCGTAGTAGGTATCCCGATCGGCATAAGCGAGCTTCATCGCCTCGATCAGCACGTGCGAGTAGTCAGCGCTGTTGTGCCCCATGGATTGCAGATCAAAGTTCTCAAGAATGTTAAGCGTCTGCAGCAACATCGGCCCCTGGCTGTTGAAGGGCTGTTTGTAGATGGTGTATTCCTTATATGTAGTTGCGACCGGATCCTCGACCCGTGCAAAGAACTCGGCGAAATCGGAAATTTCATAGGGCGCGCCGTTCTTCTTCAGGAACGCCACCATTTCTTCAGCGATGTCGCCTTTATAAAAACGATCCCGTGCCGCCTCGATGCCGGCTTCGCGGCCCTGGACGACTTTCG
>RCND010000191.1_pt1 | contig 34473 bp, 19 predicted proteins | sample 2041351 | NCBI WGS metagenome assembly RCND01 (sample SAMN09708230, study PRJNA481090) | Marine sediment metagenome, whole genome shotgun sequencing project. | biome: marine sediment; feature: ocean; material: sediment; isolation source: Sewage treatment plant 12B marine sediment (STP12B) ... | reverse complement strand
AAAAAGGAATTAAAATCATTTACGTCCGTAACTGGGGTCGTACGATCAAAGATGCGGTAGCCATATCTAATGCTATTAAAGCTACGTTCTTTTGTTCTTCCATTATACCCAAACTTTAAGTTTAGCTTTTCAGAAAGGGTATTACTTAAATTTATAAAACTGTTTAATTCTTCATCTTCAATACTTTGAAAAAATCGTTGGTTCTCAAAGGCTGTATTGGTGAAAAATACAGGATTGGTATTAGGGTCATCATCCAAGGCAAATTGATAATTTTCTAGTGTAATACGTTTTCTGTCCGGTTCGTCCGAGAATACTTTATTGTATCCTGCCCCCCAGTCTAATATCCATTTTTCATCAAAACTGTGTTGTCCCGTAAGCTGATTTACGAAAATCATATCTTGATTAAATTGAACATTTGAGACAAAGAACCCATCATCCGAAGTAATACCATCACGATTAAAACCTTCTCCTTCTAAACCAAAGAAACTCACTGCATCCGTTGAACTATTAATGAATAAAGAACTGTACTTTATTTTATGTTCGTTATTTATTTTGTAAACAATGTTTCCTAGCGCTGTAGTCGTTGTTTTGTAGGCGTATTCTGCCGTATTTGGAAAATCGAACTTTAGTACATTGGTAAAATCCCTTGCAGGTCCTTCCAGAAATTCATACCCATTTCTAAAACTTGCCGTACCAAAAAAGCTAAGCCTAGACTCCTCGTTAAGATTAATAGAATAGCCACCTTCAATAGCGCCATTAATGTTAACCGGTGTGGACATGCTTTCCGGATCTACACCATGAGACAATATGATGGCAAAGGGATTATTGGTATATCTGTTATAAAACCCAAAAAAACTGGTTCCTTCACTTTGTAAAAAATCTTCTCCGATGGCGTTGGAGTTTATACCGCTTCCAAGGGCAATTTCCAAATATCCGTCTCCCGTATATTCTTTAGAATCTATATTAACGTTTCCGGCAGCAAAATCACCATAGAAGGCCGAGTTATAAGATTTGCTAACCGAAACATTTTCTATAATACTTGAGGAGAACAGATTCAAATCTATGTTTTTCTTGTTCACATCATTAGAAGGCAGCGCTAGACCGTTCATTGTGGTGTTTTGGTAGCGGTCTCCAAGACCTCTAACGTATACATTGTTCGACCCTTGTTGTTTGGATATTCCTGAAATTTGGGCAACAGCTCCTGCTGCGTCATCGATTCCTTTTAAGGTCAGGGCCTCGGCACTAATAGCTTCCTGCATTACAGTTGCATTTTTTTGCTGTAAGAGCAAAGCGATTTCTGAATCCTTTCTTGCCGAAACGGTAACTACAACCTCATCCAAGGACATACCGGCAGATGCGCTCATGGGAACGTTAAGGGTGGTTACTTTATTAGATACTACTTCAATATTAGGTAGTTCCACGGTTTCGTATCCTAAATAACTAAAAACCAAGGTGTAGATTCCAGGTTCAATAGCTGTTAATTCGTAAAGGCCATCAAAATCTGAGGTGGTCCCTTTGGTAGTACCTTTGATTAAAACATTGGCAAAGGCAAGCGGCTCGTCATTGACTTCTTTATCAATAAGTTTCCCTACGATACTTCCGGTGTCTTGTGCAACTGTCTTAGTCAAGCAAATAAATAAAGCACATAGCATTAGTTTCTTCATCAAATAGTGTAGTTCTAAAATCTGGTGCAAAGAAACTAGCATGTTGTAAAAGTGGAGTTACGTACACGTTAAACCTTTATTTTATTAACGTTAGCTAAACGTTACTACATTAAATCAATGTTAAGCCACTCTTTGGTAATGGTATTATCTTTACTTTTGAGAAAACAACTTCACCATATTAGTATGAAAAAGAAGGACATTAAAATACTTTTAGTAGATGATGAGCCAGATATTTTAGAAATAGTAAGCTACAATCTTACTGCGGAAGGCTATGAAGTGTTTACCGCTAAAAACGGATTGGAAGGAGTCTCAAAAGCAAAAAAGAAACAACCTCATCTTGTTATTTTAGATGTGATGATGCCAGAGATGGACGGGATAGAGGCCTGTGAACTATTACGAAAGACTAGCGGATTGGAAAATACCGTAATTGCGTTTCTAACAGCCCGGGGAGAGGACTACTCTCAAATGGCAGGTTTTGATGCAGGAGCAGATGATTATATTACCAAGCCTATAAAGCCAAAAGTTTTGGTAAGTAAAGTAAATGCTTTGTTACGCAGGCATTTAAAGGATGAAAGTCCTGAAGAGGATATTACTAAGGTTGGGGATATCATCATTAATAGGGAAGAGTATAAAATTGTCAAAAAAGGGAAAGAGATTATTCTACCAAGAAAGGAATTTGAGTTATTGTCATTATTAGCATCCAAACCTAGTAAAGTATTTAAGAGAGAGGTTATCCTAGATAAAGTTTGGGGTAACGAAGTAGTGGTTGGAGGCCGCACGATAGACGTACATATTAGAAAACTACGAGAGAAAATTGGCGAAGAGCATTTTAAGACGGTAAAGGGAGTTGGATATAAGTTTGTACTCTAATGCCTGTTAAAGCCAAGAAATCCTATCGGTTCGCCTTTAGGACAGCCTTTTATATCACCTTTTTATCTGCCTTTTGTTTGGGCTTTTTGTTTTGGCAGTTTCAGTTTTTAAACGGGTGGTTTTTTATTTGTTTGCTCCTTTTTATATATCTAGTTTCCTTTGGTACGCTACAAGTACGTATCGAAAAATTTATCTACAAGCGCATCAAAAAAATCTACGATGATGTCGCTTTACTGGAATCCTCTACCTTGACCACAGATCCTATCACTACCGATATGCGCACCCTTACCGCTGAAATTGAAAAATTCGCAAAAGACAAGAAAATAGAAATCGATACCTTAAAGATTCGTGAAGAATATAGAAAGGATTTTTTAGGGAACGTTTCTCACGAATTAAAAACTCCTTTGTTTACCGTGCAAGGCTACTTAGAGACACTTTTAGACGGCGCCATGGACGATAAAAACGTAAGAAAAAAGTATATTTCAAGAGCAAATAAAGCAGTAGATCGACTCATTTACATCGTAAAGGATTTGGATTTGATTACCAAACTGGAAGTTGGGGACCTGAGGTTAGAAAAGGAGGATTTCAACATTATTGAACTCATACAAAGTGTTTTTGATCTTTTAGAGATGAAGGCCGCAAAAAATAATATTGTCCTAACGTTTGATATTTCTTATGACATTCCGATTATGGTCAATGGTGACCGAGAAAAAATACAGCAAGTACTTACCAATCTTTTAGTAAATTCCATAAAATATGGGAATGATAATGGAACTACAGAGGTAAGTGTTGAGAATTTGGTAAAGAACAAGGTTATTGTGCGGGTAACTGATAATGGCGAGGGTATTCCAAAGGAACATATACCAAGATTGTTTGAGCGGTTTTATAGGGTAGACCAAAGCGGCAGCAGAAAGGAAGGTGGCTCTGGACTGGGGCTAGCTATCGTAAAACATGTCATAGAAGCACACGGGGAAAAAATGTATGTTGAAAGTGTGGTTGATGTAGGTTCTGAATTTTCGTTTACCTTGGAAAAGAGTATACCGGAAGTTTAGGGTGATCTCATTTCATAATTTTTAGCGAATTCTTCATCGCGAGAACCCTTATCACGAAGGAACAATCTGTTGAATTTGTGTTCCAAAATAAAAGATGACTTCGCAGCCAGAACGCTAAGTGCGTTATGCGACCTTTATGAAGGCTGCTTGAGTAAAAATTTTGTTTAGCGATTACTGCTGTCTTCCTCCTACAATTCAATCATTTTTAAACTTTTCTATTTGGATAGACTATCAATTCTAGTGCATTTCATAGCTTTGTATACTTATATAGCAAATTGTGGGAAGCAAGAATAAACTTAAACGATTCAAGGAAAACGAAACCTTTAAAAACGTACTACAGCCCACGAGGGCAGAAGTTGAAAAAGGTTTTTCCCAACGGGGAGCTTGGAACGAACATTTCGGAAATAGTAATCCCATTGTTTTGGAACTGGGCTGCGGGAAGGGCGAATATACGGTGGGACTTGCAAAATTGTTCCCTGGGAAGAATTTCGTTGGGATAGATATTAAAGGAGCTCGCTTTTGGCGTGGTGCCAAAACTGCTTTGGAAGAAGGTTTGGACAATGTTGCTTTTCTGCGAAGTCAGATTGAACTCCTTGACTTGCTATTTGCAGAAAACGAAGTTTCGGAAATTTGGATTACGTTTCCTGATCCTCAAATAAAATACAAGCGCACCAAACACCGCATGACAAATAAGGTTTTTCTAGACCGGTACAACAAGGTACTAAAACCAGGCGCTTTAATGCATTTAAAGACCGATAGTGAATTTATGCACGGATATACTTTGGGATTATTACATGGAATTGGACACGAAGTTATTTATGCCAATCATGACGTCTATAAAAACGAAGGAAGCCCTAAAGAAGTTTTGGAGCTTCAAACTTTCTATGAAAATCAGTATCTTGAAAAAGGAAAACCGATTACCTATATCCAGTTTCGGATAAATTGATATTATGCAGCACCTATTGATTCTTTTTTTCGCTACGTTCTCTGCCGCTTTTATGGCAACCGTGCCGCCAGGATTATTGAATGTAAACGCAGCTAAAACCAGTGTGGAGAAGAACAAACTCAACGGTATTGTCTTTAGTTTGGGGGTTTCAACTATGATTATGCTGCAAGCCACGGTAGCGGTGTTTATTTCTAAATTTTTACATAAAAATCCAGAAGTGGTTGCCCAACTACTCAAAATTGCTATTGTGGTTTTTGCTGCTTTAGCGGTTTATTTTTTTATGGCTGCCAAACGCAACAAAAAGAAGAAAATCAAGGAAATAAAAATAAGTAAGCGCAGTAGTTATTTTAAAGGGGTATTTTTGGCTGGTGTTAATCTGTTGACGATTCCTTATTATAGCGGATTGAATATTATGTGGAACGCTTCCGGTTGGATAAAATTTCAGGTGTGGGATATTGTTACTTTTGTTTTGGCGGCGGGTACGGGAACCTTTTCAGTACTTTATTTGTATGTATTCTACTTTAATAAGCTAGAACACAAAACCCACAAATTTGCTAAAAACGCCAATTATATACTGGGATTTTTAATGTTACTCTTACTTATCATAACCATAGTGAGAGTGTACAATACCTAACATGGCAGATAATAATAATTTTTTTTCAAGGGTGTATGCCGTAGTTAAACAGATTCCGTACGGTCGTGTTACTTCTTATGGTGCAGTTGCTAAATATCTAGGTGCTGCCAGAAGCGCTAGGATGGTCGGTTGGGCCATGAACGCATCTCATACTATAGAAGATGTGCCGGCTCATAGAGTAGTCAATAAGCAAGGACTCTTAACTGGGAAGCATCATTTTGGGGGTACTAACCTAATGCAGCAATTGTTGGAGAGCGAGGGGGTCGTTGTTATAGACAATCAGATTCAGAATTTGGATACTTACCTATGGGATCCATGGAAAGAATTGGGAACACCATCAGATTCCTAGTCGAACGTAAGCGTAAACTGGGTTGTTTCTCGTGAAGTAACATTAATGCTGCCACCATGTAGCCGCATTATTTGTTTAGAAAGGCTAAGTCCAATACCTGTTCCTGTATTTTTAGTAGTAAAGAAGGGAACAAAAATTTCATCAATTAAATTTTCAGGAATTCCTGCACCATTGTCTTTTACCTGAATAAATTTTTTATTCATCGAGTTAATGCCTGCTGTAAACCGTATCATACCATCATCTATGCCTTCTAGAGATTGTTTGGCATTTTTTCCTAAGTTCAACAAAACCTGTGTCAATTGTTTTTGGTCTATATAAAATTCTAAATCAACGGGTTCTATTATAGTTTCTATTTTAATTAGTATTTCTTCTTTTTGTTCGTTCAATAATAAGGTAATCTTCTCTAATAGTGCTTTTGCTGGCACGAGTTCCCTGTCGGGTTCCGGAATACTTAAAAAGGTTCTGTAGGATTGCACAAAACTCATTAAGTCCGACCCTTGTTCTTTAATCACTTCCAGACCTTTGGTCGTATTTTTAATTTGCTGTTCGGAAAAATGGGTTGGAATGTCGGGGTTGCTACCCTTTTTAAAATAATTGAGAATAGATTCTGAAATGGACGTTATGGGTGTAATCGTATTCATAATCTCATGTGTTAGTACACGGATGAGCTTTACCCAAGAATCAGTTTCTTTTTCATCCAGTTCTTTGTGTATATCGTGCGCAACTACTAAAAGTAACTGTTCGCCCTCTATGGTAATAGGGGTGCATTTTAAACTTAGTTCCTTTTTACCGCGCTCGTTCCCTAGTTTAAAGATGGTGTTGTTGAAGGGTTGAAGGTCTTCAAATAGTTTGTATAGATCTTCATCAACTTGCTTTAGTTGTTTCACATGATTTAAAGGTCTGTAGTTTAAAAGTTCTTGCACTGTAGGATTAGCGTACAGAATATGGCCTTTAGGATTTATGGTAAAGATACCAATGTCTGCCTGTCGAAGTATTTCTTGATAGTACTGTTCCTGTGCTTGTTTTTTTAGATGGATATCCTGAATCATAGCGTTGAGCATATTCAAACTATGGTTTAGCTCTTCCAAGGACTTAACACTTAATTTTTCTGGAAATCGTAAGGTAAAATCCTCGTTTTTTATAGCATCAAAGAAATAGGCGATTTTACGGTTGGTCTGGTTTACGTAATTGATAAGTCCCGCTGTTTGAAATATCATAACAATTGCACCAATACTTCCTGCGATGTATTGTTTGTTGAAAAAGAAATACGCAGCAAGAACCACTGTAATCGTCATAAAAACGACCCGGAATACTAATTGTATATATATATTTCTACTTACCATTTTTTAAATTCAAGGATTATACACAAACACAATATCAAGTACGTTTTGTCTTAAATTTAAAGACTACCAATTCGTACTTCTAGATTCTTATGTTAACTAACCATTCTTTTTTTTCAACTTATTATAAAGCGTCTGCCTAGAAATACCTAGCTGTTCTGCAGCTGCGCTATAATTACCGTCATTCTGGTTTAAGGCTTTTGTAATCATAAGTAACTCCATTTCCTCTAAGGTACTTGGCCCGTTCTCCATAGATATGGTATTTCCAACTTCTAAAAGGAAATCTGTAGGTTTCAGTACATTGCCTTCAGATAGAATTACAGCACGTTCCATGGTGTGCAAAAGTTCCCTAATATTTCCTGGCCAATGATAGGCCATTAGTTTTTCCTGGGCAGCCTGATTTATTTTAAGACCTGGTTTTCCATATTTGTTCACGAATTTATTAAGATAAAAATCAGCTAGAACAAGGATGTCTCCTTCTCGATCTCTAAGAGGAGGTACTTCTACGCGTATGGTATTAATTCTATACAATAAATCTTCCCTAAAAAGACCATCGGCTACCATTTGGTCCAGATTGCAATTGGTAGCGCAAATTAATCGAATATCTACGCTGACCGGCTTATTAGAACCTACCCTTACCACAACACGGTTTTGTATTGCAGAGAGTAATTTGGCCTGTGTTTGTAAAGAGAGATTACCTATTTCATCCAAAAATAAGGTGCCTCCATTCGCAGCTTCGAACTTTCCTGCCCGGTCTTCCTTGGCATCTGTAAAGGAACCTTTTACATGACCGAACAATTCGCTTTCAAATAGGTTTTCTGAAATGGAACCCATGTCTACCGAAATAAAGACTTCATTGTTCCTCGAAGAACGATTGTGTAATTCCCTGGCAATAAGCTCCTTTCCAGTCCCGTTTTCTCCGGTAACCAGAACATTTACATCTGTTTTAGCTACTTTTTGAACAAGGTTTAGTACTGAATTTAACGCTTTAGAAGTGCCGACAATATAGTTTTTGTTCTGATTGATAAGCTGTTTTAGGTTGCTTTCCTGTTGTTTTAATTGGGTGATTTCTTTTTTGCTTTTCCGAAGCTCATAGGCCGATTTTACTGTAGTCAGTAATCGTTCGTTGTTCCAAGGTTTAAGGATAAAGTCGGATGCGCCTTCCTTTAAGGCTTCTACTGCAAGGTCAATAGCACCATAAGCTGTCATCATAATGACTGATATATGGGGTGCTTTTTTCTTTATTTCTCGCAACCAATATAGTCCTTCGTTTCCCGTATTTACCCCTGCTGAGAAATTCATATCCAATAGAATGATATCTATGCCCTTAAGGTTGGGGAATGAGGAAATCTGATTGGGATTGGAAATGGTCTGTACACTTTTATGCTCAAACTGTAGCAATATCTCCAAAGCACTTAAAACACTTTTATTATCGTCTATTACAAGGATGTTTGCATCAGTCATGCTATGGTTCTATTTTCTAATTTCAAAATTAATATTACGAGTCCTCCCCTTGCGTACATCTTCTCTGCTTTCGTTAAAAAGTATCCTGGCTTCAGTCCCAGTTATTCTTGATACGCACTCTAAAATTACAAATGAAAACCAATATATGGCATACACTGTCAAAATTTTGGACAATATCTGTATATTTATTTTACACTTAGGTTTATATAAATACCGATGAATTAACTTAAAAAACTGAAAATCAAACACTTAAATTTATGGCACGTATGTAGTATAGTGTTTGGCACAGTAATAAACATATGAATTTAAAAATTAGAATAATAGTATTTTTTTCCCTTGCATTAGGCCTTAAAGGTATGGCGCAGCAACAATGGACTTTGGAAGCATGTATTGCACATGCATTAGAGCATAATTTACAGTTGAACGATTTTGAATTTACCGAACTATCCAATAGGGAATCCTATCGGCAATCTGTGCGGGACTTATTACCCAACATCAATGGTTATATGGATTATAGTGTTAGTTTTGGTCGTCAGGTCGATCCTAACGACAATAGTATTGTAAATACTGATCTTTTTTCCAATAACTATTCGGTAAGCGCCTCCTTAGATATTTTTCAAGGTTTTCAAAAGTTGAACAGTATTAAGGCTTCTAAGTATTTATTCAATGCCACTAAAGAAGAAACTTTACAGCAAAAATATCTACTAGCCTTTAGGGTTATGAGTGCCTATTACGACATTCAGTTTATTGAGGGATTAATCAGTATCTCAAAAGAGCAGCTAGGTATCTCACAAACCAATTATGCCCTTGTTAAAAAACAGATTGAAATTGGTCTTATGGCAGGTGCCGATCTTTATGAGGCAGAATCTTTATTGTTGGCCGATGAATTGCTGCTTACGCAAAATGAAAACCGATTAGCAGCTGCTAAACTCACTTTGTTACAGGCTATGAATATTGAAAAAGAGAATGATATTACCATTTTGCCTGAATTTAGCGCAACAGCTAATATGATTACTGAAAAGAGGGTTGTTTCTGACTCAATTTTCGATACAGCCATGGACTTTATGCCATTAATCAAAGCACAAGAACTTCGCATAAAAGCTGCAAAAAAGCAAGTGGCGGTAGCAAAAGGTAATCTATATCCTTCTTTGGCTATACAAGGTGGTTATGGTAGTGGTTATTATGAGAATATTCGTGATACGTTGGGCGTCACCATCCCGTTTCGAACCCAATTTCGTGACAATACCAATCAGTTTATCGGGGTCTCTTTAAACGTACCCATAAGCAATGCATGGTCTGGAAGGTCCAGAGTAAAACAGCAGAAAATTGCACTCGATAGGGCCAAAAATAATGCTGATATTCAAGAGCAAGAATTATATCAGACCATACAACAATTGGTACAGGAATATAATGCGTTGAGCACTGAGGTATTGCAAACAAAAAAAAGAAGTGAATCCCAAGGAATGGCATTTTCCATTGCCCAGAAGAGATATGAAAAAGGATTGATTAATGCCATAGAACTGGGCAGTGCAAAAACCCTTTATGCTACGGCACAAAATGAAAATTTGCAAGTTAGATTACGGTTAAAAGTGAATAAAAGTACACTAGAGTTTTACCAAGGAGTAACAGTATTTGATATAAAATGATAAGTGCTAAACACGCAATACTAAAATAGAAATGGATATTAAATTAGAAAAGAAAAAAGGATTACGCCCAAAGCATTACGGTTATATAGCCATCGGGTTATTAGTGCTTTTTGTGGGTTATCAGTTGATTTTTGCTACCTCTGTCTCCACCTTTAGGACGGAGAAGGACAAACTCTCTATTGCCGAGGTAACCCAGGGTAAGTTTGATGATTATATTACCATCAACGGAAACGTTGCTCCAATCACTACCATTTATATGGATGCCTATGAAGGTGGGCGAGTAAATGAGAAACTGATAGAGGAGGGCACCATGGTTAAAAAAGGGGATATTATCTTAAAACTCGAAAACATGAGCCTCTATGAGCAGATTTTGGCCAGTGAAAGTAATTTGGCATTAAAGCAAAACGATTTACGCTCCACGAAACTAACGTTCGATTCTCGTCAGGTAGAGGGTAGGAGGTCACTGGCAACGGCCAGTACAGATTTACAACGTCTCAAAAGAAATTTTCAGCAAAATAAGGCACTTATGGAAGATGAGCTTATTTCCCAAGAAGTATATCAATTGTCCAAAGAAAATTACGAGCTCTCCCAAAAACAATATGATATTGTAAAAATGCAGACGGTAAATGATGATGAGCTACGTATAACGTCCTTGTCTGGATTGGATACAGATTTAGCCAGAATGCAAAAAACCTTAGGTATGGTGTATCAGCGTTTAGATCATCTGAATGTCCGTGCTCCTGCAGATGGCCAATTAGGCTTTTTAGATGCCGAAATAGGACAGAATATAGCCAAAGGGCAGCGTATTGGTCAGCTCAATGTGTTGACAGATTATAAAATAGAGGCAGATATAGATGAACATTATATAGATCGTGTAAAAAGAGATTTGAGTGCCGTATTGGAACGTAATGGCAATGATTTTGAACTCCGGGTACGAAAAGTATATCCGGAGGTAAGAAACGGTAGATTTCGTGTCGATTTGGTCTTTGTGGATGAGAGACCTGAAACCATACGTACTGGACAGAGTTATAATATCAAATTACAATTGGGCGAGTCTAGTGATGCACTGTTATTGCCCAAAGGAAGTTTCTTTCAAAGTACGGGAGGGCAATGGATATTTGTTGTGACACCTGGAACAGACGAAGCTATAAAAAGAAACATACGAGTAGGGAAACAGAACGCTAGGCATTATGAGGTATTGGAAGGGCTGCAGGCAGGAGAAGAAGTTATTACAAGTAATTATGATTCCTTTGGAGAGGCAGAGCGTATCGTGTTAAAATAAATTAGAAAAAATCACAAACAGTATTATAAAAACAATCCTAATAACAGTAAAAGCATAACAAAATGATAACAATTAAAGATTTAAAAAAGAGCTTTAAAACAGAAGAGGTGGAAACGCTTGCTTTGAACAATGTAAACCTTAAAGTAGAAGATGGTGAATTCGTAGCCATTATGGGTCCATCGGGTTGTGGTAAATCTACCTTATTGAATATTATTGGGATGCTGGATAATCCTACAGAAGGCAGTTACAATTTTGCTAGTCATGAAGTAGCTGGGTTAAAGGAAAGTCAACGAACGCAATTACGTAAGGGGAATTTGGGCTTTGTGTTTCAGAGTTTTAACCTGATTGATGAACTTACTGTTTATGAGAATGTAGAATTACCACTTATCTATCTAAAAATGGGAAAAGCAGAGCGTAAGGAAAAAGTAATGAAAGTATTGGAACGTATGAAAATTGCCCATAGGGAAAAACACTTTCCACAGCAATTATCCGGCGGACAACAACAACGCGTGGCCATTTCTAGAGCCGTAGTAACCAATCCAAAACTAATTCTTGCGGATGAGCCAACGGGTAACTTGGATTCTAAAAATGGTATAGAGGTAATGAACCTTTTGACAGAATTGAACCAAGAAGGGACCACCATTGTCATGGTTACGCATTCCGACAGGGATTCGCATTATGCTCATAGGGTGGTGAATTTATTTGATGGTCAAGTAGTAACGGAGAGTCAAAATAGAGCCATTGGAGCGATGATGTAAAATCCTCCTAGCTATAGACAGGCGGAAAATTGCATGCTGGGTTTTTTTGGAATGAATAAAAAACTGCTCTCTGTAATCCTGAGCGTAGTTGAAGGGCAAGCTGGGGAGCCACTTTAGTGCAGCCAGATGAATTTTGTGATTAAGTTTAGAGACTAATATGTCTTTTCTTTTACAAGTAGAATCCATTTGAGGCTGCTGAAAAATTGGCGAGTATAATAAAATAGAATTAGGAGTTTATTCATCAATGTATGCTGCCCCGATACGTCGGGGGTTTCAGCATAAAATCAAAGTTTATTAGAATTGGCCATTAATCACGGTCATTTGGAGGAGTTGAAGTGAGTTAAAAGTAGGGTTGAACCATCAATCAGAAATACTGAAACCAATACTGTATGTGAAACAGAACATCATGATAAAAAACTATTTTAAAATTGCATGGCGGAACATCGTAAAGAATCCAGGATATTCTATAATTAATATTGGAGGTCTAGCCATAGGAATGTCTTGTTTCTTGATGATTTCCCTGTTTATTAGGAATGAACTGTCCTATGATAGCTATCATGAAAAAGGGGATAATATTTATAGGATTGTTCATCATGGTAGTGAAGACAAGCTTGAAGATAGATGGATTTGGGGAAACGCTCCTGTTGGCCCTGCACTTAAAAAAGATTTTTCTGAGGTAGCAGAAATAGTTCAATTTTCTGGTAGGTCGGATATTTTGTTGGAGTATAACGAACGTTCTTTTCAAGAAGGCAATTCATTTTATGTGGATGAGACTGCTTTTGATATTTTTAGTTGGCCCTTGCTCTCTGGCAATCCTAAAACTGCATTAAAAGACCCTTATTCTATTGTGCTAACAGAAAGTACGACTAAAAAATATTTTGGCAACGAAGATCCTATTGGTAAAACTATGGACGGCGTTGGAGGGAGGGCAAATGATGGTATTTATACGGTTACTGCTGTAATGAAGGACGTACCGGCTAACTCACATTTCTCTTTTGATGTGCTTATGTCCATGAGCTCTTTTTATCAGTCGCGATCAGAAATTTTTGAGTGGTGGGGCTATGTAGATTTTTACACCTATTTTTTGGTAAATGATAATTTTAATCAACAAGTTTTTCAGGCGAAAATGCCGGAATTCTTGAAACGAAATCGTCCCGAAGAAAATGCTGAGGATTTTTATGACCTTTCTTTTGAACCGTTGAAAGATACCTATTTGAACTCCGCCGCCGCTAGGCAACCCGGAGTTACAGGTAGCCTCTCCAATATTTATATTTTCGCGCTGATAGGACTCTTTATTCTAATTATTGCCTGTATCAACTTTATGAATTTGGCCACGGCCCGTTCGTTGGAAAGAGCCAAGGAAGTGGGTGTGCGTAAAGTAATTGGGGCAGACAAAAAAGGATTGCGTTATCAGTTTTTAGGAGAGTCCTTACTTATGGTGCTGCTCGCTTCAATATTAGGTTTGGTATTGGTCATGCTAGGTCTTCCCGCCATGCGGAATATTACCGGTAAAGCGTTTCATTCTGCCGAAATTTTTAATGTTTTTAGTCTTTCATTATATTTTGGCATCGCTTTGTTGACAGGCCTGCTAGCAGGCTTGTATCCAGCTTTTGTGCTGTCTAATTTTAAACCGTCAAGTGTACTCAAAGGAGTTTTTAGAAGTTCCAAACAGGGCATCAACCTAAGAAAGGGTTTGGTTATTTTTCAATTTTCACTCTCCATTGCTTTAATTGCCAGTACAGTTATTGTTTATTTTCAGTTGGGATTTATGTTGAATAAAAATTTAGGCTTTAATCGGGAGCAACAACTGGTAATCGATTTTAATTGGGATGGTCAAGTAATGGATAATATGGAAACCATTAAAAGTGAGTTTATGGACCTTCAAGAAGTAGTTTCGGTCGCAGGTTCGAGAACCGTACCTGGAGGTCACTTTCCTGGCGCAGGAACAGATATTGAAACTTTTGAAGGCAAAATGGAGAATTTTAGCCCTTTTTTGTATGAGATAGACTTTGACTTTATTCCGCATTATGAGATAGAAGTGGTTGCTGGAAGAGCTTATTCAAGGGAGTTCGTAACAGATTCTGTTTCCTCTTTAATGGTGAACGAAGCCGCCGCCAGAAGTTTTGGTTATGCCAACCCTACGGATATTATTGGGAAACGTTTTCAGCAATGGGGCCGAGAAGGAACTGTTGTTGGTGTGGTAAAGGATTTTAATTTCATGTCTTTACATCAACCGGTGGCACCTTTGACCTTGCGTTATTCTCAATTTGGCAAGTATTTATCAATGAAAGTCAAATCCAGCAACATGCAACAGGCAATTTCTAGTATTGAGCAAAAATGGGCAGAACTGGCTCCGCACCGTCCGTTTCTTTATGCTTTTTTGGATGAATCCTTTAATACGCAGTATGAAGCCGATATCAAGTTTAGAAAATTATTTACCTTATTCTCCTTCTTGGCTATTTTTATTGCCTGTTTAGGTCTGTTAGGATTAGCCACATATAGCGCTGTACAACGCACCAAGGAAATTGGAGTCCGTAAAGTTCTGGGTGCTGAGGTATCCAGTATCGTAAAGCTATTATCTATTGATTTTATTAAACTGGTTTTGATAGCCATTGTTGTAGCCACTCCTTTCTCATGGTATGTGATGGATAAATGGCTTCATGTATATGCCTACCAAATAGATATTAGTTGGTGGATTTTCGCCTTAGCTGGAGGCATTGCATTGTTTATTGCCTTGGCAACAGTAAGTTTTAATGCGATAAAAGCGGCGAGGGCAAACCCAGTTAAAAGCTTAAGGACAGAATAGGGTCTTAAAGCTTAGAAGCGGTGCTTAATAAAATAAGAAAAACGAGAACTATGTTCAAAAACTATCTAATAATAACCTGGAGAAACCTTTTTAGAAATAAAGCGTATTCTGCTATCAATATTGGTGGATTAGCTATTGGAATAACCGCCTGTTTGTTGATATTACAGTACGTAGCGTTTGAAACGAGTTATGAGAATTTTCACGAAAAGAAGGACCGGGTATATAGGGTAAAACAAGAAAGATACAATGGCGGTAAGTTAGAGACTGAATGGGCCGGGGGAGCCTTTGCCCTAGGAAATCATTTTAAGGAAGCCATTCCAGAAATAGAGGAGTATGTGAAAGTCATGCAATCTGGCGATATCATTGTGGAAGTAAAGGATGAAATTCTAAAAATCGATGAGGTATTTTATGCGACCAATTCATTTTTTGATGTCTTTTCCTATATTTTGATTGCGGGTGATGTGGCTTCTGTTTTAAAAGAACCTGGAACAGCTGCCATCTCTGAAACTATGGCTATAAAGATATATGGCACCAAGGATATTATTGGCAAAACACTCCCTATCAATGGTGGAAACAATTATCGGATAACTGGTGTGTTCAAGGATATGCCTTTGAATACCCAATTACAACCTAATTTTTTGGCATCCTATGCAACATTTGTGGATAACGTCAAAACCAATTCTAATGGAGAGCAAACGCCGGAAGATGCATGGGATTGGGATGGTTGCCTTACCTATATACTACTTAAGGAGGGAGCTAGTGCTATGCAGGTGGAAGCAAAGTTTCCAGCCGTTGTAGCCGAGAATCAAAGTGATTTTTCAAAACAATCGAATAGTACCGCGAAGTATTTTTTGATGCCCATCACGGATATCCATTTAAATTCTAATTTTATGATGGAACCCGGCCCAACGGGAGATGGTAAGACTGTGTACCTGCTTTTGGGTATTGCCTTCTTTATCATTATCATCGCTTGGGTAAATTATATTAACTTGGCTACCGCTCGTGCCATTGGAAGAGCAAAGGAAGTGGGTGTACGGAAAGCAATCGGTTCCAATAGAAAGCAGCTCATTACGCAGTTCTTTTTTGAATCAGCATTGTTCAACACCTTGGCCTTGTTTCTCGCTCTTGTTTTAATGGCGGTCATGATTCCCTCCTTCAATCAATTATCCGGTCAAGAACTTTCCTATACCCTATTCACAAAAAGCTCGTTTTGGTTACGGCTTTTGGGCTTGTTTGTGGTAGGAACCTTTTTGTCTGGGGCATATCCTGCCTTCGTGCTCTCTAGGTTTAAACCTGTTGATGTGTTAAAAGGAAAAATGGTGTCTACCAAACAAGGGGCTGTATTAAGAAAATCCTTAGTGGTATTGCAATTTGCAGCATCCTTATTTCTGTTGATTGGGACTTTTACGGTGTATGAGCAGATACAATTTATGCGCAAGGAGTCTTTAGGCTTAGATATAGATAAGACCTTGGTTATTGTACCTCCTATTGTTTCCGATTCTACGTATGCGAGCCAAATGACCGCTTTTAAGGAGAATCTCTTGAAATACCCATCTATTGAAAGTGTAGCTGCAGCAACAACGATACCGGGACAACCGGTAAATTGGAACGCGGGTGGAATTAAATTGGTTACCCAAGAACCAGAGCAGGCGAAGCAATATAGAGTTATAGGTGTGGATTACGACTATGTAGATCAATTTGGCTTGGAGCTGGTGGCGGGGCGTAAATTCTCAGAGTCCTATGGAACAGACCCAGAAGCTGTTATACTCAATAGGGCGGGTATTATACAATTAGGCTTCAATAAGCCAGAGGAAGCTATTGGGGAACGTATCGATTTTTGGGGAAATCAATATACCATTATAGGGGTATCGGATAATTTTAACCAACAATCGTTGCGATTGCCGTACGAGCCATTAGTCATGCGGTTAATACCGGATTTACGTGGTTATTTCACTATCAAACAAAGCTCGGAAGATATAGCCCAAACCATTGCACAGGTAGAGACAGAATGGAATACATTTTTCCCAGGGAATACCTATGAATATTTCTTTCTAGACGATCACTTTAATGATCAGTATAAGGCTGACCAACGGTTCGGAAAAGTGTTTGGACTCTTTACGGGGCTTGCCATATTAGTGGCCTGCCTAGGGCTTTTTGGATTAGCATCTTTTACCACACTACAACGTACAAAGGAAATTGGTATTAGGAAAGTTCTGGGCTCGTCAGTACTGGAAATCTTAAAACTATTGTATAAAGAGTTTGCCTTTTTGCTAGTTATTGCCTTTTTAATAGCCATTCCTATTGCTTGGTTTACCACAAGTAATTGGTTGCAGAGCTATGCTTTTAGAATCAATATTCATTGGAGCTATTTCTTATTACCCTTTGTAGTCATATTGTTTATTGCGCTGGTGACGGTAAGCTTCCAGACTATAAAAGCATCTTTGGCAAATCCAGTAGATAGTTTACGAACGGAATAAGGTCCACTTCTAACGCCTCTCATGTGGGAATTAAGAAAAAGTGCTAGTTAAAAGCGTTCTTGAAAAGTGATGGCCTTCGACTGAATAAAAAATATTAAATGAACCAGATTAAATTTTTAACCATTGTCTTCTCATTAATTTTATTTCCAAAGACAGTGTTATCACAGAATATAGTAGCTAAAACAAATCAATTATTCAAAGTTGAAGAAAACGAACCTGGGTTTTCTGTTGCAGTTTTTAAGGGCAATGATATACTTTTTGAGAATACGTACGGGAGCTCAAATTTAGACTACAATATTCCAATTACCAGTAAAACTGTTTTCGATATAGGCTCAATTGCTAAACAATTTACAGCCGCAGCTATATTATTATTGGAACAAGAGGGGAAGTTATCTCTAAAAGACCCTGCTTATAAATATATAGATAAGCTTCCTCGCTATAAAAAAGGGAATCCAACAATTGAACATTTACTAAACCAAACAAGCGGTATAAAAGAGGTTGATCATTATTTTGGCGTAATTGATTTGCGCTTCCGAGACTACATAACGCAGTCACAAGTAATGAACATTATTACTAAAGTTGAACAGCTTAGATTTAAACCAGGAGCCCATTTTTATTATACGAATGCTAACTATATAGTACTGGCCTCTATCATTGAGAAAGTGACAGGGGAACGTTACAGTGACTATTTACAAAAAAATATCCTTGATCCGCTTAAAATGGGAAACACCATTTTTAATAATGACGTTTATAAAATTGTGAAAAATAGAGCTATTGGATACACAGAAGAGGAAGGGGAAATTTATAAAACGCATTTTCATTCTATAGTCTATGATGGCGATGGCCAAATTTTAACCAACCCTAGAGATATGTTTAAATGGCATCAGAACTTAAAAAATGCCGTGATTGGTTCACCAGAACTATGGAAAAAGATGCATACGAAAGCAAAACTAAATAATGGAACATCGATAGATTTTGGGTTAGGAGTAGAATTTGAAACGTATAATGGCTTCGAAGCTTTTGGTTTTGATGGTATGAGTGTGGGTGGTTTTGTCTCTAAATATTTATATTTTCCAAAACTGGATGTAGCATTTTTCACCACACAAAATACATTTGATTGGGACTTTAGAGAACGCTTTTTCCAGTTTGTCGATTTGCATATTCCTTCAAATAAATCTAAGCATAAGGATTTAGAATACAGCGAGGTAGAGCTTTCAAAAAGTGGCTTAGAAAAGTATGAGGGTACTTATTTATTTTATTATAATGACGAAGATCGAAAAGCTAATTCCATAAAACTAAAAAACAATACGCTTTATGCCTTAACGCTAGATGGAGATACAATCGGAAAACTTAAACCCATTGGAAATCACAAGTTCATTTTTTTAATGGGAGATAGTAAAGCAATCGTTCAATTCAGCTTTAAAAATGATAAAAAACAGTACACATTTGATGAATTAGAGAATACAACACCATGGTTGTTTAAAGAGTTTCAACCTTATCAGCATACGGCGGAAGAATTGAAAAAATTTGAGGGACACTATTACAATAAAGAATTCCAAATTGGAAAAGTGCTACGATTGGAAAATAGCACATTGATGTACTATCATAGAAATGGCGCTTGGAAAGAAGAAGTAGCTTCACTCTCTAAAGATTTGTTAGAGATATCTATAAGTCCGATTGAATTTAGACGTAATAAAAATAATGAAATAGTCAGCTTTAGTTTAATGGGAGTGGTATTTGAAAAAATAGAGTATTAGGGTTTGGGAAATATAAGGTGAGATAGTTTAGATGATAGCGGTCTTTGCATTATTAGGGAGTTGACAAATTTTTGAATTTAAATTAGGATAATACTTACAAGAAAAATAAAGAAACTATGTTTAAGAATTATCTAAAAATCGCTTGGCGAAATCTTTGGAAGAATAAAGGATATAGTGCCTTAAATATTTTTGGTTTGGCCATCGGTATTACGTGTGCAAGTCTCATACTTCTTTGGGTAGCCGATGAGCTAAGTTTTGATACTGTTTTTCCCAAACAGGAAACGGTTTATTACCTACCTACAAATCAGAAATATGAAGGCGAATGGGATACCTATTATTCCACGCCAATGTTATTAGCTCGGGATCTTAAACAGGAAATACCCGAGATAAAGAGGGCTGTAGCTACCTCTTCACGAAATTTACTATTTACCGAAGGTGAAAATGGAATTAATAGAAACGGAATGTACGCAGATACTGATCTTTTCGACATCTTCAGCCTTCAATTTATAGAAGGAAGTAAGGAGAACGCATTCGCTAGGCCTGACGCTATTGTATTAACACAAAAGACAGCTGCTGACTTATTTGGAGAAAACGTTCAGGTGATGAATAAGACTTTAAGAGTCAATAATACCGATAATTACCATATTACCGGGGTTGTAAAGGATTTACCGGTAAACGTTAGTTTTGGTTTTAATTGGTTGGCACCTTTTGAGCGGTATTCTACTGGTGTAGAATGGATGCAGGAATACGGAAGTAATTTTACTGACACTTTTGTTGAATTAGCACCCAGTGCGGATTTTGCAGCGGTAAACGAAAAGGTCAAAAAGATGCTGCCTTCTAAAACAGAAAATTTAGATACCTATGCGTTTCTACATTCTATTAAGGATTGGCATTTGAGGTCTCATTTTGAAGGTGGAAAAATTGTAGGTGGTCAAATCGTTTATGTGCGCATGTTTCTGATGATTGCGCTTATTATTCTGTTCATAGCCTGTATCAATTTTATGAATCTATCCACAGCCAGAAGCGAAAAAAGAGCGAAGGAAGTGGGTGTACGAAAGGTACTTGGTTCCACTAAAAAAAGATTGATTACACAATTTATGACCGAAGCATTGCTTACGGCGATGCTGTCAGCGGTCATCAGTATTATTTTACTGCTATTGATACTGCCTCATTTTAATATCATGGTGGGTAAAGAGTTGGCCTTCCGACTTTGGGAACCGGTACATACAGGAACTATTCTAGGGATTACATTTGTATGTGGTCTTCTTGCTGGGTGGTATCCAGCCTTTTTTCTTTCGGCCTTTAAGCCAGTAGAGGTCATAAATGGTATGAAATCTAAAAAAAGTGGTGCGGTGGTTTTACGAAAGGGACTAGTGGTGGCGCAATTCGTTGTTTCCATCATGTTTATTATCAGCACGATTGTAGTATATCAACAGATACAACATGTAAAAGGTCGAGATATAGGATATGATAAGGAAAACCTTATAAAAATGCCGGTTAACGGGGATGTGGTACAGAACTTTGACCCCATTCGAAGCGACATGATTGCTTCCGGTCTTGTTGAGAATGTAGCGCTTAATAATTCTAACATTCTTTCCGATGGCAACAATGGCTCCGGTTTTGAGTGGAAAGGAGGTACGGATGCGGAAGACGTGTTGATTTCATTTAGACACATTACCTCTAATTTTTTTGAAACTACAGGTATGCAAATTATCGAAGGCAGAGGTTTTGGAAAAGATGTGGCAAGAGACAGTTCTAACATATTGATTTCAGAAACCTTTGCACGTTTGATGGGAACGGAAAGTCCCGTGGGAAAAATAGTGACCCGCGGACAACCGCTCACGGTCATTGGTGTCGTAAAGGATTATTTATATGGTGATATGTACAATACTAGTGGTCCGGTAATGTATTTCCACAATCCTGATTATGCTAATTTCATGTATGTAAAAACAAAATCTGATGCGTCGGGCACTACTGCATTGGCAGCTATGGAAAGAGTAATGAAACGACACAATCCTGCATTCCCTTTTGAATATGAGTTCGTAAACGACGCCTTCAACGCAAAGTTTAAAAGTGAAAAATTATTGAGTGATCTCTCTAAGATATTCGCTTTTCTGGCCATTATGATTTCATGCTTGGGATTATTTGGGTTAGCCGCTTATACGGCAGAGCAACGCAAAAAGGAAATTGGCGTGCGAAAAGTGTTAGGATCTACTGTTTCTGGTATCGTTACGTTATTGTCAAAAGAGTTTATGCGGCTTGTGGTTATTGCCCTTCTGATAGCTGGTCCCTTGGCTTGGTGGGCCATGAATAACTGGTTAGAAGGTTTTGCCTATCACATAGAAATCAATATATCGGTATTTGTAATTGCAGGTCTGGCAGCCATTTGTATTGCTTTGATGACCGTGAGTTTCCAAGCAGTTAAAGCGGCTTTAGCAAACCCTATAAAGAGTTTAAGAGCCGAGTAGAATTTCCTTTTTAACAGGTGCCGCTGAGATAGTTGTAGGCGAGAAGATGCAGTTGTGAAAGCGCGAAACATGGAAAGGGCATCAAACTAAGTAACAAATACTGAAATAAGTTCTTAAAAAAAGAACGAAAGTCGGCAAAAAAAGCACTTAGTTTTCATGGATCTCCCTGTAAACATATTGTACATGGTATGTCAATATATTTTACAGTGGAGTATTTTGATAATAACTTAACTATTTGATTTTTAGTATATTGAATATATGGCATGAATATCGATTCGGTTAGTATTCATCATATCAATCAAAAATCGAACAGTCATGTTTAAAAACAACCTAAAAACTGCTTGGAGAAGCATTAAAAAGGATAAATTCTTTACTACAATCAAAATCGGAGGGTTTGCAGTAGGCATTGCTGCATGCCTATTAATTGCCTTGTTCATTCGAGATGAAGTAAGCTACGACGAGCACTACGAAAATAAGAACCAAATTTATAGGGTCGTGATGCAAGGTAAGTTTCAAGGGGAGCTTTTTAAGAGCACCCATTTTCAACTGCCCTTTGCCGATGCCTTACAGACCGATTTTCCAGAAATCCAAAAGGCAGGTAAAGTAAATACTATTGAGATTTTCGGTGCCGGAAAACGAGGTATGCGTTTGCAGGGAGAATCACAGAATAATTTTGAGGAGGGCTTTATTCTGGCGGATCAAATGGCCTTTGAGATTTTGGAGCTTTCGTTGGAACAAGGTAATCCTAATGCCGCTCTGACTGACCCAAGAAGTATGATATTATCCAAAGCGAAGGCCGAGAAGTACTTTCCAAACGGAAATGCCCTAGGCCAGACCGTCATTCTAGATAATGATGATGCCAAACCATATCGGATAACCGGGGTAATGAAAGAGGTGCCTAAAAATTCACATTTGAATTTTGATTTTGTACTTCCGATTGTGGATACTAACGGCGGTTGGACCAATCAGAACTACTTTACCTATGTCTTAGTAGATCAGAAAGCTAGTATTGCGGAACTGGAGCAAAAAATGAAATCTATTGTAGAGAAATATATCATTCCTGCTCAAATGGAACGGGGTCGTGCGCCAGATTTTATCGAAGTGCTTCGTGGGATAGAATACAAATTACAACCTGTGACCGATATCCATTTATATTCCGATATTAAAATGGGAGATGGTCTAAAGCACGGGGATATCCGTTTTGTTTGGTTGTTTGCTGCCATTGCAGGATTTGTCCTGCTCTTGGCCATTATTAATTTTATTAATCTATCCACGGCAAAATCAGCGAATAGAGCTAAGGAAGTTGGTCTTCGAAAAACTGTTGGTGCCTTTAAACACAATCTTGTTGCCCAGTTTCTGACGGAATCTGTTCTGTTCAGTATTATCTCTTTTGTTATTGGTGTTGTATTGGCTTGGGGCTTGCTTCCGGCCTTTAATACCATCGCAGCTAAAACCATAATAATGCCTTGGATGGTATGGTGGTATTTACCGTTGCTACTAATTTCGGCGCTATTGATAGGAGCTGTTTCCGGCTTGTATCCAGCTTTTTATTTATCGGCTTTTAGACCGGTTGATGTATTAAAAGGCAGTCTTAGTATTGGCAGTAAAAGTGGAAGACTACGCAGTGGTCTGGTAGTGTTTCAATTTACTACATCGGTCGTTTTGATTATCGGTACCTTGATTATTTATAAGCAGATGGATTACATCCTAAAAAAGGAATTAGGATACGATAAAGAACAGGTTGTAATTTTAGAAGGAACAGGTGTCTTGGGTAAAAGTTCCGATTCCTTTAAAGAACAGCTCTTGCAATTACCGCAAGTAAAAGAAGTAACTACAACAAATTATTTGCCTATAGATGGTGGTAATAGAAATGGAAATACGTTTAGAAGGGCCAATGAAGGTAATGAGGGAGCTAGTACTCCTGCTCAAATTTGGAGGGTAGATTATGATTATTTAAAAACGCTGGGTATACAACTAAAAGAAGGTAGGGACTTTTCAAAGGAATTCGCTTCTGATTCTATAAACTCCATCATCATTAATTCGAAAATGGTTGCAGAGATGGGACTGACGGACCCCTTAGGCAAGCAGATAAATAATAACGATAGGGACTGGACGATTATCGGTGTCGTAGCCGATTTTCATTTTAAGTCCTTAAAGGAAGATATCGCTTCCTTGTCTTTGGTTATCGGTAAGGATAATGGCACAGTTTCCATAAAACTTGAAAAAGGGAATATTAACGAAGCTTTGGCTGCAATAACGGCAATATGGACTAGGAGCGTACCGAACCAAACCATTAATTATAGTTTTTTAGACCAAGAGTTTAGCCAAATGCATGCAGATGTACAACGCATGGGCAACATCTTCAACAGCTTTGCGCTATTTGCCATTTTCGTGGCTTGTTTGGGGCTCTTTGCCCTCTCCGCCTTTATGTTAGAACAGCGGAAAAAAGAAATCAGTATCCGCTTGGTATTGGGTGCACCGTTCAAAAGTATTTATCAATTGCTGACCTTGGATTTTATGAAGCTGATTTTTATATCCATAGTTATTGCGATACCCTTGGGCTGGTTTATGATGAACCGTTGGTTAGAAGATTTTGTTTACCGCATCAGTATCGGTTGGGAAGTATTTTTGGTGGCAGGCGGTATCGCTCTAATTATTGCTATTTCTACCATTAGTTATCAATCGGTTACAGCAGCATTAATAAAACCTTTGAAAAGCTTACGAGCGGAGTAAACAGCCTCACAATTGCCAAAAGGGAAGCTTTAAAAAATCAATTAAAAATGTATTAAAACAAGTTTAGTACAAGAAAAACGAACGCATCATGATAAAGCAGTATATAAAAATAGCTTGGAGGAATCTAACCAAGAATAAACAGCAGACCATTATAAATTTATTAGGACTTACCATAGGAACAGTAAGCTGCCTTGCTATTTTATTATTTGTTTTTTCGCAATTGGGTTATGATGAGCATCACAAAAATGCGGACGCTATCTACAGGGTAGAAACCATTATAGAAAGAGATGGCAAAGAGAGTTTTGATACTGGAGCGGCATCACCGCCCATAGCTTTTGCCTTAAAAGAAGATTTTCCAGAAGTGCAAGAAGCTACTCGTGTAGTGCTTACGGATGTTTTTTCTAGCAATTTAATTAGTGCTGCCGATAGTGAAGATGCCTATTATGAGCCTAGGGTGTATATGGCAGACTCAACCTTTTTTAAGGTATTTAGCTATAATTTTTTAGAGGGAAATCAGGAAACTGCTTTAAACGAACCCAACGCACTGGTACTTTCGTCTTATTTGGCAGATAAAATGTTTGGTAGTCAAAAAGCTTTGGGCAAGGCTGTGACATGGGGCAGTGGTGAGGATGCACAAACTTTAACTGTTAAAGGAGTTATTGATGAATCGTTTGGAAAATCACACCTAAACCCAAACTATATTGTCAGTATGAGTACCCCAGGAATAGGAACTTTTGTGCAAAACTTTAAAAGTTTTGCTACCAATAATTTTGTTTATAGCTATGTGAAATTGGTGCCCAACGGCAATGCTAATGGATTACAGAATAAATTACCTGGTTTTATCCAAGAAAGAGGGGCCAAAGATTTATCTGATGCCGGTATGGATAATAAGGTTTTGGCTCTAAAAAAAGTGTCGGATATTCATCTATACTCTGCAGGGCGAAAAAATCAAATTCATGAAGTTTCTAACATCAAGTACCTCTATTTTTTATTGACTTTAGCATTCTTTATTCAATTAGTAGCGTGTATTAATTTTATAAATCTCAGTACGGCTAGAGCCAGTAAAAGAGCAAAGGAAATAGGAGTTCGTAAAGTAGTTGGCGCAGGAAAAAACAGTCTTATGCGACAATTTTTGGGTGAATCCCTATCCCTATCGTTATTTGCCATGCTAATTAGTATTCCTATTACTATGCTATTACTTCCACTACTAAATGAACTTACAAATGCCAGTTTGGTATATCAGGATTTGTTGAATTGGCGTATTGGTCTAATACTAGTTGGATTGGGAATCCTTACAGGATTGGTTTCAGGAATTTACCCTGCTATGATCTTATCATCAATAAAACCTATTAAAGCTTTAAAAAGTGCGACTATTTTGCAATCGGGTAATGGAGCTTTTAGGAAGGTTCTGGTTGTTTTTCAGTTTATAGTTTCAATAAGTCTAGTGGCTACAGTTATTATTGTGACCCAGCAATTTCGATTTGCGCAGACTAAAGACCTTGGTTTTCAAAAAAACAATCTACTGGCCCTAAGAATAGGGACAACCGAAGCTTCCAGTAAATTTGAATCCCTTAAAGCCTCATTTTTAAATATTCCAGGAGTGGTAAATGTATCCAGTGGAAATTATGCACCTTCTGAAGTTATTTTAAATGATAATGGATTGTATTTACCCGGTGGGAATCGTGAAAATAATACTGTTGTAAAAAGACAAGGTATAAGCGAAGGTTATTTTGAAACTATGAATATTCCGTTGCTGAAAGGAAGAGATTTTACACCGGCAGATACTACAGACCAAATCATTGTAAACCAAGCTACGTTACGGATTTTTAATATTAAGGAGGAGGATGCCTTAAGTTCGAGATTGGTGCAAAGTTTTGGTGATGAGACCTATGAAATGCGAATTGTTGGTGTTGCTAAAGATTACCATTTTGCATCACTTAAAGATGAAATTGCCCCCCTGTTTTTATATAAGGAAAACGAACCAAACTGGTTATTTTTAAAAACACAAAGTAATAATTATCAGCAGTTATTGTCTAGTTTAGAACAACAGTGGAAAGCTACGGTGAAGAACGTACCCTTTGACTACAGATTTGTAGACAAAGAAGTGGAGAAGATGTATGATGAAGAAAAGCGTTTGGGTCAAATTTCTATGGTGTTTACTATTCTAGCCATACTCATTAGCTGTTTAGGTCTTTTTGGTCTGGTTTCCTTTGTGGCGGAACAAAAGAAAAAGGAAATAGGTATTCGAAAAGTATTGGGTGCTAGTATTGGCTCTGTAGTGCAGTTATTAACTAAAGATTTTGTAATACTGGTGGGTATTGCTTTTTTAATTGCAACACCGATAGCCTATTACTTTATACAGCGTTGGTTAGAAGATTTCACCTATCGTATAGATATTCAATGGTGGGTATTTGTATTGGCAGGAGGTTTTGCATTGCTAATCACCTTTTTTACTGTTGGTTTCCAATCGCTTAAATCGGCTGTTGCTAACCCTGTAAAAAGTTTACGCACGGAATAAGCATAACTTATAATTTTACCTAAAGAAAGAAGTGTAACAGGTTGATTTTAAAGTTGTCTCTGTACATATATTGTATAAGTTATGTCTAATTATTTTACAGTTATAATAGTTGATTCGATTTAATTAACTAATAATTAGATAGTTATTCATTTAGCACGAAAATAGACTTTAGAAGTATGTAATACGTAGAATCATCAATTAAAACAATCATTAATCATGTTTAAAAATCATATTAAAATAGCTTTGAGAAGTATAAAAAGGCAGCCTTTTTTTACCTTCCTAAATACTTTCGGACTTGCTATTGGTATGGCCGGAGGTTTACTGATTTCATTATATATTTATGATGAATTAAGTTATGACAAGATGTTTGCCGACGCGGATCGTATCCATAGAATTGATGCTGACATTAAATTTGGTGGAGACGCGCGAGAATTCGCAGTAACTCCTGCTCCTATGGCAGAGGCATTACTAAATGATTTTTCGGAAATAGAGTTAGTTACTCGTTTTAGAACACGGGGTAGCGCACTAGTACGAAAAGCAAATGACCTAACTAATGTAAAAGAAGAGCAGACTACTTATGTGGATGCAACATTTTTTAAAATGTTTGGGGTAGAATTATTGGAAGGGGATGTAAAAACGGCGTTAAAGGACCCAAATACCATAATACTTACAAAAACTGCTGCAGAAAAGCATTTTACGGTAAGTAGTGCAATAGGACAAAACTTAATACTTGATAATGAAGAACTCTATACGGTTGTAGGAGTCATTAATGATTTTCCACAAAATTCATTTTTAAGAGACTATTCCATTTTTGAATCAATGGAAGGATACGATGATGCTAAAGTGGTGAATTGGGGTAGTAATAATTATCAAACCTTTATTAAATTATTACCAAGTGTCGATGCTGCAGATATACAGCAACAACTGCGTGGGTTCTTAGGAAAATATGTAATACCTGGGGTACAGCAATTTATGCCTGGTATTACTGAAAAACAATTTAAAGAGGCTGGCAATTATTTAGTTTACAGTACTATACCTTTAACTGATATTCATTTGAACTCTAGTCGAATGGCAGAAATGAGTGCTAATAATGATATGCAAAGTATCTATATTCTTTCATTTATAGCAATCTTTCTTATCATTTTGGCAAGTGTTAATTTTATGAATTTGTCGACTGCCCACTCTCTTAAAAGAGCTAAAGAAGTAGGTGTTCGTAAAACCTTAGGGTCCAATAAAATAGAATTGATACGTCAGTTTTTGGTAGAATCAGGATTAGTATCTTTCCTATCTTTAGCCTTGGCTCTTGTTCTTGCCTTAATAGCATTGCCATTTTTTAATACCTTGGCCGATAAGGATATTTCTATTCCATTTACAAGCCCTATTTTTTGGTTGATTTTACTAGGCTCAGTAGCGGTATTGGGTTTATTTTCAGGAAGTTACCCAGCTTTTTTTATGTCGCGTTTCAAACCCGTTAAGGTTCTGAAAGGTGGAGGACAAAGTAGTGTGGGTGGCGGAAAAATAAGAAATTCCCTCGTCGTTTTTCAGTTCGCCATTTCAGTCTTCCTAATTGTGAGTACCCTAGTTGTTTACCAACAGTTAACTTATATACAAGGTAAGGATTTAGGTTTTTCAAAAGATCAGGTCTTAATTGTTAATGATATATACACAGCAGGTGATAAGGTTACTGCCTTTAAAGAACAGGTAAAACAATTAAGTTTTGTTAAGAATGCTACCTTAAGTAGTTTTTTTCCAACTCCATCATCTCGTAGTGATACTACTTTTAGCCCTGATACTGGCGAAACTACCCAAGAAAATGCGGTGAGTATGCAGACTTGGAGTGTTGATTACGATTATGTTACTACCATGGGTTTTAAACTAGTAGCAGGTCGCGATTTTGATAAAAATTTCGGAAATGATTCTACTTCTATTATTATAAACGAAACAGCAGTAAGGGTAATGAAAATGAGTCCACAAGAAGCTTTGGGAAAACGATACACACCTGGTTTTGCTTCAGAAAACCCAACCTATTTTACCATTATAGGGGTCATGAAAGATTTTCACATAGCCTCATTGAAGGAAGATATTGATGCAGTAAGTCTACATTTAGGAGATGGAGCCTATGCTATGGCGGTAAAAATAGAGGCAGGGGATTTTCCAAATGCGATTACACAAATAGAAGGCATTTGGAATAGCATAGTGCCTGGAGAACCATTTGATTACTATTTTATGGAGGATGCCTTTGATAACACTTATCAAAGTGAGCAAAGGTTGGGTAATATTTTCATCATTTTCACAGTTCTGTCCCTATTAATTGCCTGCTTGGGTTTGTTTGGTTTAGCCGCTTTTAATGCTGAAAAACGAACTAAGGAAATTGGGGTGCGTAAAGTATTGGGTGCCAGTGTAGGCCAAATATCTATGAAGCTTACTTTAGATTTCTTAAAGCTGGTAGGTATTGCTATTTTAATTTCTTTACCCTTAGGTTGGTTTGCTATGAACAAGTGGTTAGAGGATTTCTCCTACCGTATAAATATTCCATGGTGGATCTTTGTACTTGCGGCTTTCTTGGCAGTTCTTATTTCTGTCGTAACCGTAAGCTATCAGAGTATAAAAGCCGCTATTGTTAACCCTGTAAAAAGTTTACGAACAGAGTGAAACATTTACAAAAAATCGGAGTCTTTAAATAAGAATAACATCAATCAAAATAATCAATCATGTTTAAGAACTATTTAAAAATAGCCTGGCGGAACCTTTGGAACAATAAGGGCTATTCGGTCATCAACATTGGCGGACTCGCATTGGGAATGGCCGTTACACTAATAATTGGGCTTTGGGTCCAGGATGAACTTTCCTATAATAACTACTTTCCAAATAAGGAAAAAATTGCACAAATCTTTCAGTCACAAACTTTTAATGGAAATACGGGAACGGGTCCCGCTATTCCTAGACCTTTGGAAAAGGCTTTAAGGGACGGTTATAAGGATAATTTTAAGCACCTTATTATGGCTTCATGGACCAATGATAGTTATTTGAAATATGGTGAGAAAAGCTTGTCTAGACCAGGTAACTATATGCAGCGTAAAGCACCTGAACTTTTCAATCTCCAAATTATAAAAGGAGAAAAAGACGGGCTTCGGGAACTTAATTCTATAATGCTATCGGCATCTACGGCGACTGCTCTTTTTGGAAATGATGACCCAATCGGAAAAATAGTAAAGGTCAGTAATGAATTTGACCTTTCCGTAACTGCTGTATATTCTGATATTCCGTTTAACAATGCTTTTAGTGATACTGAATTTATCATTCCTTGGGAGAAATATTTAGCCACGCGGGAATGGGTGCGTAACTCAGAGGATAGCTGGGGCAATAATTCCTATCAAATGTTCGCACAGATATCGGACAATACCACTATAGACAATGTTACTGCTACCATAAAGGATGTTAAAAAGAATTTAGCAGAGGATGCGGCGGAGTTTAATCCTCAATTATTTCTATTTCCTATGAAAGATTGGCATCTGAGAAGTCAGTTTGAGAATGGAAAACAGGTAGGAGGCCGAATCAAATACGTTTGGCTATTTGGTATTATCGGTGCGTTTGTTTTATTATTAGCGTGTATTAATTTTATGAATTTAAGTACGGCAAGGTCAGAGAAAAGAGCAAAGGAAGTAGGGATTCGAAAATCTATTGGATCGCAGAAAGGGCAGTTAATATATCAGTTCTTGAGCGAGTCTTTTTTGGTAGTCGTTTTGGCATACGTCATTGCCTTGATCATTGTATTGTTATGTATTGGAGGGTTTAATGAACTAGCTCGAAAGGAAATTGTCTTCCCTTGGGCTAGTGGTTCTTTTTGGGGAATATCTATTGGGTTTATTATTTTTACGGCATTATTAGCGGGGAGTTATCCAGCCTTGTATCTTTCTTCTTTTAAACCTGTTGATGTATTAAAAGGAACGTTTAAAGTGGGGCGATATGCCGGTCTACCAAGAAAAATTTTAGTAGTGATACAGTTTACGGTATCCGTAGCTTTTATTATCGGAACGGTCATTGTAATGCAACAAATTAATTATGCTAAGAACCGACCCATTGGCTATGACAAGGAAGGATTGATTCAAATACCAACCTTCAGTCAAGATTTTTCAGGGAAGACTGAATTGATGCGAACTGAATTTCTAGGGTCTGGTGCAGTGCTAGAAATGTCCACTTCCAGTAGCCCTACGACACAAATATGGTCGAATAGAAGCGGATTTACTTGGGAAGGAAAACCAGAAGGGTTTCAAGAAGATCTTGCCTGGACTGAAGTTTCTCCGGAGTATGCCAAGTCCTTAGGTCTGAAAATAGTGGAAGGAAGGGATTTCTCTAGGGATTTTGCAACAGATTCCCTGGGTGTTTTAATTAACGAAACCGCTAAAAAATACCTAGGTATGAAAAATCCCATAGGACAATTATTAAAGGATGATAGCGATGAAGACCCAAACCCACCTTTAAAAATAATTGGCGTAGTAGAGGATATGATTGCACAGTCGCCTTATGAACCTGTAAAACAGGCCATGTATGTGTATGACCGCTCCGATAATGGTAGTTATTATAACTTGCGCTTAAATCCAAAGCAAAGTGCCAGTCAGAATTTGGTTATTGTAGAACGTGTATTTAAGGAACATTTTGCAGATGTCCCGTTTGAATATCAATTCGTAGACGACCAATATGGAGAGAAATTTGCTTCTGAAGAACGAATAGGAACCTTATCAGGAATCTTTACGGCTTTGGCTATTTTAATTAGTTGTTTGGGACTTTTTGGATTAACCTCTTTTGTAGCTGAACAGCGCACAAAGGAAATAGGTGTGCGTAAAGTATTAGGCGCAACTGTATTTAATGTATGGAATATGCTTTCTAAAGACTTTTTAAAATTGATAATCATCTCCTGTTTTATTGCCATACCTATTGCGTATTATGTGATGAATGGATGGCTACAGGAATACCCATATAGAGTAGTTCTACAATGGTGGATTTTTGCATTGGCTATGTTCGGCGCCATGGGAGTAACGGTACTTACGGTTAGTTTCCAAGCGATTAAAGCGGCAAAACAGAATCCAATAAAAAGTTTAAGGATGGAATAGAATAAGGTCTTTTCTGAAACCGGTAGCGCGGCACAAAAACAAAAGGGAGATAAACTTATTTTAGCTATTACTTAGGTAGTACTGGTAAACACATAGTAATAAGACTATCATGGTAAGCCATTATTAAAACAACTTAAAATAACGAATATGAAAAATCAACTCGGTACAGTCTTCTTCTTTTTTCTATGCATTTTAGGTGTCCAAGCACAGATTACACTGCCTAGGGATGGTAATAAACAGGCCAAGGTCTCCGAACACATAAGCAATACCGAGGTAACGATTGACTATTCGAGACCTGCTGTTAATGGCAGAGAAGGGAAGATTTGGGGGCAATTAGTGCATTATGGTTTTGCCGATTTAGGATATGGCACTAGTAAAGCCGCGCCTTGGCGTGCGGGTGCAAACGAAAACACGACTATAGAGTTCTCTACTGATGTACTTATCGAAGGACAGCCATTACTCAAGGGAAAGTATGGGTTCTTTATTGCGATGGACGTTAAAAAAGCAACCTTGATATTTTCCAAGTTTAATACCGCTTGGGGTAGTTTCTATTACGTTGAAAAAGATGATGTTTTGAGAGTGGATGTCCCCCTTAAAAAACTCGATTCACTTGTAGAAAGACTTACGTTTTCTTTTGTTGAGCAAACAGAGAACACGGCCGTAGTGGCTTTGGATTGGGAAAAGCTAAGGATTCCTTTTACGGTGTCCGTCGATATTAAAAAGACCCAAATTGAATCTTTTAGGAAGGAGATCAATTCTGGCATCTTTTATCGCTATTGGCAAAATCTACATACCGCAGCCAATTATTGTTTGGTAAATGATATGAATTTAGAAGAAGGTTTGGATTGGGCAGATCGCTCTATCAATAGTTATTTTGGAGAAGCTAATTTTAAAACCTTATCTACGTATGCAGGACTGTTAGATAAGCTGAATAGAAAGCAAGAAGCAGATTCCGTAATGCAAAGAGCATTTCCGATAGGTTCTTCTGAAGATTTGGTTAACTATGGTATTGATTTAAACCGCAATGACGAACACAAAAAAGCATTTGATATTTTTAAAATGAACCTAAAGAGTTATCCAGACGATGTATATGCCCATTTAGGAATGGTAAGCGGTTATTTTTATACTGGAAATAAGAAAAAGGCAATACAGTTTTGCGAATCCGCTAAAACGAAGACCAAGGATAAAAATTTTGTATCCTATATCGATGGGGTTATAAATGATATTAATGTAGGCAAGGAGATTTTTAAGTAAGACTACTTTGTTTTAAACCTATTTAACTTGCCTAGCACTATTTAAAGTTCAAACCTTAGTTACCTCACCACCCAAGTCAACATAAAATGGCTAATTTTAGAATAATAAAAAGAAAACTATGCTTTTAAAATATGCACTAAGAAATATAGTGAAGCGACCTGTTTTAAATGGAATTAAACTAGTGGGCTTATCCTTAGGATTATGTGGTTTGCTGTTTATTGCACTTTTCTTAAAAAACGAATTCAGTTATGACAAGGCCCATACGAATGCTGACAAGATATATAGGCTAACCATCACCCATCCAGAGATTTTTGAAGGAAACGAGTTTGCACGCATCTCAGATTCAAAAACAATACCCGAACTCGCAAAGCAAATTCCTGAAATCCAAACTGCCGTGCGATTGATGCCATTGCGAGATAAGCTCATTTTAAAAGATGAACAACACTATGCCATAACGCAGGCCTTTGCCGTGGACGACACGTTTTTACAAGTTTTTGATGTTAGTTTTAAAGACGGAGATTTTAATTCTGCTTTAGCTGAACCGGGTTCTGCAGTACTATCAAGTTCCCTAGCAAAAAAGGTCTTTGGGGATGTAAACCCAATGGGTAAGGTTATTTCGCTGCCACCAGGACATTATAATTCACTTGAAACGGATTTTACGGTAACAGGAATCATGGAAGATTTTGCACAACAAAGTCACTTACATCCAGATCTATTGGTTATGCCGGGTGTCGATGCTATTAGTGGATGGGCTTATGTGTATCTGCTATTAAAAGAAAAGGTAAACGCTACTGGTCTAACGGATAAGATTTCTGCAAGTTTAAATGAATTGCAGGGAATTGAAATCGATAACGAGGCAAAAATGCAGGGGCATTTAATGAATATAAAAGAGATTCATTTAAAGTCTAATTTGTTGCGAGAGATTGAGCCCAACGGGAGCATGGGTAATATATACCTACTTGCCATTGCCGCATTCATTTTGCTATTCATCTCGCTAAGTAATTTCACCAGTTTAAATCTAGGTATGGCGGGCTATCTCACCAAATTTTTGGCCTTAAACCAAATACTGGGATCCTCTAAACGTATCATGACCCGTTATTTTCTATTGGAAAGTGGAATTATAGTGCTCGCTTCCTTGTTTTTTGTGCTATTGGGTTCCCTGAAATTGAATCAGTTTATTTTTGACCGCTACCAATTCAATTTACTGGAAGGAAATGGTTGGTTTGCCTTAGGGGTAATTGTGTTCTTTTCTTTGTTGAGTGTATTTGCAGGAATACAACCCGTTTTTAAAAACCGTTTTCAGAATTTCTCCTTAGATAAAAAGATGAAAGGTGAAGGAAGGGT
>RCND010000190.1_pt1 | contig 34526 bp, 13 predicted proteins | sample 2041351 | NCBI WGS metagenome assembly RCND01 (sample SAMN09708230, study PRJNA481090) | Marine sediment metagenome, whole genome shotgun sequencing project. | biome: marine sediment; feature: ocean; material: sediment; isolation source: Sewage treatment plant 12B marine sediment (STP12B) ... | reverse complement strand
GTTCTGCTGCGATTTTTGCATCTAGTTCCGTTCTATACGTACTGACAGAGTTTTTAGATAAAGCGCTATCTAAACTTTTGTTTAAAGCTTTTGGGACAAGATTATGTTTGGTGTTATAAGCGATTTGTTTTTCACGCCTATATTCAGTTTCATCCATCGTTTTTTGCATACTCTTGGTAATCTTATCTGCATACATTATAGCTTTGCCATTAAGATTCCTAGCAGCTCTACCAACAGTTTGGGTTAAAGAACGTGCGGAACGTAAAAAGCCTTCTTTATCTGCATCTAAAATAGCAACTAACGATACTTCTGGTAAATCTAAACCTTCACGAAGTAAATTAACACCAACTAAAACATCAAAGACACCTTTTCGTAAATCTTGCATAATCTCAACACGTTCTAGTGTATCAACGTCACTATGGATATAACGACAACGAATAGAAATTCGAGTCAAGTATTTTGTCAATTCCTCAGCCATTCGTTTTGTAAGTGTAGTCACCAATGTTCTTTCGTCTATTTCAACACGATTTTGAATTTCTTCAATTAAATCATCAATTTGATTTAAGCTAGGGCGAACTTCTATAATAGGATCTAATAAACCTGTTGGACGAATCACTTGCTCGACATAAACACCATCAGTTTTCTGCATTTCGTAATCCGCAGGTGTGGCACTGACGTAAATCACTTGATTTTGAAGTGCTTCAAATTCTTCAAACTTCAAAGGTCTATTATCCATTGCTGCAGGTAAACGGAAACCATAATCTACTAAGTTTATTTTTCTACTTCTATCACCTCCATACATAGCGTGTACTTGCGAAATTGTGACATGGCTCTCATCAATCACCATTAAAAAGTCATCTGGAAAATAATCTAATAAACAGAAAGGTCGCGTTCCAGGTGCTCTACCATCTAAGTATCTCGAATAGTTTTCAATACCAGAGCAGTAGCCCAACTCACGAATCATCTCCAAATCGAATTCTGTGCGTTCTTTTAAACGTTTTGCTTCAAGGTGTTTCCCAATTTCTTTGAAGTAATCATATTGTTTTACTAGATCATCTTGAATATCTTTTATCGCTCCATTTAAAACATCAGGAGAGGTGACGAACATATTTGCAGGATAGATATTTAGGCGATCATAACGTTCTATGATTTCATTTGTTCTGGCATCAAAAGCTTCAATTTCTTCAATTTCATCACCAAAGAAGTGAATTCTAAACGCATTATCAGCGTATCCAGGAAACACATCAACCGTATCTCCTTTTATCCTGAAGTTTCCGTTTTTAAATTCGGCTTCAGTACGAGAATATAAACTTTGTACCAATTGATGTAATAGTTTCGTACGTGAAATGACTTGATCACGTTCCAAAGTAATTACATTTTTCTGAAATTCAGCAGGATTTCCAATACCATATAAACATGAAACGGAAGCAACTACAATAACATCTCTACGCCCAGATAATAGGGAAGAGGTAGTGCTGAGTCGCATCTTTTCAATCTCTTCATTAATAGATAAGTCTTTTTCTATATATACACCAGAAACCGGAATGTAAGCTTCGGGTTGATAGTAATCATAATAAGAGACAAAATACTCAACCGCGTTTTCTGGAAAAAACTGTTTAAACTCTGAGTATAACTGAGCTGCCAAGGTTTTATTGTGTGCTAAAACTAAGGTTGGCCGTTGCACTTCTTCAATAACATTGGCAACCGTAAAGGTTTTACCAGAACCCGTAACACCCAATAAGGTTTGGTACTTTTCTTTTTGCTCAATACCATTAGCTAATTTTTTTATGGCTTGAGGCTGGTCTCCTGTAGGTTTAAATTCGGACTCAATTTTAAATTGCATTTTGCAAAGTTACGATAAAGATTAGCGGAAATCAATTAGTCCTATATACTAATAAATTAATTAAAAAAGAAGAGGAAACAACGCAACCTAAGTTTTGTTATTTCCTCTGGAAACACTGATTAATAGCATCTTCAATATTTTATTTTACAACTATTTTTTTTGTTATAACTTGTTCCCCAATCGATATCTTAAACAGATATATTCCCGAATTTAAATTGGAAACATGAATTTCGTTGGTGTTTTTTAGGGTCTTTACTTGCTTTCCTAAAATGTCATAAACTTCAATACTATCTATTGGGTTGTTCGACACAATATTCACCTTATCTGAAGCTGGATTAGGATATATGTATAATTCTGTTAATTCATTTGTTTCTACGCTCAGTACCACATTTCCTGAAAATTCATCATTTGCGCCTGATGTGGAAATCACATTAAACTCTGATCGTGCATTTATACCCATCATACCTGTATCTGTAGAGTTCGGATCGGTATCATTTTCAAATAAACGTGCCTGAGAATTACCATCAGATGCTGTAAATGTCATCCAAAGCACCTCAACATCAGCATTTAATATACCAATATAACTAGCACCTCCTGTTGAGTTAAATACATAGTAATCATTATCTGATGATGAACCAGGACTTCTAATAACTCCTGCCGCATTATAAGAAGACACACTCTCACTGGTATGAGAAACAGATCTTGTGCCCGCAACACCATCTGTTGGAAAAACGATAGTCACGGCAGAAGTACCTCCTGTAGTTACTGGAGCTGCTGCTGTTACATCTCTTTGTAAGTAAAGTTCATATAGAGAACTGCCGGAATTCCAACGTAATTCATAAGTAATATTCTGTGCAAATAGTGATGTTGTGCAAACTAAAATTGCTAAAAGTGTAATTGTTTTTTTCATGGTTAGTTATTTAAATTAATTAATATTTCTAAGGCGCTTTCTAAGCGTATTTGGTCAAGCTGTAATTGTGTAGCACTTCTGAATGCTGATGGCGAAGGCAATTGTTCTACAAATTGATTGTATTGAGAACTAAAACTTGTATTTAATGGATATAGAAGTATTGATACTAATATTTGATTATTCTCATTTGAGAAGGATACATTACCATCGAGGAACACATCAGACTGAAAATACCCATTAACAAAATCATAACTTGTGCTAAAGCTTGCATTTGCTGGAAACAAAATAACATCTACCGAAACACTATTAATATCTCCTGAAAAATTCACCAGTCCATCACCATTAACATCTCCTGCCCAAAGTGCCATGTCACCAGATGGCAATGATACTTGTGCTGGTTGTGTGCCATAGGTTTCTGTGTTTACATCTGTAAAATCTATAACAGAAGGTAATCCTGTAGCTGCAATGTTAACGGGAGTATCAGTCATAATACCTAAGTGATTTTTATGATTTACAACCACATAATAATCGTCTGATGCGATATTAAGATTTATATAAGACACACCATCTGTAGCTACCACATCACCATCGCGCTGCAATAAGGCAGACCGTGATAAAGTAACGGACGTATCGTCAGTTTTGTCTCGTAGTTCTACCCAAACCCAATCTACAATTGCATCATTGCCCGATACACTAAATACGGAAGCATCACAAGTTGCAGCATCAGTATATGGACTTGTAGTTGGTAAAAAACCAGCAACTCGCAAATCGTCGTTCATTAAGCCTGCATTTGCAGGATTGAGAATTGGTCCTTGTAAAAATAATTTAGGACTAATGCGAATTATAAGATCCGCATTTATAAAACCTTCTGAAATCGAAAGGTAAGGGGTACTGTATTCTTGTATATTGACTTCTCCTATGGTGTACAGAATGTGAATACCACCTGCAGTGGCTGAAGCTCCACCAGAATCGATACTGAATTTTTCTATGGATTGAGCTATGGATAAATTTGAAAAGCTCAAAAAGATTAGTAGAATGATTGTTGTTCTCATAATTCTATTGTTTATTAAGTATTGTTGTTACTAATGCTTTTAATTCATCAATTTGCTTTTGCTGATTTTCAATAATGCCTTGTTGCTCTTGAATGGCTTTAATTGCAATAACACCAAAGGCAGCATAATTAATTCCGTATAAGCCATCTGCCTCAGAAAAATGAACAACTTCAGGGAAAATGGGTTCTACTTCTTGTGCAATAAATCCTAAAGTTTTTGTTTTTGACTTATCATCATTATAGTAATAGGTTGTTGGTCTCAATTGTTTAATACGTTCTAAAATGGTATTAATATCTTGTATATTCGATTTTAAGCTTGCATCAGACGATTGTGTGTATGCTCCAGTGGTAGCATTGATAAAACCTCTCAGACTACCCCCATAGTGAAAACGAAGCGCAAACCCATGAGTCATATGCCAATCTTGATTGGTTGTATTATCCTTAAAAGAGAGTCCGGTACCAACGGATTGACTGCCTTGATTTATAGTTAATCGCGCACTCGGATTACTAGTATTAATACCAACCTGTCCATCTCCAGTAATTGTCATTCTATCTCCGGCTCCAGAAGCATTTTGAAAGTAAAAATTGAGTTTTGCGCTAGATGCCGTGGTTGAGGGTAAACCAGCTACCTGCCAGTAAGCACCACTGGAGGTGCTATTAGTTAGTTCCAATCGGGCATAATCATTGCCAATTTCTTCAAGTTTAAGATGTGGTTTGTTAAGGGTTGAATTCTTGCGAATATGTGACCATGCACTCGGTGTGCCAGAAATGTCACCAATTTGAAATTCCCCACCTTGTCTCATTCTATACCTGGTAGTGAAACTAGTAGAACCATCCAATTTAGATTGAAATTGCAAATCTGCTCCTGAACCTCTTGTACTCATTTGCCACTGATTTCCATTGTTAGGAAAGCCCATAACCAATTCCCCTAAATTGGTTTGTATGAACAAATCCCCTCCCACATGAAGCTTCATTTCTGGTTCGTCTATGCCAATTCCAACATTTCCACTGCCAGTAGTCAAGGCTGCCACACCGCTAGCAGTAGTGTAAAAATGACCTCCAACACCACCACCAAAACCATAACCTTGTATGCCTACCCCTGTTGCGGAATTAGAGACTCCTTGCACGCCTGCAAAGAAACTCGTTGCAGAATAGCCATATACTCCGTGTGCTTCGACTCCACTGCCCAATACACCTGCATTATTACTTGGTAGGTTTTCAGCTCCAGTCCCAGTCGAACCAGCAAGTCCGTAACGATCGTTCGGGAAATCGTTCTGTACATGAAAGGCTGCACCATTTTCAATTGTAGTACCAAAGTAGGGCAATTCAATATCGCTAGCTGTTATGGCATTGCCTGCTGTTATAGCATATGGCACAGATTTAAATTGAGTAGTTCCCATTGATACAAACATCGTTCCACCAGCGATATCAATTTCCACCTTCAGAAAATGGTCTTCGCTTGCCCAATCTATGGTGGGAAAAGTTCCTGAAACTGGTGTGCCTTCTCCTATGTTTACCATGGTAATACCATTAGTATCCGTCATTGGTAAATGGGTCTCTTGATAGACATTGGTTGCACCTTCTAAAATTGTAAATTTTAATGCTACAGTTTGGCCAGCAACTATATTACCAAGATCGTCTTTAATAAGTGCTTTATAGTTAATGCCGTTTTGGGCAAATCCTATAGAAGTTAGGAATAAGATGAGTAATGTGATTTTTGTTTTCATAATAAAAAGTATTTTGTTTAATATTTATATAGCTCCATAGATTTTAAAAATTGTAGTGCTGATTAATACGTCATCTTAATCATGCTACAGTTTTTCTAATTTTTATATTGTAAAATTTACAACTATTTGATTACTGGGGTATTACTATTTTAGCAAATGCTGATACATATGTAATATTGCTTGTTTTTTTGCGATCTATCTTAACAAATTGGATCGATTTTGGTCTAATGAAACTGTTTAATATTTTTTAAATTCGCTCCAAAAAGGTTTTTAGCTTTATATGTTGTGGGCTATTATTTGTTTTTAAATCTTCTATTTAAAACAATGGATTGTAGGACCATTTTGTTTTAATTTGCGAGTTTCATCATTTTTAATAAACGTTAACTACAGCTTTGAATTTATTATTAGTGTTATAATTTTTGAGATGTAAACACCTTTAATCATTTAAAAAAAAAACGTTAATAATAATTTTTGTTTTGCGACTAAATAATTAGCTAAGTCCTTTACTTTTTGAGTCAATTCATCATATTGTTCTTTAGACCTGTCTTGTTGCGATCCTTGTGATCAATGTGAGATCATTACAACTGTTCCTAGTTTTCGTTTAAAATGAGTGTTTTAACATGAAGTGGCTGAAGTAGTATATAGCAATCACCTGTATCTGCCGATAGAATGTCACGTCTCATCACCATTCCATTTGGCCTCTCTTTTTTTTCTTTTAAAGAATTTGAAATGACTTTATTGTTTTATTTCTTGGTACTTAAACTTGGTCCAAAACGTAATTATGAACCTCTATCTTCGTAACTATTACCAAAATCTTTGAGCTGAAATACACAATGTTCTGCTGAGCTGTTTTCACCCAAAGTAATATCAGATGCTGGTATTTAAAGTATTTTTGGACAATTTCTGACGACTATATTTTAAAATTAACGTTTTAACGCAAAATGACCAGTATAAGTTTCACCATTTAAAAATTTGGCAATATACCAATAATCATCACTCGGTAATTTATTGCCATTGAGACTTCCGTCCCAACCTCCGCTGCGTGTCGTTTGTTCTGTTATCAATTTTCCGTAGCGATTAAATATTTGAACAGTTTCTATTAAATTGAATTGCGTGTTGGTTCCAATAACTCGCCAAGTATCATTATCACCATCATCATTAGGAGTGAAGAATTTTGGAAAACCTAATACAGATATAACCTCTTCAGTAATGCCACAACCATTTATATCTCTAACATAAACGGTATGAAAACCTTTAGGAATATTAATAAATATATTGCTTTCTTGAAAAAAACCGTTGCTGTTATCTAATGCAAATTCATAAGCACCTTCACCAGAAATATTTATAGAAATAGTATTGTTAGGGTCAATTCCGTCAACAGAGACACTTTCTATTATTGCAGTGCTAGAAGAATTGACAATTATATTTCTACTAGAAGAACAACCGTTTGGGTCAGTTACGATAACAGTATAAGTTCCTGTTTCATTGACCTCATTAAAAGTGGTGTCCAAATCTGTCGATGTTCCATTGAACAACCATTCGTAGTAATAGTTATTTGGTAAATCATTAAGTACACTTCCAAAAAGCGTAATGGTTTCTGGGTAAGTGTTGGTGCAGTAAATTACAGTTTCATCAGCTTCAAGAACAGGCGTAAATAATACCATAAGATTTGCTGTAGAGGTACTAAAACATTGACTATTACTTTCAATTGTTACAAATATGGTTTGAGAATCTATTGTTGTATTTTCATAATTATTTGGTAATGGATTGGATTCATTAAAAGCGTCTTCTTCAGTTTCGTAGTATGAAACTGAAGCGCCAATAGGAATTTGATTTTGAATGGAAGCTGCAATGTCGCTCAACGTGAAATTCGCAAATCCATCAATACTATTTCCATCACATGCTTCTAAATCTGGAATGATAACAGTATTATTTGTTGTTTGAAGTTCTAACTCTGCAACATCAAAACAGTTAGCAGGATTAACAACTCTAGCAATAAGGGTTTGAAAAGGTAAGTCATTTTCAAAACTAGAAGGGTTCATTATAGCATTTTCATTAGCTATTGCATCTGCTTCATTAAGAAAAAAATCTGAAACTAATATTGAGTTGTCATTATTGGTTAAATCGGAAGAAGCATCAAATAAATTATAGGTTGTTAAACTATCTTGATTGGTATCGCATTCTATTAGAACAGCATTTTGTGCAATAGGCAAAGGAGCATACTCAACAACGACTTCACCATAAGAGATACAGCCATCTGCTAGACCTACTTCTACAGTATAAATTCCTGATTCAGTTACAGCATAGGTTTCACAATCTAAACATCCACTAGGCGTCGATTGCACTAAAATACCATCTCTATACCAATCGAAAGAAGGCAAACCAGGCTCATTAATAATTAAGTCTAAAGTTTCACCTTCGCATACAGCATTTGCTGTGGCAATGAGTCTGCTTGGACCTAGATCTGTGGATAACTGAAAACTCCCAGCTTCTAAAAATACAGTGGAATCAAATCGGTAATTCTGCTCATCTGCAATTACTAGTTTTACATGATAAGATTGGTTAGGAACCACATTTGCAGTTGCTGTTAAAATAGCGGTTTGACCATTGAAGTTGATTGGCCAATCAACTCCGTTATAGCTTCCAAAATATGTTTCGTTTTCTGGAGGACAACTGCCTGGAACTCCCGGTGTCACAGTAGTGGCTTTTACTGGAATTGATGTATCTGGTACAAGTGCAATATTTTCATATTGATTTTGCCCGACAGTAGGTCGAATTAAAAACCCAAATAAATCTGAAAATTGACAACTATTAGGATTGTTTTCTTGGTATTCTTCTGATGCAAAAATATAACGAAAGCTTACTTGTGATGCTAAAGACGTAAAATCAAATTCTAGAATGGTAGCGTTTATCGTATTAGCTTCATTTAAAGCTAATTCTAAATCTGCATCTCCCACCCAATTTGGTGCGTCATCATCACTTAGGCTGTTGTTTGGTCCTGGCACATTAGCCAATCTACCTGTACTCATAACGATGCCGCTTTCAAATGGGAATAATGTACCAGTTGCATCGAAAAACCCATAACTTTGGTCTGTGCCGTTAAAATCACCACCAACGACATTGGTTACTGTGATATTTGTAATACAATCACTATCAATTAAAACATTTTCAATAAGTTGTTGAGGAGTATAAGTTTGACTATCTACTGAAATATTTTGGGCATAATTCAATAGAGAAAATAAAAGGGTAACAATTAGTAATGTTCTCTTCATTTTCGTTTTTAAGGGAGGGCAAAGATAAGCATCCAACCGTTATTTAAATCGCAATGAGGTGTTAAAAGAACTATCTATTTTTTATTAACGACGAAGGGAGAAATGGCCTTTCACTTGAAATGTTTTACTATTTTGAACGACAGTTGCAACAAACCAGTAATCACCACTAGGCATTTTATTACCATTGTAAGTTCCATCCCAACCAGAAGTATTAGAACCGAGTTCTTTTAAGAGTTTACCATAACGGTCAAAAATATGAACAATGGTACCTGGTAAAGTTTCTACACCTGCAATATGCCAAGTGTCGAAGTCACCATCATCGTTAGGTGTTATGTGCTTAGGAGTATCAACAATCAAAACCTCTCGAGTAACTTGTGCACAACCATTCTGGTCTATTATAGTAATAGTGTTATAACCTATAGGCACATTTTGAAAAACGTTAGAAGATTGAAACGGTCCATCATTTAGTTGATATAAATAATTACCAATACCATTAACAGTAACGGTAATATTATTTGGATCGGAAAAATCGATAGTTTCTACCACATCGATGGTGGCAGAGTTAGATTCTGTAACGTTAAACGTGCTGGTATTTTCACATCCATCTTCGTTAGTAATGGTTACAGAATAGGTGCCTGCTTCAAAGATTTCAATTTCCGATGAGGTTACATTCGTAGACCATAAATACTGATCTGTTGGATTATTTGTATTGGCTGAGACTACCAATGGTAAGTCATTTAAACAAATCACTTGGTCATCAATAGAAACTATAGATAAAGGATTAACCATGATAGAAAACTGAGTAATATCGTAACATCCTGTAGTATTGTTTTCGACTCTAACAAAGATAATTTCACCGTCATAAGCTAAATAATCTGAGTTAAGCAGATGACTATTTTCATTCACATTAGTTTCAGAATTATGATAACTCACTGAAAAGTCATTAGGATTCTGACCATTTAACACCACATTATTTTGAATAGATAAATCAAATTGTAAAAACCCATCAAAATCATCATCGCAAGCGATTAAATCATTAGGTTGATAAGCAATAGGAAGTGGATTTACGACCAATTGAAACGGATAAATGGCATAACAATGTGTTGTACTATATTCTGCCCTAATAAATAGTGTCTCAGCTGTATTTGTATAGTTGTAGTTTGTATTGATTACGTTTTCGTTAGCTTCAGCATCTGCTTCGCTTATATGGTAAGTTATGAGTACATTATAAGTGTTGTCTAACAGTAATTCATTGATATCTAAAAGATTAAGACTGCTGTCACTATTTTCACAGATATTATATGTCTCAATAGTATTGATTGGAGGCGGACTGTTTAAAATTAATGAAAAGGGTACGGATGAGAAACATTCTGTACTCACATTTCTCACTTTAACAAAAAGTGTTTGAGGTTGACTATTATTTCTATAATTCTCTGGAATCAGAATCTGATTAGTATTAGTTATTAAATCTTCTTCAGATTCAAAATAGGTAAACTCTATACCATATTGACGTCCTTCTAAGATTAGGAGTTCTATTTCTGTTAAATTCCATTGTTGCTCAAAGGCATAGTTATTAGCACAATTGATTAGTGATTGACCATAATTTACCTCTGGTAAAGCAAGTGTGTTTATATTAAAAGAAGAAACATCAAAGCAAGATGTCGCAGTGTTTTCAACACGAGCATGGATGAGTTGAGGATTAATAGTTGTTGTATAATTTAAAGGTAATGGGTTAGTGCCCAAATTAGCATTAAGCGGGGAAAGGTGAAAAGAAATATTTAAATCTTGTGTGGCTCCATTTGCGATTTCATTTATTTTTTCAGTAAAATCCACGGTGTTGAGGCCATTACCATTATAATCGCAAGCGAATATATCCGTTGGCTCTATATAAATAGGTCCTTGGCGAACTTCTATTTCCATAGGAGCTATTTTATAGCAACTATTTTCCTGTTCGTTTTCAAGTCTTGCATATACGGTTTGGGGATTTGAAGTGATTATATAAACTTGAGTTTTATCAATACTGTTTTCTCTATTGATGGCATCAGTTTCATTTTCGAAATATAAGACATGCATGCCAGCTTGGTCGTTGATTATTTCATCATCTTTAGTTACAAAAAAGAAGCCTGATGTTTCATTCGGATTTATTTCACAGCTGATAAAATCTGAAACAACACTTATCTGTGGGGTATTATATATAAGTACCTCAAAGCTAACGATGACAAAACAGTCCAGACCTTCTATATAAACTCGAATAAAAATTTCAGTATTCTCTGTGGTATAACTTTCCGGATTTAAAATAGGGAAGTTATCTCTTTCTGCGTTAGAATAGCTATCGTAAAACGAAATATTAATAACAGATATATCACTCGATAATTGAGAAATGACGCTTTCGAGATTTACCGTAGCACTGCCATCTATGTCATCATCACATATAATTATAGTTTCTGGTGTAGCTATTGCTATACCATCCGATAAATTGACTTGCAAAGTCGTAATGTCATAGCACTGGGTCGTGTTATTTGTAACTCTAAAATATAATATTGGGGTATCTCCAATAGTATCATAGCTATTGCGTATCGTGTTTTCTCCAGATAGAGCGTCTTCTTCTTTGGAGTATAATGTGATTGTCGAGTCTACATAATTTTCCGTAATTCTACTAATAAGTGGATTGAGCTGAATGGTCGTATAACCTTCTTCAATATTTGGGTTGCCACAATACTCTATAACTTGTGGCTGTGCATCTGGTAATGGATTGACTTTTAGAGTAATATTGACATTATTATCACAACCATTATTGGATGCAACTGTGAATAAGGTTAGTGTAGAGTCAGTGACTGCAAAAGGAACATTCTGATTTATTGGATTGATTACATCTAAGCGGTCTGCATTTGTATTGTAATAGGTTATATCTATATCATAACCTCCTTTGAGTTCATCTGAAACTTCAATTAAGTCAAAATTGAAAATAGGATCATTTGGGTTGTCGTCACATCTATTGATGGTGGATCGGTCATTTACAATAGTGTAAGCTAAATTGGTATGTAAATTTACTTCAATATACGTCGCGCAACCCTGATTTAACTCTCTTACAACCATGTATATGGTTTGCTGATAAGGCACTTCATTTTGAAACTGGAATCCAAAAATTGGAAGAGCTCCTTCAAGAGCATTTGCCCTGTTTCTGTAAAAAAATAGACTAGCATTAGGGAGTTGAGCTAGGACTTCATCTCGTATGGGGCTTAAATCAAAAATACCATAACCTTCACTAATTGGTAGACATAAGTCAATAAATAATTCTTGACTAGAGTCTAAGCTATCTTGAATTTGTATTTGTATTGGAATAACAGTGAAACATCCAGAAAAATCATTGACTATTCTGGCATAAGTGACATTTGATCCAAAAGGGACATCAGTTGCATAGGTTATAGAATTTATGCCACTGTAAGCATCTTCTTGGGTAATATGGAAAGTTACAGTTCTATTAAATTCATAGTTGGCTATTTGGAAATCATAATAAGCTAATTCTGCGTAACCAACACCATCAACCACAGCATCTGAACAGACTACTATAGGAGGAATAACAATATAATTTGGTTGTACACCAACTGTTACATTAAAGGATCCAAGCTGCAAACAACTACCGTCTAAACTTTCTATTCTAACATATAATGTTTCTGAAAGTCCTGTATTCTCATAATCTCCAGTGATTGGATTTAAACCATCTAAGGCTTCATCTAGAGATAAATGATAGCTAATTACAAAATTTAACGAAGGTAAATTCTGCATTATGTCATCATTCTTAGTTGTTAAATCAAAAAGGGCAATTCCATCGTACGGAATTTCATCACAAACAATAATATCTGATATAGGTTCAGCTTGTTGAAACGGAATTGTATCTATAGTCACTGAATCTGTCATTGTACAAGATCCATTTGGTAGAGGTATAGTTACTTCTACATCATAGACTCCTTGTTCTAATACAGGGAGTGTAGTATTGGTTTCACCTATAATTTCCACAGCATCCTTAAACCACTTGTAAGTGGCTTGATTATTATCGATGGTACCGTCTAAAATAACGGTAGATCCACATGCAGTTATATCTGGTCCCAAATCTACTGATGAACCGAAGCCTTCGGATTCTATAAATACAGCAGAATCAAAACGCTGGTCGATATGGTCAGCAATGATAAATTTTACACGGTAAATAACGCCAGGTGTAATATCAGTGTTAGCATTTAACACTACGGTCTGTCCATCAAAATTTGTAGTGTTAATATTATAACCTTGAAAGAAAACCTCGTTCTCGGCAGAGCAACCATTAGGTATTTCTGGGTGAATAGAACTTGTACTGACTGAATTAGTGCTATCGGGTAAGAGTGCAATATTAACGTATGGATCGGATGTTCCTACCTCTTTAATTAGAATCGCAAAAACATCTTGGAAATTACATGGGTATTGCTGTTGGTATTCGTCTGAAGCAAAAACATACTTAAAACTTAAGCTATTATTTACAGAAGTAAAATCAAACTCTAAAGAGGTCGCATTAAGTGTTTGGTCTATACCAAGTATAGCTTGAATATCTGGATCAGTTTCCCAATCCAAATTTCCATCACTTAGACTCTCGGATAGTATTGTATTACCAGCGGAGTTTACATTTCCTGTGGATAATACGATACCACTTTCTAATGGAAATTCTGATGTTCCTCTATTAAAAAAAGCATAGCTCTGAATATTATTTACGCTTCCATTAATTGAAGAAGATGCGTTAGACGCTAAAGCACAACTGCCACTTGTTAAGTTGTCAATAAGTTGTTGTGGCTGCAAAGAACTATCCGTAACTATTTGCTGTGCATATGTAAAACACAAATGCATGAAAAGTAATAGAAACGTAAAAACACCTTTCTTTTTCATAGAGTTAACTCGAAATTATAGCAACCAGGAATATAAAAACTTCCTTTTTTATATAAAGATACTAAAAAGCTACCAAAAGTATGCCAAACAGCATTTTGTAAAGTATATAGAATTATAATTATTAACGCCTCAAGGCAAAATGACCTTTAACTTGGAATGTTTTACCATTTTGAATCACAGTTGCAGCGTACCAATAATCACCAGTAGGCATTTTGTTGCCATTGTAAGTTCCATCCCATCCAGAAGTATTATGTCTAAGCTCTTTTAAGAGTTTGCCATAGCGATCAAAAATATGAATAATGGTGCCAGGTAAAGTTTCTACTCCAACGATATGCCATGTGTCAAAATCACCATCTTCGTTTGGGGACATATGTTTTGGTGCGTCAATAACTAAAACTTCTCGTGTTACAACTGCACATCCATTTTGGTCTCTAATGGTAATAGTGTTATAACCAATAGGCACATTTTGAAACACATTAGATACTTGGAAACTTCCGTTATTTAGTTGGTAGAGATAATCACCAATGCCATTTACAGTAACTGTAATATTATTAGGATCAGAAAAATCTATGGTTTCAACCACATCGATGATGGCGGACTCAGATTCTGTAACGTTAAACGTGCTAGTGTTTTCACACCCAAATTGGTTGGTAATGATTACAGAATAAGTGCCTGTTTCAAAGATTTCAATTTCTGCTGAGGTTGCATTAGTTGACCATAAATAAGTATCTGCGGAATTATTGGTATTGGCAGAGACTACCAATGGTAGATTGTCTAAACAAATGACTTGGTCTTCAATAGAATCGAAAGGCAAAGGATTAACAAGGATAGAAAACTGAGTCGTATCGTAACATTCTGTTAAGTTGTTTTCAATTCGAACAAAAATTATTTCACCGTTATAAGCTAAATAATCGGCATTAAGCTGCTCAGTATTTTCATTAGCGTTGATTTCAGAAATATAATAACTTACGGTATACTCACTAGGATTCTGTCCGTTTAAAACAGCAGAGCTTTGCTGAGACAAATCAAATGATAAAACACCATCAAAATCATTATCGCAAGCGATTAAATTACTTGGTTGATACGCGATAGGAAGTGGATTTATTACCAATTGAAATGGATATACTGCGTAACAATTTGTGGTGCTATATTCTACTCTTGCATATATGGTTTCAATTGTATTTGTATAGTTGTAATCTGTATTGAGTACATTTTCATTGGCTTCAGCATCAGTTAGGCTTGTGTGGTAACTTACTAATACATTATAGGTGTTATCTAAAAGCACTTCATTAATATCTAATAGATTGGTATAGCTATCAGTATTTTCACAGATATCATAGGTTTCAAACCTATTGATTTCTGGAGGCATATTAATAATGAGTTCTAATGGTACAGAAGCATAACATTCTGTAGAGGCGTTTCTGACTTTAACAAAAACAGTTTCAGGATTTGAAATGTTTGTATAAGCTTCGGGATTAGCAATAGGATTAGTATTACCCTCTAAATCAGCTTGTGATTTATAATACGTAAAATCAACATTGTACTGTCTACCATCTAAAATCTCTATTTCTTTTAACGTTAAGTCCCATTCTAAAGCAGTGTTATAATTGTTTGCACAAGCGGTAAAGGATTGTTCGTAGTTTACTTCTGGAAGTGATAAGGTATTGATGTAAAACGTAGGAGTCTCGAAACAGCCCGAATTTACATTTTCAACTCGAGCATATATTAATTGCGGATTACTAGTCGCAGTGAAATTAAGTGGAATAGCGTTAGCCCCAACCGCAGCATTAAGAGGTGTTAAGTGAAACGTGATATTTAAATCCATTGTGCTGTCTGCAGTAATTTCTGTAAGTTTTTCATTTAAATCTGTTGAGACAAGTCCGGTACTATTAGCATCACATTCAAAAATATCAGTAGGCGCGTTATATATAGGTGCTTGCGTAACTTCTATTTGCATAGGTGCTATTTTATAACAACTGCTTTCTGTTTCGTTTTCGAGTCGTACGTAAATGGTTTGCGGATTGGATGTGTTTTGATAGCCTATGGTTTTATCAATTTCATCAATCAAATTAATAGCATCATCTTCTGTTTCAAAATACAGTACTTGCATTCCTGTTTGTCCATTTATGATTTCGAAATCTTTATTCAGAAAAAAGAAACCAATGTGAGAATTCGGATTAATTACACAATTTATAAGATCTGAAATATCATTTAATTGGGGATTAGGGGAAATGATGACTTCAAAACTAACGACAGCAAAACAGTCAGAACCTGGTAGAGCAACTCTCACGAAAACTTCATCACTTTCAGTGTTAAATGTACTTGGGTTGTTTATAGAATTAGAACCAGAAATAGCGGCAGTGGACCTTGAGTGAAACGTAATAATATAATTTTCTGGATTCTCTACCAGCGTTGGAATTATACTCTGTAAATCAACGATTTCAAAACCATCTAAATTATCATCGCAGGCTATGATTGGTGAGGGTTGATTAAGTTCGATACTGTCTTGGATATTTATATCTAGTGTTGTAATATCTGCACATCCCGTAAATCTATTAACAACTTTAACATAGAACGTTTGTGAATTGCCGGCAACAACGTAAGTATCACCTAGTATGTTTTCTTCATTTATGGCATCTTCTTGTGTTATATAGTAATCTACACCTAAAGTTGGAATGTCTTGAAACATTAAATTATCAAATTGCCCTAAGAAAATTGTTGTGGTATTTTCACTGGCATTGTAGTCCCCGCATGTGCTGGCTGTTTGGGGAATAAGTACAGGGGATTCTACAATGTTTAGTATAAGTTTAGAACTATGTGAGCAATCATTATAGGTGCTAGCTATAAATAATTCCGCAGAGTCTGTACCTGTGTATGGCATAAGTATATCTAAAGGATTACTTCCGTTATCACGATCTTCTTCTGTTTCGTAAAATGTAAGATTAAGATCATAACCCTCTTTAAGTTCGTTAGCTATCTCTGTTAAGTCAAAATCTAAAACACCGTCATTTGATGAATCATCACATCTAGATATTGTTGTTTCATCTTTCAAGATTGTGTTTAGTATATTTTTGTGAAGTTCTATAAACATAGGAGTTGCACAGTCTTCGCCGACAAATCTTATGCTAATAGGTACATTAAATATTGGATCAGCTGTAGTAATGATCCTAGGATCTCCCCCTATTAACAAGTTAATTTGCACCCAAATTTCAGGATATTGAGCTTCTATTTCAGCCTTAATTTCATCTAAATTATAAGATATAGCTAAAGTTTCGTAGTTGTAGGAGAAAGGTGGCGTGTTAGTTGATTCGTAATACATAGGATCTAAACATTGACTATATATAAAACGGTCTACACCTACATTTGCCTTTATTATGTACTCTAAATTTAAAGTAACAATAGAAGGACAACTATTAAAGTCATCTTCTACTCTGGCAAAAAAGGAAGTAGGTTGACTACTAACGTTAGGTAAATCACTAATGGCGTTCTCAGCATTAATAGCGTCCTCTTCAGTAAGGTAATAAGTTGCGGTTCTGTTAAATTCATAATTAGATACTGGGAAATCTAGACTAGAGAGATTAGTAATTGAGAAGCTGCTGCTAAATATAACGTCATTACATACATACAGACTAATTTCTAATGTATTTGGAGACGTATTTACAATTATATTAAAATTACCAATTTGCAAGCAATCCCCACTTAAACTTTCAATCCTTACAAAAATGGATTCGGTTATTTCGGTATTTTGATAACTACCAATAATAGGGTTGTTATTATTTTGAGCATCGTCTTGATTTAAGTGATACGTAATTACATAGTTGGTAGAAGGTAAAGCATCAAATATTTCGTTATTTTTTAATAATGGAAAATCAAAATCATATAAACCATCACTCGGAGCTTCATCACAGATCAAAATATCTTCAATTGGATCCGCGTTTTGAAACGGGATAATTTCTATTTCTATAGTGTCAGTTAGAGTACAATTTCCACTAGTTGTAGGGATTGAAATTTCTACATTATAAGTTCCAGATTGATTAACTTCTAATGTCGGGTTATTTTCACCGGTAATTTGATTACCACCTAAAAACCAAGTATAAATTGCAGCAGTGTTACTAATGTTTGCGTCTAGTGTTAAGTCGTTACCACAAATACTTTGGTCTGGGCCTAAGTCTATAGAGTTACCAAAGCCTTCAGCCTCTATAAAAACGGCAGAGTCAAAACGCTCATCGATATGGTCTGCAATAACAAATTTTATATGATAGGTTTCATTAGGGATAATAGCACTGGTGGTAGTTAAAACGGTAGTATTTCCATTAAAATTTGTGTGCCCTAAATTATAGCCCTGAAAAAAATCTTCGTTTTGAGCCTCACAAAAACCATTGATATTTGGATGTATGGTATTGGTGCTAATTTCTGAGATAGTCTCTGGTACTAATGCAATATTTATGTAAGGGTCTGCTGTACCAGCTCTTTTAATTAGAATAGCAAAGACATCTTTAAAATTACAAGGATATTCTTGTTGGTACTCATCTGAAGCAAATAAGTATTTAAAGGCAACGAAATTATTGGCAGAGACAAAATCGAATTCAATGGAAGTCGCATTAAGTGTTTGATTGATGCCTAAAATATCTTGTATGTCTGAGTCTGTAGTCCAATCAATTTCACCTTCACTTAAGTTGTCGCCAATAAAAGTATTTCCCACAGAAGTGACATTACCGGTAGATAGGACTATACCATTTTGAAGTGGGAAGTTAGAAGAGCCTCTGTCAAAAGCGCCATAACTAATAATATTATTTACGCTACCATTGATTGATGATGAAACATTACTTGCAGTAGCGCAATTATCGCCAACTAAATTTTGGATGAGTTCATTCGGTTGCTGAGAGTTGTCAGTAGTCACTTGTTGCGCATATGTAAAACAGACATGCGCCAAAAGGAAGAGAAATATGTGAATATTTTTCTTTTTCATCAGATTTTTTATAAAAATCACCTTAGTTTTTGAAAAACCAAGGCTTGCTTTTTTTATAAAAGTATGAAAAAGTTGGTGAAAAATGAATCGTATTCCGTTATTAACACTATTGTAGGGTTGAAGTACTACAAAGTGTTATCTTCTTAACGCAAAATGACCTTTAACTTGGAAAGAGATACTACCGCGTTTAACGTCGGCAACAAACCAATAATCACTCGAAGGCATTTTGGTGCCATTATAGTAACCATCCCAACCAGGACTGTTTGAGTTCAATTGTTTTAGGAATTTTCCGTAGCGATCGAAAATGTTAATATTAGTACCAGGAAGTGTCTCTATTCCAACGATATGCCATGTGTCAAAAGCGCCATCATTATTTGGTGTAAAGAATTTCGGTATATCGACGACCAAGACTTCTTTGGTAACATTAGAACAACCATTTAAATCAATAATAGTAACTGTATGGTAGCCCATAGATACGTTTTCAAAAACGTTAGATTCTTGTGGTTCGTTATCATCTAGTTGGTATAAATAATCTCCAATTCCACTAATGGTAACGGTAATATTATTTGGGTCAGAAAAATCAACAACCTCAGTGACCTCAATGGTGGCTGATTCAGATTCGGATACTTCAAAAACACGTGTGTTTTCACAACCAAATTCAGTAGTTATAGTAACCCAATAACTGCCTATGGCTGTGATTTCGATTTCTGGTATTGTTTCTCCTGTTGACCATAAATAGTGATCTGTTGGATTGTTTGTATTGGCAGAAACTAATAATGGCAGATTATCTAAACAAATCACTTGATCTTCAATATCAATTAAGGCCAATGGATTTATGATTACTGAAAATTGTGTAATGCTATAACAACCAGAACTATTGTTTTCAATGCGAGCATAGATGATTTCACTGTCAAAAGCAATGAAGTTAGTATCTAAGGCCGAATTATTTTCATTAGCCTGAAGTTCGCTATTATAATAGGTTACAGTAAATAAACTTGGATTCTGATTTCCTAAAATACCAAAATTTTGCTGAATTAAGTCAAACTCTAAAAGGCCATCAAAATCATCATCACAATCTATTAAATCATTAGGTTGATTAGCTATTGGAAGCGGGTTAACATTTAAACTAAACTCATAGTAATTTGAACAGTTTGTCGTACTAAACTCTGTTCTTACATACAATGTATCGTTATTTGTAATATAGGTGTAATTAGTGTTTAATGCATTGGTGTTGGCTATAGCATCTGCCTCATTAGAGAAATAACTGAATATCACATCTGAATTATCATCAGTAACGACTTCGTTTATTTCAGTTAAATCTAAACTGTTTGATTCATTTGCACAGATATTATAAGTCATGAAATCATTAATAACAGGTGGTTGGTTAACAATTAGATCTATCGGAAGTGTTACATAACAATTAGAAACCGTATTGGTAACTTTGATATAAACCGTCTGTGGATTTGAAGTATTGGTATAATTTTCTGGATCTACAATTTCATTAGAATTAGACTCGGAATCATCGAAGTTCTCATAATAAGCAATAATAATATCCTCTTGTCTTACATCTAGAATATTAGACTCAGCTATAGTTATATCGAATATTAGAGTACCATCAGTATTGTCATCACATTCTACCATTGATTCTGCAGGACTCAAATCAGGAACTTTTATGACATTAACAACAAAAGATGTTATAGAATTACAGATAGTTCCATTGTTTATTTGAACGAATATTTCTTGAGGGTTTACCGTGTTTTCAAATTGAATAGGAAGCGCATTTGTACTATTTCTAGCATCCTCATCAGAAATGTAAAATGTCACACTTTCAATATCTGAAATTCCAGCAGAGACCTCTGTGATTTTACTAGAAAGGTCAAAAATTTCTGAACCATCATTGGAGATATCGTCACATACAAACCAATCTGATGGTTCGTTATATTCAGAATTCGTACCGACTTCAATTATAAAAGACGATGTGGTATAACAAGATTCGTCAGTAATATTGTCTACTCTAACAAAGATTTGCTGTGGATTACTAATGTTTTCGTATATAATCGTTTTGTCAATAGCATCTACTTTGTTATTAGCATCAGCTTGATTGAGATAGTAAGAGACGTCTTTGCCAGTTTGTACATCTAAGGCTTCAATATCTTTGTTTGCAAAAACAAATTCTCCAATACCATCTGATTCATCTTCACAAAAATTGTACTCTGAAATATTGTTGTTTAGGTCACCTATATAAGGTAATGTATTTACAATGATGTTTAATTCTTCCATTGCATAACAACCAGACGAACTGTTTTCAATACGAATAAACACCGTTTCAGTTTGAGCATCGTAATTTGATGCATTAGAAATTGGATTTATATCTAAATCAGCATCCTCTGAGCTATTATGAAATGTTATTGTTCTATTTGGTGTCCCTAAAATAGAACTAGGAATACTATTGTTTAGATTAATAGTAGAAAAGCCATCCCTATCGGCATCACAGATTATAATATCTTCTGGTTTTTCACTTTGTGGTGCTGGAAGTACTGAAACTTCAAAAGAGTTGACATCCGCACAACCTGTTGCATCGAAACTAATTCTTGGAAATAGTGTAAATGGATTAGTCACATTGGTGTAAAAGTTTGGAAGCGCATTTGTATTGTCATTTGCCTCGGATTCTGTTAAAAAGTAGGCAACACTAAACCCTTCTTGACCATTAGTTACAGCATCATCGAATGCAGATAAATCAGTAACTGTTATACCATCTTGGTCATCATCACAAGCATTTAGGCTTAAAACAGAATCAAAATTTATAATAGGGGCAAGTATCAATTCAATTTCCGCAACGTCACTACAAGTTGAGCTTTCTAAAGCTAAATATATAGTTTGTGGATTACTTAGTGAATTATAAGCAATCGCTGGGTTAATAGCGTTTGTTTGATTCGTTCTATCGTCTTCAGTTTCATAGAAAATGACCGTAACATCCGTAACATCATTAATAATACCTACTGCGATATTTTCAAAATCGAATTCTTCAGTTCCATCATTATCGCCATCACATAAGGTTATGTCTCTTATGTTTGTCGCTGTTAATAATAGATTTGTATGGATTTCAATAGGCGTAGTAGAAGCACAACCAGTCGTGTTATTTTCTACTCTAATAAACACGATTTGTTCGTTAAGATCTAAGTTTGTATAGTTGGTTTCATCTGCAATTGGATTGGCACCAATAATTGCATCTTCATTGCTTGCATGAAATGTAATAGTAACGCCGGTTAAGCCTTGAATAACATCAGAAATAATAGATGTTAAGTCAAAATCTGCAGAACCATTGTGATCAGCATCACAAGCATCTATATAATGGTCGTCAGTATTTATTATTGGACTTTCTATAACGGTAATATCTAGAGTAGTAATGCTATTACATCCTGTTTGAGGGTTTGTAACACTAACAAATACTTGTTCGCTAGCACTAGTGTTTACATATGGCATTGGTATAGCGTTAATGGTAGATGCGGCATCAGAAGCCGAATTGTGATACGTTACTATGAGGTCTGTTTGCCCATTAGTAATTTCATCATCTTTGAGCGCATTTAGATTCATGGCAATAAATCCATCTTGGTCATCATCACAAATCTCTAAAAGTAAAGGGTCGACTATTGTTGGCAGTTGATTTACATTTAAATTTATAGTAGAAAAAGCTAAACAACCATTACTAGTATCCTCAATTCTTACATAAATCGTTTGAGGATTGCTGGTATTCTGAATCGGACTTGTAATTGCATTATTATTGTTAAGGGCATCTGAATCCGAGTAATGATAAGAAAACACATAATTAGAAGGAGGTACTGAAGCTAAGACCTCTGTATCTTTAGTTGATAGGTTGAAAGTTTCTATACCATCATTGCTTAAATCGTCACATAAATTATAATCTGTAATTGGGTCTGAAGATTGTGTCGAACTTACGGTAATATTAATGTCGTCTTCAATTGTACAGGTTCCACTAGCAAAAGGAATCTCAATTTCAATCCGATAATTTCCAGTTTGTACAGCGTTGAATGTAGATTGAGTTGCTGACGGAATTAAATCATTATTAAAGAACCAAGTATAAATAGCATTTGGATTTTGAATATTTCCATCTAATAATACATTACTTGCACAGGTTGAAAAATCCTCACCTAAATCTACAGACGAATTAAAACTATTTCCTTCAATAAATACAGCAGAATCATAATTTTCGTCCGTCTGATCAGCAATTACCAATTTAATTTGATATTGAACATTTGGTTGAATTGTAGCTGTTGCGGATAGAACTGTGGTTCTACCATTATAGTTGGTATCTCCTACATTATAGCCTTCAAAATATTCTCCGTTTGAAGCATCACAAAAACCAACAATTTCGTCATGTACTGTATTTGTGTTTACAGGTGTTGAAGTTCCTGGAACTAAGGCAATATTTGTATACGGGTCTCCTGATCCAGCTTCTCTAATTAAAAAGGCAAAACCATCTGAATAATCACATGGGAAATTACCAAAATACTCTTCTGAGGCCAATATATAGTTAAATTGTATTTGGTTAGATAGAGAAATAAAGTCGAACTCTATTGAAGTGGCATTTAAAGTACCCGAAATTCCTAAAGCCGTTTCTAGGTCATTATCCGTTGTCCATGTATCATCTCCATCATTTAAGATGGTATTATTCTGCCCATTGCCTGCTGAATTAGCATTTCCTGTCGTCAATACAATTCCGTTTTGAAATGGAAAATTAGAAGCGCTACGATCAAAATAGCCAAAGCTGCCAAGACCAATTGAATCTCCATTTGAAGGTGAAGAAATATTTGATATTTCTACACAACCTTGAACTAAAGTGTTTTGTATTAAATCTTGAGGTGAAACTGTATTATCTACGGTAATTTGTTGTGCATAAAATGAACTACAAATAAAGCATAGAAATAAGCAGAGGGAACTGTTAATGTAATTCATTAGTTTCGGTTAAGTTTACAAGCTTATATGTAGGATAGATTTGGAGCTAACACTAACACGTCTTTAATACGGTTTAAAAGTAGAGGTAAAAAAGATGAAATACAAAAAAACACGACCAAATACATTAAATGTTAACATAAGAAACAAAATTTGCTGTATTTCACTATAAAAAAGACCTCGTATAGAGGCCTTTTTTCCCAAATTGAATTTTAAGAACTCTGCACTGTCGTGCAAAAGCCCCTTAACCTAAACTCAATGTTGTTATATTTTAATCGAAATAAGTGGCTTAACCTTCACCTGAAATTTCGATATTTAGGTTATATTATGTTGAGGGATATAGCTTTAAACGCGGAGGGAATTAACAGTAATTGCGTTAACGTTTTTAAAAATAAACGAAGTCGAACACAACTACAAATAAATAAGATGAACGGACTAAAATTTTAACATTTTTAAGAACTTACCTTGATTTTTCTATTTCCTGAAACCTGCCCACTGTCAAACTGTTCCCGTTAAAAACAAAACGGCAAGATGCGTTCAATAATTTACATATACCCAACCAATTATTGGTTGATAGTTAGGGTCATTTAAATTTAGAATATAATAATAAGTTCCTATAGGAACTAAATTGCCATGGTTATTAAGACCTCTATTTATCTTACCATACCAAGGCTTGTCATTATTACCGCTATAAACAATATCTCCATAACGATTATATACTTCTAATGTATGCTCGGTGAATATATCATATAATCCTTGAATGTTAAACCAGTCATTATAGGTGTCATCGTTTGGTGAAAACCCTTCTGGAATATAAGGCGGGCAATTTTCAATGTTTAGATCGAATTCAATAATCTCGTAACATGGTGGACGTGCTAATCTCACAAAGATTGTTTCTGGATTTGAGGAATTGTTATAATCGCTAGGAATCAATATCATATTAGATTCCGTTTCTAAATCCTCAAGCGAATGATAAAAGGCGATGTCTTCTTCGTTATAATTTAAACCTACTAATGCATCAAATAAGTTGTAGTTAGATCTTTCAAAACCTTGATTACAGCCAATAAGATTAGGAAGTAAGGTGATGTCTGGAATTATAAGTAATTCAATATCTGCAAAAGTGATATTGTTATCTTCATTGATTTCGGTAACTATTCCATTCATAGTGCCGTCATCATCAACAGAGGTAACAATGGTTATACTTGCGTCACTATTTTCTGGTACAGAAACGTTGATGGAACTACTTTCAGTGGCATCAATTGCAATGTCATTTATGGTTTGGCTTTGACCAATTAAAATACCATCTAAATAAAATGCAATTGGTGTATTAGCAGGTAAGATATCTGTGCTGTTAAAGTTCTTAATAGTGTAAAAAAGCTCAATACTATAATCTCCACAATTCACAATATAATCATCAATACTAATTGTAGCATCTGGTAGCTGACTGTTTAAAACAGTAATGATATTGTTTATCATTACAAAGTCTTGACCAGAGGTTAGAGCAATAGTTGCAGAAGTATCTCCGATATTAATATTATCTTGAATATTATACACATCGATATCCATGTTGTATAAATTGGTTGCTCCGGTAAATGAATTGGTGCCATTAAAAGCATTGTTGGCAGGGTTTAATGGGAAATTACTAATCACATTTCCGTTTATTGTCAATTGCTCATTTACCGCTAAAGCTCTATCACCTTCCCAAGCAATAAAACCAATTTTTGCATCTTCATTATCCAAAACATTAAGATTGTCTAAAGTGATACTTAAAAATGTAGGGACACTTTGTAAGCCATCATATACATTAAGTTGATTTAAAGGTAAGCTAGCATCTTCATAAATAACTGTTATTGCCCAACCTCCAAAATTAGTACCTGTAGAACAAAAAGGAGCAATGGTTGTTGTTAAATCAAAATCTGAAATGGTATATGTTGTATTCCCTTGAGTTGTTATTATATCAGTTATATCAGCAAAAGCAGCAAAAAATACGCGCGTAGCATCTAGAGCATCACTAAACGTACGCTCCGCTGATATAGATATATCATTTAAAGTAATATCTAAATCTCCATTACCAGAACCAGCCCAATATAAATAGGCAGCTACTATATTTTGATTGCTATTAAGGTTTAAATCTGCTGAAGAAGTCGTTAGTATAGTGCAATCTCCACCAGTACCATTTTCAACGGAATTTAAGGTGTTGCCAATGGCTGTGTAATCGTATCGTCCATTAAATTGTTGAAATATTGAAATATCTTGAGCAAGTACAGGAACTGTAAAATTAAATAAGAGTAAACATAATATGTAGTGTGCACTTTTCAAGGCTATAGATTTGGTGAAACTAAATTACGTTTTTTAATTTTACCTTTTCAAGGTAAAATGACTGGTAAACGTTCTCCCATCTTGTAGTTTAACTTTAAACCAATAATCACTAGTTGGTAGTTTTGCTCCATTGAATGTCCCATCCCATCCAACACTTAATGGGTTAAGTTCTTTTAGAAGTTTTCCGTAGCGATCAAAAATAAGAACAGATGAGTTAGCCTGAAATTGGGGGGAAACCCCATTAACTTGCCAAAAGTCATTATTATTATCGTCGTTTGGTGTAAAAAACTTAGGAAAACCAATGACAGAAATTAATTTATCAATGATTCCACAATTATTTTTATCACGAATATAAACCGTATATAAACCAGGCTGAACATCTTCAAAAACAGGACTATCTTGATATGGCCCAATGATGTCATTTAAAGCATATTCATAGTCACCTTCACCACTTACAAAAATAGAAATAGAATTGTTTTGCGAAGCATCTACAACTTCAACATTTGTAACCGTTGCAATATTAGATGGTAATACGGTTATCGTTCGGTCTTTAAAACATCCATTGGTGTTAGAAACTCTAACCGTATAAGTTCCTGGTGCATTGATTTCAATTGTAGACGTATCTTCACCAGTAGACCACAGATAAAAATAATTATTAGGCAAATCATTAATTATACCGCCATTTAAAGTTAATGTTTCTGGAAAAAAGTTTAGGCAATACTGTGTTTCAAACTCAGTTTCAATATTAGGTAATTCGAAAACTGTGAGCACTACATCACTAATGCCATAGCATGCATTAGAATTTTCAACACGAGCATAGATAGTTTGATTATAGGGAATAGTATTGGTAAACGTTGAAGAAAGCGGATTGGCTTCTATTAAAGCATTATTATAAGTTTCGTAATACTGTAAATCTAAACCAGTTGGTGCACCAGCCAAAACAATAGCATTTATGTCATTGAGATTAAAAGCCATAAAACCATCTTCTGTGCCATCAGTATCACATAATTCTATGCTCGCATTATTGGAAGATGTTGTGCTAACTTCTAGCGAGACTTCGCTAAAATTAATGCAACCTGTATTGGTGTTTGTTACTCTTACATAGATAATCTGAGGATTGAAGAAATTTTCAAATGCTTCGCCATTAATAGCACTTGCTTGATTCTCAGCATCAATTTGAGATAAATAATATTCTATAGAGGCATTCGGGTCATTACTTGTAATATCATTGAAGGCTTCAGTGATATTAAATGTTGTAAATCCTTCTGGAATACCATCTTCATCACATTGTAAAAGCGAAACATTATTGGCAATAGGTTTTTCAGCAACTACAATGTTGAAGGATGTAAAACCTATACAACCAGAATCTATATCTTCAATTCTAACAAATATTTCAGTTGGAGTAGGTGTTGTATTTGTGAAATTAGCGGGAAGTTGAGCATTAGAGCTTTCAGCATTAGCCTGATTTAAATAATAACGAACATCATAGTTTGCTCCTAAAATTCCATTGATAATTTCTTGGGTTTTAATATCAAAATCGAAGGTGGTGAGACCATTTTGGTCATCACCGTCAGTATCATCATCACAAACTTCATAATCTGTAGGAGTATTGAAATCTGTAAGTGTAGTAATATTAATATTAAATTTATTGATTATAAAACAACCTGTTGTAGTATTTTCAATTCTGATATGTACGGTTTGATTGCTCGATGTGTTATTAAAAATATCCCCTAAAGCATCTACATTAATATTGGCATCACTTTCAGAATTGTGATACGTCACCGCAACATCAGATTCACTATTAATAATGTCTTGTGTTAAAATGGTAAGGTCAATTTCTGTGATATTATCATCATAAGGTGCTAAAGCATCACAAGTATTTAGGTCTGGTAAATTAGGTAAAGAAGGATTTGCCAATAAAGGATTCGATGGATTATCAGGAAATGCAGCAGTACCTGTCCATTCGAGAGAAAAAGGACTATTGCCAATAGGTCTATCAATAACTATAAAATAACTTTCACCAGCAAGCACATCTATATCACTTACAAAGCTATCACCATTTTGGCCAGGACCTTCAGATGTTTCTGTAGATGTAGAATTTAAACCTGTCAAGTTATTGCCTTGATTGGCTGCAGCAGGATTTGTTGTAGAACATCGAATAGCTTGACCTATGTTTCCACAGTTAACATTTGGTCCAAAAATAAAAAAATCATAGTCTTCATTGATACTTGTACTCTCAGGTGTAAGTGTAAAAGCCAATGTACCTGCTGTTGCGATATTAACTTGTAGCCAAATACTATTATTTTCTTGACTACTGCAGGTGTTAGAATTACTGAGTTCTTGTACTCCTCTTCCACTAACATCTAAACTAAAATCAGAGTTACCGCAAACCGTGACCGCAAATTGACAATCATTAGGTTGTTGAGCTTGAGTTAATGCTGAGATAAAATATAGTAAACAGAATAAAATAGGTTTAAAAAAAAGTTTTGGTTTTTTATTCATCGTTTAAGTGTAAAATGACTGGTGAATGTTCTTCCGTCTTCAAGAGTAACTTTAAACCAGTAATCGCTCGTTGGCATTTTCGCACCATTGTAAGTCCCATCCCATCCCGGACTCCGGGGGTCTAATTCTTTTAAAAGCTTTCCGTATCTATCAAAAATCAAAATAGAGGAATTAGTTTGAAAATCATTGGTTATACCATAAATCTGCCAATAATCATTATTATCATCATTATTCGGAGTAAAAAACTTAGGAAATCCAATAACGGAAACTAACTCTTCAGTGATTCCACAATTATTTTTATCACGAATATAAACCGTATATAGACCAGGCTGAACATCCTCAAATATATTACTATTTTGGTATGGACCATTAATATCATCTAAAGCATATTCGTAGTCACCTTCACCACTCACCAAAACAGAAATAGAATTGTTTTGTGATGCATCTACAACTTCAATATCTGTAACGGTTGCAATATTAGAAGGCAATACAGTTATCGTTCTGTCTTTAAAACAACCATCGGTATTAGAAACTCTAACAATATAAGTTCCTGGTGTATTAACTTCAATTGTAGCCGTATTTTCACCAGTAGACCACAGGTAAAAATAATTACTAGGCAAATCATTAATTATACCGCCATTTAAAATCAGTGTTTCTGGAAATAAGTTAAGGCAATACTGTGTTTCAAACTCAGTTTCAATATTTGGTAATTCGAAAACAGTGAGCTCAATTTCACTAATGCCATAGCATGCATTAGAATTTTCAACACGTACATATATAGTTTGACTATAGGGAATAGTATTTGTGAATGCTGAAGAAAGTGGATTGGCTTCTACTAAAGCATTATTATAAGTTTCGTAATACTGTAAATCTAAACCAAGTGGTGCACCAGCTAAAACAATAGCGTTAGCTTCTGATAGGTTAAAGGTGGTGAAACCATCTTCTGTACCATCATCATCGCACGCTTGTAAACTAGCATTATTGGAAGATGTTGTGCTTACTTCGAGAGAGACTTCACTAAAACTAATGCAACCTGTATTGGTATTGGTAACTCTCGTAAATAGCGTTTGCGGATTGAAGAAATTCTCGAAAGCTTCAGGATTGATGATTTCATTAAATTGATTTTCTGCAGCAATTTCAGATAAATAATACTGAACAGATGCGTTTGCATTACCACCTGTTATATCATCTATAAATTGTGAAATATTGAAGGTTGTAAAACCTTCAGGAATACCATCTTCATCACATTGTAAAATGGTAATATTATTAGCGACTGGTACATCATTAACGATGAGTTCAAAACGTTCAGTGCTATAACAAGTTGTATGAGTTGTGTTTTCTATCCTAACAAAGATAGATTCGTTAAAAGCGGTTGTGTTCGTATAGCTTAAGGGTAAAGGGGCTGTATTATCATCTGCATCTTCTTGAGACCCATGAAAACTTACTTTTGTTTCTAGTTGAGCGCCAATTATGTTAGGAATGAGTTCAGCTAAATCTACTGTAGCAATACCATCCATTACATTGCCTTCATTATCGCAAAATTCTATATTATTTAATCGTTCAATTTGCGGAGTATTATAGACTTGAAGCTCAAAATTATTAATATCAAAACAATTAATATTATCCTTATTATCTACACGAACAAAAATTATTTGTGGATTACTAATGTTATTGTAAGGAAAAGTGATTTCATTTTCGAGATTATTAGCTTCATCAAGAGATTCAAAATAACGGACATTATAACCTAAAGGATCTTGTGTTGATAGAGCTTCATTATTTTTTGAAGTAAAATCGAAAGGAAAAATACCATCGTTTCCAATAGTATCACAAGCTGTAACATCTGTAATAGGATTTGCTACAGGTATTTCATAGACACCAACAATAGCACTTCCTTCTATTGGACAATCACCATTATTTGGTTCTACATAAACTTCATAGAATCCTGGTGTGTCAACGAATAATTCAAAAGAGTCCTCTGTTAGAGGATTACCATTAAATGACCAAAAATAATCTGCTCCTGTTATGTCATCTGCCTCTAATGTATAATTATCTCCTGTACAAAGTCTTAATTCAGTTGTACTTACTTCATTTCTTATAATATCTATTTGAGAATTGAATAAGGACTGAATAAATGGAGGTAGTCCAATGCGACTTAAGTTTTGATTAAGTCCATTTATATCTAAAAACACTCCTTGTTCATCATAGTTTGTTGCTAAGCCATCAGCTTCTGGGTTATTTATAACACCAAGATACCTACCTGAATTATTAAAATTAGAAAAGCTTACTTGAGCTCTATAGATTCGTCTATCTATTCCAAGTTGAAGTGCACCTGCACTTATGGTATTAGAGGTGTGTATAATCTGAATTGAGGCTGGTATATCATCACTTTCTAGATTCCATTGTACTACTTGACTTGGGCCATTTCCACTAGGACCTATACCTATTGTTGCATATGCTTTTTTGTTTTCAGCAGAAAATTCAACACCATATGGGCTATCATTATTTTGGGCACTGTATAATTCTGAAGGATTAGAAATTATACCTGTTTCATTATCAAAATCAAACAAATAAATACTTCCACCAGCATCGCCTGCAGTAACCGTTGCTTCACCAAAATGTGCCACTAAAATTTTTGAAGCATCTGGTGACGCTTTTAGATAGCCTAAGGAATTACGTCTGTAACCGTCAACAAAAATATTTGGTCCGACGGTAGAAATTATAGGCGTGGTATCTACGCCATTAACATCTACTTTAAAAGCATAAAATGTATTTGTGAAATGTGTAATTACCCAAAAAGAAGAACAGTCTTCCGCTCTAACAGCTGTAATTTTCTCTGAACATTTGTATTTAATTTCTTCAGAATCATTTGGGTCGTAAGTAATTAGAGGTATATTTTTTTCAGCAGCATCAACATCCCCTAAACCTGTGTTTAGAGTCATGTCAACCAACGAATAATTGAAGCCATTATTAAAACCGTCATCATTCTGAGGTACAGAAACATCATTGTTTTGATTTGGATAGGTAGCTGCATTATCGTGATGAGGTTCATCAACTGTAAAAATGTAATATTTAGTTGGGTCTTCGGGTTTTGGAACTATAAGTCCTGAGGATGTACTCGATGGATCTCCTAAAAGTCCTGTGCCAGCAAAATAATCACCATTTGGCATAATTTGATGGTTCTGATTCCAAACAGTTCTGCCATCTGAGTAAAAGAGTAAGTTACCATTGGTATCTGAAATGGAAGTGCAACCTTCTAAAGTATCAATTTGCCCATCTGTAATTGCTGTAACAGTTCCTGAGCCAGCATCAAACCTTATACCAGCATTCTGACCAAAGTACCAATAAGACGCTTCATTTTGCCCAAATATTTGGGAGCTAATCATCAGTGAAAGAAGAACAAAGTATATCTTTTTCATAACAGCTTTGGTGAATAGCGAATACACTAGTTAATACTATATAACAACTAGAACTTCAAAAGTCCTAAATTTAGTATTGAAAACTAGAAAGCAATTTCTACCAAAGATATTATAAATCTCTCTTTTTTAATAATCGATAGGATAAAAAGAAGAAAATGGCAGTCCAACCTAGAACGATTGCAATCTCATACCAATGTACAGCGTAATCATAAGTCAAATCTGCACTATCCGGAAATTTTGTCATTACAATTCTTCTAATAGGTTCATCAATTAGCTTGTACATAGATTGAATAGGGAAGAAGTTGAAGATTTTATCTGGTAAATCACCATCAATTTTCCACACCATTAACAAATAAATTATGCCTTCTAAAAACCAAGTCATAACTAAAAATCCTAAGGCAAAAGCTGAACGTTTTAAAAGCATACCAAAGAACAAGCATAAACTGAAGAAGCCAACAAGCTTAACAAAATAGGCTAATAAGAATTCTACTTCTCTAAATACGATTGAAGATTCTGTATAGCTAGAATAAAACATACCTATTGTGTATGTAGCCACTCCAATTAAGACAGTTGCACACAAAGAAAAGAATACAATCGTATAAAATTTTGATAGAATAAATTCTTTTTTGCTTAAGCCATCGATAAGATTTTGCTTTAGAGTTTTATTACTGTATTCATTACCTATCATACTTACTACCACAATGGCAAAGAAAAACTTAAAATACGATGCAAAGAAAGTAGTAATATGCCAAATAATTGGAAAGTTGAAAATTCCAAGTTCACCTAATTCTAAAGTAAATAAACCAAAGAAATTAATCTTTATAGATGATAGTACTAATACTGTGAAAGGTAGAATGAAGGAAATTATTATTAATAGTCGACTTGTTTTATTAAGCCAAAGTTTCTGTAATTCTAATTTTATAAGACGTAACATATGTTGATTGGTTGTGCTTAATTCTTAGTTAGGGAATTATGCGGTTTTTTGATTGGTTTCTACAGTGTCTGTTAATTGCAAGAATTGCTCTTCTAGACTTTCTTTTCGTTTCACTAAATGCGAAAGTAAAATACCTTTATCGAACATTAACTTATTAAAGTCTGGCGCAGACATTGGTTCATTTAAAAATGCGGTAATTAATTTATCTTCAACTTTTATATTACCAAAATTTGAATTTGCTTCTAAAATATTTAAGAGATCTTGATGCTTCTCAGCTTTTAATTCAAAAAAGCCGTGACTATTAATCATCTCGTCAACACGACCAGAGTATAATTTTTCTCCTTTGCTCAGCACAACAACGTGAGAGCATACTTTTTCAACTTCATCCAATAGGTGAGAGGCTAATAGAATTGTAGTACCATTTGCTGCAATATCTTTTATAATTTGTCGTATTTGATGAATTCCTTGAGGATCTAAACCATTTGTAGGTTCATCTAAAATTAATATTTCAGGATCATTAAGTAATGCAGAAGCTATCGCTAGTCGTTGTTTCATACCTAAAGAGTAGGTTCTGAATTTATGATCTTTTCTATCTAATAAACCTACGACTTCAAGTTTTTCTAAAATTTTACTGTGTTCAACGCCTTTTATTCTACAAACTAACTTTAAGTTTTGTTCTGCAGTCATATAAGGGTAAAAGTTAGGATTCTCTATAATAGCTCCAACTAATTTTAATGCATCGTGTGTTGAGGTATTGCCATCAAACCAATGAAAGTTTCCATCTGTTTTATTGACAACATTAAGTACAATACCTAAGGTTGTAGACTTTCCACTTCCGTTTGGTCCTAGAATGCCGTAAACATTTCCTTTGTTAATAGTAAAACTTAAGTCTTTAACGGCTGTTAAATAGCCGAACTTCTTCGTAAGGTTATTGATTGTAAGGATTGGCTCCAAAGTGATTGGTTTTTTATACTAAACATTCACTTAGACAAGCTTAGTGAAGCAGTTTAGTAGGATTGGTTATGCAGGTAAGACGATTGACGTCTATATTTGTTACACTAAACTCAAAAAAGCATCGTATAGATGCTTTTTATATATAATTATAGTACGTCGTTAATTCCAATTTTCGTCAAAATCTAAATCCTGATAATCATCAGCATCTACTTCGTCCTTAAACTCATTATAGTCATCATCATCCTCTTCTGCTTCAAATATTTTTTCAGGTGCTTCATCTGGTATTTGACCATGTACAAACATTAAATTTGGATAGTCTGTACCTTCTGCTTCTTCAACAATTTCACCTAATTCAACGTAGAATGTCCATATATTCATAAAGTCGTAAACATAAATTAAACGTGTGGAAGCTTCATGTATAACGGCGTTAATTATAGTTTCACTCATCATTTTTACTTCAGCACCAGCTTCACTCATATCCATCATTGCAATTTCTTCGCCTTGATTCCACTGATCGTCACTTACATAAAAAGATGCCATTTCCATACCGTCAAAACCGAAAGATTGGGTAATGATATTATGCAAATCTTCCATAGTGTCTCCTTCGCGTATTTCTAAATCTCTGAACACGTCATCTTCTGTATCGTTATCGAGTATAACTCTAAATCTATATATCATGCTGCAAAGTTAAGTGATTTTTAATTATTTAGTAAAACGATGTAAGGTAAAAATCATTGCACTTAGTAA
>RCND010000187.1_pt1 | contig 34764 bp, 28 predicted proteins | sample 2041351 | NCBI WGS metagenome assembly RCND01 (sample SAMN09708230, study PRJNA481090) | Marine sediment metagenome, whole genome shotgun sequencing project. | biome: marine sediment; feature: ocean; material: sediment; isolation source: Sewage treatment plant 12B marine sediment (STP12B) ... | reverse complement strand
CATCCAAAGCGGGACCTTCGCTCACATCCAAAGCGGGACCTTCGCTCACATCCAAAGCGGGACCTTCGCTCACATCCAAGGCGGGACCTTCGCTCACATCCAAGGCGGGACCTTCGCTCACATCCAAAGCAGGACCTTCGCTCACATCCAAAGCAGGGCCTGCACTGACATCCAAAGCGGGACCTAAGCCTGATGAAGAATAGTCGGATTTTATCTTTTTAAGGTATTTGGATTAAAAGTTAACACCGCTCCGCAGTTGGAGCGGTTTTTTTATATCCTATAAACACGATTAAACCGTACACCATATTGTATTTATCATATTATCAATAGTTTCTGTGTTTATAAAAAGTACTATCTAAACTAACCGACAGCTATTATAGAAGCTTTATTACCTTCTCATACGCTCGTGTACACAAATAGTTTAATAAGAGTAAAAAAATAACGGTTACAGAACTCAACCATAAAGGCAATTTTGATTCTTGGGACAAGATCGAGCTGGCGGAAATCAAAAATGGAAAGTTCAGGAAGGCTATCGGAGAGCTGTTCTATGAAAATGATGAAATCAGAGCTTGGAGTATTTTACTTCGGCCGTCGGAACCATTTCGGCGACACACAAGTAACTATAGCTGTACTAGCCTGACCGATGGCTTACTTGTTTCCGGTAATGTCGAAGGTAGTGCTACGCTCCTTCGTTTTAACAAAGGAGATAGGTTCTTTTGGGATTGCACAGAGAATGAAATGATTCACGCCTTGGAAAACGTTGGTGAAGCCACGGTCGAAATATCTATTATCGAAGAAAAACCAAAATGGCACTGGAAGCCGATCAGCGTTATCCTGGAGTTGCGGTTCCTTTCGATACTACTTTGCCAAATTATCAATAAATAGTCCCAACACCCAAATACTTCTCAGTTAAGGTTTATAATTATTGTAAAATAACGTTAAATCAAAGATTCTTCAAAAAGGTAATACTATCTTTCAGAGTACCTGGGTTCGATTCCATTTCGACGTAGGCCACTTGAATACCTCCTACTTTCGAAGCCCCAAAGAAGTCCTTCCAATCAGATATGCCTTGACCTAGAGCGATTTCTTTCGTAGTGTCGTTGGGGTCATAATCTTGCATGTGTGTAGAAATAAATCGACCGGGAAACTTTTTAAAATAAGTCGAACCTTTATATCCTAAAACAATAACCTGTGTTTGAAATTGCATCTTTACCACTTCAGGATCAAGCTCTTCTAAAATAATGTCATATTCAATTTTACCGTCAAATTTCGTTTTAAATTCGGCATCGTGGTTATGAAAGGCGGCAATCATTCCGGCTTTTTTGATTTTCTCGCCCATGATATTCATTTTGGCGCATTTCTCTTTGAGTTCATCAAGCGTCTCGGAATGTAGGCCGGCCGAGGCGACAAAATGTTCGAGGCCCATTTCGTTGGCGAATTCGATACGTTCATCAAGGTCTTTATTCATTTCCTTCCATGTGAAATGGCTGCTATTGCACTTAATACCGGTATCGACGATAATTTTTTTGAGTTCTTTTCCCGAATATTTGGCAAGCGGTTCAAAAGCCCCCAAATAACCTTTCGGCGAACACATTTCGACATATTGATAACCCATGCCCACCATTTCATTCAGTGTTCCGGTGATGTCTTTTCCGATAGCTTCGCGTAGCACGTACGATTGAAAACCAATGGGCTGTGTTACCATGCTGGCAGGTGATGCATTTAACGAATCGGTATATGACGATAAAAATCCAATTGAAGCTACGCCCAAAGCACTTTGGGTCAAAAATTTTCTTCTTTTCATTTTTTTACGTGTTTATTTTTCTCAATTCATGATGTTAATATCTACCATAATATGCCATAAAATCTTGAATCAACTATTTTTCCTAATAAATTCTGATACTGCCGCCCTATATTTACTAGAATCTTGATATCAAGGAACTTCAACGGCATACTTTGGGCTAGGAAGGCCGTAAGGCCATGAAAGTCTTGGAAGCCATTTATAAGGCCGACGAAAGTAGGGTTAAAGTGCTTTTGTGCTAAAAAGAAAAGCTACCAATAAATAGGTCCGCTACCCAAATACTTCTCCGCTATGGGCTGATAATAGCCCCGAACGTCTTCGAGGTCATAGATTTTTTGGCTCTTAGTGTAGAGGTCGTATTTGTTGAAGTCTTTGATGATTTTTAGATATTCTTCATCTTTCTCACTCAGCAATTCAGTATAGCTTCCACGTGAATGCCATGGATAAAAAGAATGGTACCGAATCATCACCATTGCCTCCTCGGGAAGTTTATTTTCAGCATGGTTGTTAAGTACGCGATATAGATATTCGTCGTGGCCCCAAGCCAAATTTAGATTGTCCAATCCACAGCCTTTTTCATAAATTCCGGTGGTAGTGTTGTAGCGTTCATCTTGCATATCAGGATTCGTTTCATTGAATTCGGGATACACACAGCTATCGGGCAAATCACAACCAACTACAAAAACGTCACCGACAGTGCCCCACTGCTCGTTTTGACTGGTACCATCTTCGTCACTTCCCCAAAGGAACATGACTTTACCCAAATCATGAATAAGGCCGGTCAATTGCATCCAATCAGGGCGACCTTCCGCTCGAATGGCCTCGGCACTTTGAATCAGGTGCTGTACGTTGGGCAAATCAAGATCGGGGTCGCTGACATCGATCAAGTCGTTAAGATGTGCCATAGCCTCAAAAAGTGGCATAGGCTTATCAAAATCTAAGTATTTCTTATGCATTCTTTTTACGTAATCGACCGTTTGGTTCTTACGCATTTTACGATAGTGCTCTTTTACTGCTGCCGACACATCTACCGCGTCGTAGTTTCTGAACGTTTTTGCTTCCATAAGATAATATTCAAATCAGCCATTCGACTTCCCGCAGGCTGATAATTCTAAAATGTAAGTTACTCTGGCATCGAATACTGGGTACTGAAAATTGCCAAAGTGGTCGTATGTAAACCTATGTCTAACAAAGCTATACGTTTCCGAGTACAATATACAAAATTATCGCAAAAAGAATTAAAAATACGCTGAAGTGCTTGGCATATTTCCAAGGTTTTAAATCCAGTATTCCGGCATCTACCATAACAAATTTCTCCTCTCTTTCCATAAATGCGGACGCCAAGTGCATCACGAGTATGTTCAATACGAATTCGATACCCCAAATGTGTATAAAATGGAGATTGACCTGAATTACATGGTCCATAACAATATAGAATACAAGACCGAAAATCAAACCGATTTTGGCTCCTCCCGCCGAAACCCTTGGAAACAGAAAGCCGGCAATGATAACACTGAAAATAGGAATAAAGAATATTCCGTTAAGTTGTTGCAATAATTGATAGAGACCTTCTGGGGCGTTGGCCACAAAGGGCGCAATACCGATGGCAAATACGGCCAAAAGCGCCGAGGTCCATTTTCCGATTCCCACCAGTTTTTTTTCGCTTGCATCCTTATTGATGTATCTTTTAAAAATGCCAAGACTGAATACCGTTGCAGCACTGTTTAAGGCACTATTGAATGTGCTTAAAATAGCACCCATCATTACCGCGACAAAAAACCCGGTAAGCCATAGCGGTAGTACTTTTTTTACTAAAAGAGGATAAACACTATCAGGGTTATCGTATAGACTTTCCCCAAAATAATAAAAGCCGATCAACCCGGGCAAAACCACAACCAGAGGCACCAAGATTTTCAAAAGTCCGGTAAAGAGCAGGCCTTTTTGTGCCTCCTTCAAATTGACCGCACCCAAGACCCGCTGGATGATGGATTGGTGCATCGTCCAAAAATAGATTTGATTGAGTAAAAAGCCCGTGAATAGAACTTCAAAAGGAAGAATGGCCGTACGCGCCCCCTCGCCCACACCTGATTCTTTACTGATGACATTAAATTTTTCAGGACTGTTTTCAAAAACCTTTCCAAAACCCTCGAAAAGATTACCATCACCGATTGCCAATAAAGCCAAAATAGGCACGAGTAATCCGGCTACGAGTAATCCGAATCCGTTTATGGTATCGGTATAGGCTACCATTTTTAGTCCCCCAAATATAGCGTAGACCGCTCCAATAACTCCTACCACTAAAATCGTTATCCAAATACCTTGTTGTTGATTTACGCCCAACAAGTCTGAAATTTCAAAAATAGCTTCAATATTCAGTGCGCCTGTGTACAGAACAATTGGAAGTAAGGTCGCTACAAAAGAAAAAATCAAAAGTACAGCCACCAGGGTACGGGTTAACCCATCGAATCTTTTTTCAAGAAATTCGGGTATGGTGGTCAATCCCATTTTAAGATAGCGGGGGGCAAAATATAAGGCAGCGATTACCAAGGCTATGGCAGACGTAACCTCCCACGCGATAATAATTGCGCCGTTGCGATAGGCAGAACCATTAAGGCCCACCAGATGTTCGGTAGAAATATTTGTTAGTAAAAGCGATCCGGCAATCACGATACCTGTCAAAGAGCGACCTCCTAAAAAATAACCATCACGGGTATCGAGCTTATCACGTCGTAATTTCCAAGTTGCGTAGAAGGCTACGAAACCTGTGAACAAAAGAAAAGTTAGTAAGGCCATTGGGGTTAAATGTAAGAATTTTTATGAAATGACCCTCAACTTCTTTATGAAACAGGCGGCGCATTATCAAAAATAGCTTTAAAACACCATCAATTCAGGCTATAACGCTTATCGAAATGATGTTTCAAAACGAAAATTTGAATCCCCATAAAAAAAGTAAGTCCCAAAAACCCGTATACATAAATATTGGAAACTGATCGGTAGGGGATTTCGACAGAAAAGTCAAACGCTGCCAATTTGTTCAATACTGAAAAGGCGGGCGAATTGATTTCCATTCGGGGGTTTCCAAAAATAACATACAAAAATATTCCAAAAACGATAGTTGCCAAAACCACCCAAGCCGATTTTGAAATCAAAGGTTTGTAGCTAATAGCACTTTTTTTGGTTTCCGATTGAATTTTTGAAAGTACGGATTTTGTAAAATCGATGGAAGGCTGTTCCAACCCGATTTCATCAACGACTCTTTTTACGAAAATATCCAGTTCCTTCTCCTTATTTTCTTCCATAACTTCTTATCATTTCCGGTTCCAAACTGTTTTTTAATATAGCCGCCAACCTTTTTCTGCTTCTAAACAATCGGACTTTTACCGTATTGGCCTCTACTCCGATAATTTTCGAGATTTCCTTTAAAGACAGTTCTTCAAAATAATGCAAGGTTAGTACTATACTATCTTCTTCCTGTAATTGGTTCATCGCATTTTTCAACATTGTTTTGCGCTCTTTAGCTTCCAATACAGCTAAGGTATTTTCAAGCGACGGTATCTGCTGTTCGGTAAATTCGTCTAATGAAGTAGTGGTTAAATTTCTTCCTTGCTTTTTTAAATAGTCCAAACTTCGATGATATGCTATTTTGTACAACCAGGTCGAAAATTTAGAATCTCCCTTAAAAGTCTGCAATGCTTGATACATTTTCACAAATACATCTTGTGACACCTCTTCGGCCTCTTCCCTATTTTTTAATACTTTCATCGCCAAGGTAAAGACCATGTACTTATAACGATTTACCAAAACCGCAAAGGCATGGGTATCCCCAGTGACGGCTTTATCAATATAACTTTGGTCTAGGTCGAGGCTCATCTGCTATATATGACGTACAAATTACAAATAGGGTTACCGATTTTTTCATAAAAAACCTTTTTTGTGTAACCTGTTCAAAATAATCACCGTCATATATGGTGAACGAGTTTATTAATCAATTAAAAAACAATCACATGGCAGCAGCAATCTTAATACCTATTAGCTTTTTTATTTTCTTATTTGCAACACTATATCTTTATTTCACCACAAGAAACAAAGAACGCATGGCGTTAATTGAGAAAGGGGCTGAAGCGAGCATTTTTGTTCAAGGAAGGCCCAAAGGAGCGGCACCCGTTTGGAAAGTCTTTATACTAAATTTGGCTTTGTTACTGATGGGTATTGGTCTAGCAATATTTATCGGTTCATTTATGGAATACTCCCTCGGTGTTGATGACGATGTAGCTTATCCAGGCAGTATTTTCTTAATGGCCGGTGTAGGTCTTTTGACAGGTTTCTTTATTACAAAGAAACTAGACAAGGAAGAATAGAATCACCATTATTACTTTAAAGAGCAAAAATTTATAGGATTAAAAAACCAGGGTGTAAGCTCTGGTTTTTTATTTTTTGTAAAAAAAGCGCTATTAAATCTTTTTTGACACTTATTTTTTAAAACTTTTCAACGCAAGAAATCTTATGTATATTACCTAAATAAAAGGGAGCTATATCATGGAGGGTAATCTGAACTTGAATTTTCAGCCCATAATAGATTTGTTCGGATTCATACAAGGTGTAACCTTGGGTATTTTACTTGTTATTATAAACAAGCGAAAATATAGAAGCACTTTTTTTCTCGGTCTTTTTCTAATATTCTACTCGCTTCAATTAATAGTATTTATTTTCGACAACCCTAATTCATTCATATTTAGCCCCAATTTATTTCTTTTACCCTTCAATTTCTCATGGTTAATTTTCCCCTTGTTCTTTCTCTACACCCAACAAGTTTCAATACTTTCTAATGTTAAGACCAAATATTGGTTGCTTTATCCCGGTATAATAGCCTTCTCTATTCAAATAGTTGTTTTTTTTCTTCCCTATGATACTAAACAAGTTATTGCCAATAGTGAATTGTTCAGTCTTTTATTTTGGGAATTGGCGGATTTTTATTCTTGGATTATAGGCATCTGGAATTTACGCTTACTCTATAGACATAGAATAGAGGTTCAAAACACATACTCTTTTATTACTTATAAAGAATTACAATGGGCCCGCATTTTTCTTATCTATCTTTTATCTATATCCATAATTTCCCATATTCTAACCTATGGTTACGCCATACTGTCTCATTATAAAGTTTACTTAGCAGCATTGGATTTAATTGCCATTTATTGGTTATCTTATTTTGGAATTGTTCAACGCAATGTACTCTCTATATTAACTAATGCGGGGTTCTCCGGTGATTCCCAAAATAAACCCATTGAGCAAAAACTATCGGCTACCATCGCGCCGAAGAAGTTGGAAGGTCTTATGATGAAAATAGAGAATCATATGACACGCACTGAAAGTTTTATGAATCCCGATCTGACCATTATGGATCTTGCCGAAGGAATAAATGGACATCCAAAATCTGTATCGATTGCTATCAACAGCAATAGTAAACAAAACTTCAATTCTTATGTGAACCAATTCCGTATCGAAAAAGCCATATCACTCTTAACAAAAAAGAAAATGGAAAACTTAAGCATCGAAGGAATTGGCAAAGAGGCTGGGTTTCATAGTAAGAGCGCTTTCTATTCGGCTTTCAAAAAGTTTACCGGTACAACTCCATCGAAGTACAAAGAAAATGTAATAGCATGACTTCAAATTGTCTTTTGCAATTCTTTGTATGAAAATTGGGATCCGCAATGGGTACTAATTCCTTAAAAATACCTCCTAAACCCTCAAATAACTCCTTTTCGGTTCTAAATTCTGAAATCAGAACTTCTTCGTGCCTCAATTTATAGACAAAACCCAGGTACTTTTACAATATTTGCACACCAAAATAATCAAGGCCGATAGGGTTCAATATATTGTTTGTCAACTCAATAAATACTTTTGATGAATCTAAAAAATCGTAGAAGAAAATAGTCTATGAAAACATTGGATAAAGAAGCTTGGATTTTCTTGACCATTCTGTGGGGTTTATTCATACTCTGGGAATATCAACTTTTTAGCTTATAATTTTTTGCAAAAGAGCATGACATTGCATATGATTTATTAGTTCTAATTATTTTAATTCTCATCGCTGTACGGATAATATATAGTCAACTTGAAAATAGAAGATAGCCTTTGAAATGTATCGAAGTAAATGCAGTTGGAAATTTCGATTCCTGGGACTCCATTAGACTGAGCGAACTTAAAAGGAAAGAAATAAGCGAGTCACTAGGTCAGAAGCTTTTATTCGAAAATGAAAACATCAGGGTTTGGTAGGTAGTTTTGTCCCCTGGTGAACGTCTTCCTTTTCGTAAAATTAGCAATGACTACAATTTCACATCGACAACGGATGGCTTGGCCATGAGCCGAGATGCGAATGGCAAAATGGTCTTAGTTATAGCAAAAAAAGGAGAACCTAAATCTGTAAAGCATAATGGCAACGAGTCGATTTGTGATTTTTAAAATATTGACGAAAATATTCTTTTTCTTCACGCTATAGAGTTTAAACCATTGATCAAAAGATCCGAAAAACGAAAATAAAATCATTTCAATAGTTTATATATCAAGTGATTATCTGCATTTTCAATAAAATGAAAAGAGAAGTAAAGTTCCCCCGTAAGTAACTTTTCGGCAGAAAATCACAATAGCCGCCCTGATATTTGTCAGGGCGGTTTTTTATCTTTAGGGAATGAAAATCATTTCTACTAATATCGGCGAACCCACCTCCTTCGTTTGGAACGGAAAAGAAGAGGTGACTGGCATCTTTAAATATCCGGTTGACGAACCCCTCTTCCTCAGAAAAAATGATGTTGCAAAAGATACCATTATCAATCGGGTCAACCATGGAGGTCTGAACAAAGCATGTTACCTTTTTGCTTCGGATAATTATCCGTATTGGCAAAAATTATATCCATATTTGAAGTGGGATTGGGGCATGTTCGGAGAAAATCTTACAGTAGAAGGCCTAAGCGAATCCGAAGTGCGCATCGGTGATATTTATAAAATTGGGACAGCACTTGCACAAATCTCCCAACCACGCGAACCCTGTTATAAATTAGGCGTAAGGTTTGACGACCCGTCCATATTGAAAAAATTCATTCTCCATAGGCGTCCCGGTACTTATGCTCGAATTCTAGAAGAAGGAGAGGTACAAAAAGGAGATGAATTTCAACTGGTCGAGCAATCAAAAAATACACTCACCGTACAACAGTTCTATGAACTGATGTTTGCGAAGGAGAAGTCTGAACAATTACTCAAACTTTTTCTGGACAACCCATCGGTACCTCAATACAAAAAGGAACGGTATAAAAAGTATCTTTAGCGGTTATGAACTACCCTTGGCACTTCTACCTTATGGCAGCTACTTATCTGATAGCGGGCCTAATGCATTTTATAAGACCTAAAATGTACATGCGAATCTTGCCCGGCTATCTGCCAGGGCATAAGCTCTTAGTCACCCTTAGTGGCCTTGCAGAGATTTTTCTCGGAGTCGCATTATGTTTTTCCGCGACCAAAAATTTCGCCGTATATAGTATTATTGCCATGTTAACATTTTTTTTGCCAGTACATTTCCATATGCTTTTTGATAAAAAGGCGTCAATGGGTCTTCCCAAATGGATGTTAATATGGCGTATTCCCCTTCAATTCGGATTGATGTTCTGGGCCTACTGGTACTTAAAATTCTAGCATAAAAAACCCCAAGGTTTAAAAAACAATGGGGCTTTAGCTCAAACTATAGCTCAACTTAAACTAACTACTTTACCACAATATCCTCAAAATAGGTATTGTTACTGTCACGAACTAAGACCGTATAACTATCTTCATAGGCTTTTGTGAAATTGAACGCTTTTTCGATAATCATTTCGTTTACGTGTTTTTCCGAAAAAAGCAATCGGTTACTACTGTCGTATACTTCAATTTCTACTTCCTTTTTAGAAAGGTTCAAAAGATTCAGGTAGACCTTCCCATTTTTTTTTCTAAAAACCGGCTTGCTATTCTCTTTTCTTTTAGTAATCTTGACATCTGCACCAGCTATATTGATAGTATAGATGATGGTTTTCATCGCATCTTCGGTCGTAAAGTAATACAATCCATCTTTGAGGTTTTTCAGATCAAATTTCTTGGTGTACGAAACGTTTTCGATATTTTCGAAATAAATAACGTTGTTGTCCGCGTCTATGAGTTCTATCTTGGTTGCGCCAGATGTTGAATCCAATTCATAAATTAGACTTTTAGCATCCGTTTTGGTTACCAAGCTCAATTTTTCTTCGTTCGCTATGCTAGTTGTTGTTACAAACATAAGTGCAATCATTGCTGCTGTTCTTACTATTTTTTTCATGTCATTTTTGTTTTTAATCCTGCTTTACAACAGTGTAGGTTAATAATTTGGCACAAACTTACTGCCGAGCTATCGACCTCACTACCACAGATTTTTCCAGTTTATGTGCTATTTTAACTATGGAATTGGCCAAAAAACGTCATAAAGGTAATTTTGAACATATTTTGGTTAATTTTGCAAAGTGCTGTTGTATTATCCTACAGTAAATTTGTATTATGAACAAGACTTTAGCCCTAAATCAAAAACCTGCTTTTGAAGCTATTGAACCTAGCTTCGGACACTCTTATACGTATCAGAAATTCGATGCGTCAAAGAACAACAAGCAGACCATTTGGCACTACCACCCCGAGATTGAGCTGGTGCACGTACACGGAGGGTCGGGCAAACGACAGATCGGTAGCCACGTATCATATTACTCTGACGGCGACCTTATATTAATAGGTAGTAACCTGCCCCACTGTGGATTTACCGATAAATTGACCGGAAACGAAAGTGAGACGGTCATACAAATGAAGCAAGACTTCTTGGGCAATGACTTCTTTAACATTCCCGAGATGAAGAAAATTCAATCTTTGTTTGAAATGGCCAAAGGTGGGCTTGCGTTCTCCGGCAAGACCAAACGGAAAATTGGTGAAAAAATCTTAATCTTAGAATATCAGAGCGATTTTCAACGCCTGCTTTCGATTTTGAATATTCTAAATGAACTCGGTTCATCAAAAGAATTTAAAATATTGAATGCCGAAGGGTTCTCTTTAGAGGCCGATGTAAAAGATAATGACCGGATCAATATCGTTTTCAACCACGTGAAAAATCGTTTTAAGGAAGAAATTACCCTAGACGAAATAGCAAATTTAGTAAGTATGACGGTACCCTCGTTCTGTCGCTACTTTAAAAAAATAACCAACAAGACTTTTGTACAGTTCGTAAACGAATACCGTCTGGTGCATGCATCTAAACTTCTGGCCGAGCAGCCCTTGAGTATTACGGAGGTCTGTTTTGAAAGCGGATTCAACAATTTCTCGCATTTTAATAAACAGTTCAAGGCTTTTACTGGTCAAAACCCTTCCGAGTACAGAAATCAATTAAAAACGGTGCTGCAATAATGGCCAATCTTTTTTCTGAGGAAATAGACATGAACCTACCTGATAGTGCCATAACCTACTATCCTGGTTTTTTAGATACCGACAAGGCCGATTTTTATTTTGAGCACCTCAGAAAGAAAATTCCATGGCAGCAAGATGATATTAAAGTATTTGGAAAAGTATATGCTCAACCAAGGTTAACCGCCCTTTTCGGTAACAACGGGAGGCCGTACTCCTATTCGAACATCACTATGCAACCGCATAAATTCACCAGAGAGCTACTTGAAATCAAGAAAAAGATCGAAGCTAAAAGCAATGTTAATTTCACCACCTGTTTAGCAAACCTGTATAGGGATGGCAAAGACAGCAACGGTTGGCACGCCGATAATGAAAAAGAATTGGGGCTGAACCCAGTAATCGCCTCGGTGAATTTGGGCCAAGAGCGCTTTTTTCATCTCAAACATAGAACCGAGCAAGACCTTAAGCATAAACTTTTGTTGGAACACGGTAGCCTGTTACTGATGCAAGGGTCCACACAGCACAATTGGTTACATCAAATTGCAAAAACCGCAAGACCGATAGGAGCGCGTATCAACTTAACTTTTAGAGTTATAAACTAAAAAAATCGGTTAGTGACTAACCGATTTTTTAAGAGCCCGTTTAAGAATTTATGATTGAATTTTTTATGAGCTATTTTTGATATAGAACGAGGCAAAATTTCAAAGAATAGCAGAGCTACGGTTTTAAATTTTAACGAAATTCTGTACTATAAGAGGCATAAAAAAACAATTGATAGATTCTTAAACAGGCTCTAAACCCTTTCACAAAGTAGATCACTGTCTTTAGCAGATGGGCGGCTACTAATTTCCTCATGACCTACTTCAATACAATAACTTCAAATCGTATACCGAGGTATAGCAGATCGTCAAGTTTCTCTTTTTTGGGATGAACTGAAAAAACTTATACGATTATAGCAATAGTCAGAATCGAAATGGTATGGTAAGACAGAACTCCATTTGACGCTATTTTTTTTTCAGTTCGATGTATCGGAACAGAAAAGCATAGAAATTATGCGGGGCGATATGAAGCCAAGTAGTTTCAGAATGTGGCGAAAACGGGTGCAAGGCAGAATTACCAAGCACTCTAAGCTACGACAAGACGATTTTATCGGTTCGAATGTTCAAGGCAAAAAAATATTTTCAGAAATAAGATTTCAAAACGGTAAGGTGTAGCGTTTTGCTCCTTCTCCTACAAAGGGAAAGGAGCCTCTTTCATTCAAATAATCCGTTTAGAACCTTCGCCAATCGCAATCCCCCTTTTTGAAGTTGTATTTCAACTGTATCCCACCAAACGTACCTGTAACGATAGAATAACTTTTCGCCTACCTCAACAGAATCATAGATTTCATTGGCAATATCTTGAGATTCTTCCACCCAATCGTAAATACCGCCCAGTTGAATACTTTTCTTTTGTGCTTCTGTCAAACGAGGTAACGAAGTCGCCAATTCGGTATAGCTCATTTCGTAATCGTTGATCATATTGGCATCCCAAACTTTATGTAGATTACTTCCTTTGTTGAACCATTGAACCTGAATGTCATTACCCCCTTTATCTTCAAGTCGCCCAACATGCATAGGCTGATGCAGATCACCTATCAGGTGAACTAACATTTTGAGGTAGAAAGCCTTATCTTCTTTTGAACTGTTTTTATCCTTTACGATTTCGATACACTTTTCAATTCCGATTATTAAATCTCCATATTTACTAGGTTCGACATCGGTATATTTTTTATCTGCAGGAAAATTGACATAATGCCATGCACTGAACTTTCGATAGGTACTATCGGCCTTTATCTCATCGGCAAAATTCGAGACAGCTGCCAGACTTTGCCCGTTCAATAACTTGGTAATGGCACGTTTTGCTTTTCTGGTCAGGTGCTCTTCGGCAACCTCGCCAACGGCCCTGTGGCCCATTTTTGACCAAATGTCATCGTTTGCAAAAGACAAGTTCGAAAGTAAAAGTAATAGAAAGATAGTTTTTTTCATCAGTGGAATTTCCCGTCAAAAGTAGAAAACAAGCTTTAATCTATTGTTAAGTTATACAGAGATTTCATTTTTTAATTTGATATTGCACGACCAAAACGATTTTTACAAAGCTAAAAATGAATTCTACAACTTTTAAAGCTTTCCGGTTTCTCCCTAAGGAGAAATGATAAAAAGTGTGTGCAATTCATTTTTTAAATTTTTAGACTATTGGTTTTAAAACAGATAAAATTTCCAATTTTAAGATACTGCATTATAGGAATCACAATCCTATTGGCTTTATCTATTCTCTTCTTTTTAAGCATTTACTGGGGGGCTTGGGGGAAATTACCGACCAAGAACGATTTATCCGATTTTCAATACCAAAGAGCTTCGGAAGTATATACGGCGGATAGCGTGCTCATTGGAAAATATTATCTGTATGACCGCCAGCCCATTACCTTTGAAAATATTCCGAAACATGTTCTGAACGCTTTGGTAGCTATTGAAGATGAGCGTTTTTATGAGCATTCCGGTATTGATTATCCAAGCTTTGCCCGGGTAGCCATAAAGACTGTTCTGATGCAGGACCAATCTTCGGGCGGCGGAAGCACCTTGACCCAACAATTGGCCAAAAATCTCTATCCGCGAAGGGATCGAAAAAAAGCGAACATTGCAGTTAACAAGGTAAAGGAAATGATTATCGCTTCCCGTTTAGAAGATATCTTTTCCAAAGACGAAATCTTGACGCATTACCTGAATACGGTTTCCTTTGGCGACAACACCTTCGGGGTTGAGAGCGCATCCCTTAAATTCTTCAACAAGCGTACTAAAGACCTCTACCTAGAAGAAGCGGCTACTTTGATTGGCATGCTCAAAGCAACCTATGGCTATAATCCTCGAATATTCCCTGAGAGGAGCGTCACAAGACGAAATTTAGTGTTACAGGCCATGGCGAACAACGAATTATTGTCCGTACAGCAAAAGGACAGTTTGATTGACCTCCCTATAGAACTGGACTATCGAGAATTTGACAACAATGATGGATTGGCGCCCTATTTCCGAGAAGAAGTTCGAAAACAACTAAAAAAATGGAGCCTACAACAACGTGAAGAAGGCAACGAATACAACATCTATACCGCAGGCCTAAAAGTCTATACTACCTTAGATTATAACATGCAGTACTGGGCCGAAGAGGCCATGCGCGACCACATGAAATCACTCCAAAAAAGTTTTGAGAAGAGCTATGGGAAAAATGCCCCTTGGTTACGCGACAAAAAATTGATCAAAAAATTGGTTCAACAATCAGAAAGTTACAAAAAGCTCAAAGCCTCTGGATTGGAGGAGGAAAAAATTATGGATTCGTTGAACAAAAAAAGGAAGATGGTATTGGTCGATTGGGATGGTGAAAAAACCGTCAACGCAAGCTCAATTGATAGCCTACAACATTATTTGAAGATTTTGAATATCGGCTCATTGTCCATTGATCCAAAAACAGGTGCAGTAAAAACGTGGATCGGCGGTGTTGACTTTGAACATTTCAAATATGACCATATCGCACAGAGTAAGCGACAAGTGGGGTCTACCTTTAAGCCAATTGTATATACAACGGCCTTAGAAATGGGTATTCTGCCCTGTACATATTTTTCTGCTGAAGAAGTAGCGTACGAAAATTTAAAAGGGTGGTCACCGGGCAATTCCGGGAATAAAGATGAGACGTACCTCAACTATTCAATGGAAGAAGCCCTGAGCAATTCGGTCAACACCGTCGCGGTAAAAGTGCTCGAAAAAGCAGGTATAGAAAACGTAATCACGATGGCGAAAAATATGGGAGTGTTTTCAGCACTCCCAGCACAACCATCGGTAGCCTTGGGTACGGGAGAAATTTATCTAAATGAGTTGGCCGGGGTATATGCGAGCTATATGAACAGCGGAAGAGCTATCTTCCCGTATTTAATTGAAACGATTACGGATCAAAAAGATTCTGTTTTGACCCAATTTGAACCAAAAAGAGCTGTAAAACCAGCTTTTTCTGAAGAAACGAGGCAAATTATGGTCGAGATGATGAAATCGACCATCGATAAAGGTACTGCGTCCCGCCTTCGTACAACCTATAAATTGAACAATGCCATCGCAGGAAAAACCGGAACCACGCAAAACAATAAAGATGCCTGGTTTGTAGCCCTTACGCCCAAACTGGTGCACGTTACATGGGTCGGTCTCGATAACCACGAAATCGGCTTTAAAAGTACGAGTCTTGGCCAGGGTGCGAATGCAGCACTACCTATTTTCGCTAAATTTATGCAAGAGCTGAACAAACACCCGTCGTATAATGGCATTACAAAAGCACAGTTCGAAAGGCCCAACCCTGCGGTAGTTGAAATGCTTGATTGTGAACCGGTAAAACGCGATGGTTTCTTTAAGCGCTTGTTCAAGAACCCCGACAAGAAAAAGACAAAAAAGTTCAGAAAGAAAAATGCCAATCCTTAAAAATATGGATTTATTTAAAAAATTTAATAAAGTCATTCGCAAAAAGAGGTATAAAAGAATGATCAACCTATTTCAAAACCGTCTCTAAAACCCGAATTTGATAGCAGTCTAGTTGATTTTGCTATTTAAAAAGTATTTATTGAACAATTCAGTGCAAGTTATAATGAGAAATTGAAATAAAATTAGGTCTCAAAATATGGAAATCATAAAAACGTAAAAAGTCAGTATGAGTTCAGAGAATCATTAAGCATTTGAAAATAATTCAAATAAAATTCCTTTAAATTTGGGCACCCATCGAATATAAGACTAATGATTAAAACCATTTGCGTATTTGCCTCCCTCCTTTTCGCAATAGCAATTTTCGGTCAGACTCCTAAAAAATCATTTACTGTAAAATTTATTTCGGACGTTCCGCAAATCGATGGAATTCTTGATGAAGCCACATGGCAAACCGCCGACGGACCTAATAATTTCCAACAATATTTTCCCTCAGACACCCTTTTAGCTGAGCAGCTTACGGAAATGAAGATGTTCTACAACGGTACCACACTTTTTATCGGTATAAAAATGTACTCCATAGGTAATGACTGGATCGTGCCTTCTCTAGAACGTGATTATAGGGCCAGTCAAGGTGACAATATCAGTTTGATGTTCGATACTTTCAACGACGGCACGAATGCTTTTTTATTCGGCATCAACCCCTATGGTGTAAATCGTGAAGCACTCATCTCCGGTGGTGGGGAACAGGCCCAAACCGATTTCAATTCTTCTTGGGATGTAAAATGGAAAGGAGAGACCAAAATGTTCGAGAATTATTATACGGCAGAACTCGCCATACCTTTGACCTCTCTCAAATTTCGCGAGGGTGAGACCAAATGGCGTTTTCAGAGCTACCGCTTTGACATGCAGACTAATGAGCGTAGCGTATGGAGCAATGTGCCTCAAAACCAATCGATTTTTAGCTTGGCCTTTATGGGCAATATGCTATTCGAAAAACCTTTAGGCAAGTCTCGAACACCTTTCGCAGTTATACCTTACGTAAACACAATCGCAGAGAAAGATTACATACGAGACGATAGTAATACCAATCTGAAAGTAGGCGGCGATGCAAAAGTGGCCATTGGCAATGGTATGAATCTCGACGTAACCATAAACCCAGATTTTTCGAATGTAGAGGTTGACGATATCATTACCAATCTTACAAGGTTCGAGGTTTCGTTACCTGAGAAAAGACAATTTTTTATAGATAACAGTGACCTTTTCTCAAGTTTTGGAGGTGGCAGGGATGCCAATCCTTTTTTTTCGAGGCGCATAGGTATTGCCACAGACAGTGCTGGAAATACAATAGAAAACCGGATTTTAGGAGGTATACGCTTGAGCGGAAAACTAAATGAAAACTGGCGTCTGGGCGTGCTCAGTATACAAACTGATGAGGATACAAATAACGAAATTGCCTCGAACAACAACACCATGTTCGCCTTACAAAAAAAAGTATTTGCCCGTTCTAACATCAGTATGTTCTTCATCAACCGGCAATCTTTTAAGGAATACGATTTTATCGAACGTGAAGACGAATACAACCGTGTAGTCGGTATCGATTATAACCTCGCCTCGATAAACAACAATTGGCAGGGGAAATTCTACACACACAAATCGTTTCAGCCAGATGATAACGACGGCAATTTCTCTTTAGGAGCAAATTTAGGCTACAATTCCCGAAAATACAATGTCTTTACCGACTGGGTCTATGTGGATATAGATTTCAGGTCAGATCTCGGGTTTATTAGGCGTACCGACATCGTAAAATCGGCCACTGGCGTAGAACGCGTCTTTTGGCCCAAAACGGATTTATAAACAACCACAGTTTTCAATTGTTTCCAATAATCACCTGGCAACCAAGTTTAAACTATAAGAATACGGATAGAAATATTATGGCTTCTTGGAAAGCGGAGCTAAGAAATCAATCAGAACTCGGGGTAGAATTCTTTGGGGAGTATATCTTCTTGACCAACGACTTTGACCCAACCAACACAGAAGGGAGTGTTCCCCTTCCCGGTAATCAAGGTTATAATTTCAACAGTTTCGCTATCCAATTTGAATCGAATGCCGCACGAAAGATTTCATTCGAAGGTTTTGCCCAAATAGGTGGTTTTTTCAACGGAAATCTTTTTTCCTTTGTAGGCGAGGCTACTTTGCGCCTACAGCCCAAGGTTTTGGTTTCCCTCGCATTGAACTACGATAAGATAGCATTACCCGACCCGTACGCAAGTGACGATTTCTGGCTAGTAAGCCCAAAAATCAAGGTCACGTTCAGCAAATCACTATTCTGGTCGACGTTGGTACAGTATAGTAACCAACAAGATAATCTAGGTTTCAACTCTAGATTGCAGTGGCGTTTTGCACCCTTGTCAGATTTATTTATCGTTTACAACGATAACTATTTTGTAAACACATTTGAACCGAGATACCGTTCAATAAATTTAAAACTGACGTATTGGCTGAATATTTAATGTCGATTTAAGGGGCATGAAACTGGAACCAAGGTGAAAAATGTATTTTTTTCATTACACCTGCAAAGAGAACTATTGCAAATTCAATCGGTTTTTCTCCAGACCCGATTACCTTACCTATTATCTTTGTTGTAATGGTTTAGATAGTAACCTCGGTACTATTTAGTAGCGAAAGTAAAAATGGAAGTAAGAAAAGAATTCTATACTTCATGAGTCACAAATTAAAATCTTACAGGTCAAGTTTTAGGTTTCTATTTCAAGTCAATGATGAATTCTCTGTAAACGACAGCAATGGTGCACTAAACAACAAATACCCTTAAAATGACGTTTACCCCATCAAATATGTCGATAGCGGTTTTTACAAAATAAGAATCACATTAAAACCTTACTTTTAAAAGATGTGAGTAAAACACTCTATTTTCAACAGTTATGTTAACAGGTCTCAGTCGAATCTCACATATAAAATTTCTTTTGAACCACGGTACCGATCGATAAATCTGAAATTGACCTCTTGGTTGAATATTTAGCCTCAGAGATTTGACATATGCAGCGATTAATCCTACTATTTGAAACCAATTCCATATTAAAGAGCAGTATCCTTTGGACTATCTTACTATTAGTTTGCAACGCCCCTATTTTTGCTCAAAAAGAGTTTCAATCGTTTAAAGTAAAGTATATATCCGAAACGATATTGGCTGATGGCGTTTTAGACGAGCCTATTTGGGAAACTGCCGAAAGCGCCCATAATTTTTGGGAATATTTTCCTTCGGATAGTATTAGGGCGCGACAACAGTCCGAAGTCAAGATTCTTTATGACGACACAAACCTTTACGTTGGCATAAAGGCAAGTGCACTTGGTAAAAATTATACCTTACAATCGCTAAAAAGGGATTTTAGGGGGAGCGGGGTTGACAGTTTCTCTTTGTTGTTCGACACCTACAACGACGGCACCAATGCTTTTTTGTTCGGCATAAATCCATACGGTGTTCGAAGAGAGGGACTAATTTCAAACGGTGGGGCCGACCGTCGAGACTTCAATCTATCTTGGGACGTGAAATGGCAAGGCAACTCAAAAATCTATGATGATTATTTCACGGCTGAAATGATTATCCCATTAACTTCTTTGAAATTTAAAGAAGGTGCTACAAAATGGCGCTTCAATTCGTATCGCATCGACAGCCAATCAAACGAACGTAGCAATTGGACGAACGTACCTCAGAATCAGATTATTTTCAACTTAGCGTTTATGGGCGATATGGTTTTTGAGCGACCATTGGGAAAATCGAAGACACCCATTGCGATAATACCTTATATCAATGCGATTTCACAAAAGAATTTTGAGAACGAACAAGGGCTTAACAATTTGAAAGTAGGGGGCGATTCCAAAGTCTCAATAGGCAATAATTTGAACTTAGATATTACCGTAAATCCTGATTTTTCCCAAGTTGAGGTCGATGACCAAGTGACCAATCTTACCCGATTTGAAGTTTCATTACCAGAAAAAAGACAATTTTTTATAGATAATAGTGATCTGTTTGCAAGTTTTGGTGACCAACGTGATGCCAATCCATTCTTTTCAAGACGTATTGGTATTGCAAAAGATACTGCTGACAATTTCATAGAAAACAAGATTATCGGGGGTGTTCGCTTAAGTGGCAAATTGACCAAAGATATGCGAATTGGGTTTTTGAATATTCAAACCGCGGATGATGTTCAGAACGAGATCGCATCCAACAACAATACCATGTTGGCGTTCCGGCAGCGCGTGTTTTCCCGTTCTAATATTGGTATGTTCTTGATCAACAAACAGTCATTCAAAGAATATGATTTTATTGAAAGGGAAGAAGAATATAACCGCGTATTGGGGGTCGACTACAATTTAGCCTCAAAAGACAATACATGGAACGGCAAGTTCTATGCCCATAAATCCTTTCAGCCCGAAGACAATGTCGGCAACTACTCCACCGGGGCAATCATGGCCTACAGTTCAAGAAAGTATAATTTCTATGTAAAAGGCATTTATATCGACGAAGATTTTTCCTCAGACCTTGGCTTTGTCCGAAGAACCGATATAGTAAAGAGCATTGTGAGTTTTGAACGTGTTTTCTGGCCTAGGAAAGGGATGTTGCAAAATCATTCTTTTCAATTTTTTCCCATCGTGTTATGGAGCCCCAGTCGAAACTTCAAAAATACAGATTACGATTTCAGGACTTCCTGGGAGGCCAGATTCGTTGATCAGTCTCAGTTAAGTATTGGCATGACCAATAGCTACACTTTTCTGTTCGACACCTTCGACCCCACGGACACCGATGGGGCAATTCCACTTCCTGCAAATCAGGGATATTATTATAACAGTGTGGAAATGCAGTTTCAATCGGACCAGAGAAAGCAATTTGCCTTTTCCGTGGAACCCTCGATTGGGCGTTTTTTTAACGGAAATCGATTTTCTGTGGAAAGTATGGCGACACTTCGTTTTCAACCAAAAGTCTTTCTTTCTTTGCTTCTCAACTACGACCAAATCAAACTACCAGAGCCCTACTCGAGTGCAGAAATATGGCTTTTAAGCCCTAAAATCGACATTACTTTTAGCAAATCTATTTTTTGGTCAACCTTGGTTCAATATAGTAACCAACGCGATAATCTCGGATTCAATTCAAGGTTGCAATGGCGGTTTGCACCACTATCTGATTTGTTTATAGTTTACAATGACAACTATTTTGTCAACAGTTTTCAACCCCGCAATCGGTCTATAAATCTAAAATTGACGTATTGGTTGAATCTCTAATGGTGCGAGAAGATAAAATAAAGAAAAAAGATTGAAAAAACACATGCAGATTTTGTCGTTTCAAGTTAACTTCGAACTAAAAACCAGAGAGGCCCGAAATCAATTTTTTTAAACTTATATACTCATAAACCTTTGAATTTCAAAATTCTATGTTCCGATCTTGATGGCACCTTGCTTTCTACCAAAAGTGATGTATCCGATTTTACGATAGCTGAATTTAAGAGGATAAAAGACCAGATACGCATTATTCTGGTATCTGCAAGAATGCCACGTGCCATGACCTATTTGCAGCGTAGATTAGGTATCGAAAAAGAGCCCATCATTTGTTATAATGGTGCTTTGGTCTTGGACGGGGATAATGAACTTTCGTCCACTTGCATCGAAATGCATCATTTAGAAGAGATATATCAGCTGGCATCGACGCATTCTATAAAATTGGGCATGTATTATAAAGATGAATGGTATGTTGAGGAAAATACCGAAAGAGTTCAAAAAGAGATTCGTTATACAAAAACAAAACCGCACTTTAGGGAGACTTCGGAAACCCTGCACGATTGGAAAAATCGTGATATCGGGGCACACAAGATTATGTTGATGGGTACTAAGAATACCGCAGATGCTATTTTTCCCATCCTTGAGAAAAGATTTGGTATGGAATTGCATTTATATAGGTCAAACGATACTTTAATCGAGATTGCACCGAAATCCGTATCAAAATTATCCGCCATCAAATTACTACTGAAAGATGGCGAATCGCTCGCGGATGTTCTTTCCTTCGGAGATAATTATAACGATATTAAAATGCTCGAGCACTCAGGCTACGGTGTCGCCGTTGGCAACGCTAAATCAACCGTCAAAGCCATAGCGGATACTGTTGCCCTCCCCAACTTCGAAGATGGGGTTGCACGCTATATTGAGCAGCATCTTCTATTTTGAGTATATTTGAAAAGAAGCAACACATTTCTGAATGACCGAAAACCTATTACCCGAACCTATTATCACCGATGATACCGTAGTCTTTGGTTTGTTAGCGCTAAGTCTCGGTTTTATTTTTGTAACCTCATCGATCAAATCAGGTTTTTGGAAGAAATTCTACGGTATAATACCTGCAGTATTGATGTGCTATCTTTTGCCTGCCCTCTTGTCTTCATTGGGTGTCGTAGCCGAAAAATGGCACACGGTCAACGAACTGGGCGAAGCGACCGAACATACCTCTCGATTATATTATATGGCAAGTCGTTATTTACTTCCCGCAGCATTGGTTCTCATGACACTAAGCATTGACTTGAAGGCCATTGCTAATTTGGGCTCTAAGGCCCTGATTATGTTTTTAACCGGTAGCCTTGGAATCATTATTGGCGGACCGATTGCCATTTTAATTGTTTCTGTTTTTTCTCCGGAGTCGGTTGGAGGAAATGACTTTGATGCCATTTGGAGAGGACTTTCCACCATCGCGGGAAGTTGGATCGGTGGTGGAGCGAACCAAGCTGCCATGTACGAAATTTTCAAATACACACCCGAAAAGTATGGTGGAATGGTACTTGTTGATATTTTCGTAGCCAACGTATGGATGGCAATAATTCTACTTGGAGTTGGAAAAACAAAAAGATTGGACAAATGGTTAAAAGCGGATACTTCTGCCATTGAAAAATTAAAGATCACAGTAACAGAATTTACAAATCGCATTACACGCGTACCTACCTTGGCTGATTATATGATAATGCTTGGGCTTGCTTTTACCGCTGTTGGTATCGCCCATTTTTTTGGAAGTCATATCAGTACGGCCCTCACTGAAAATGTTGCTGCGGTAGCTGACCCCACCAACTTCTTATCATTTCTAGGTTCCGGTTTCTTTTGGATGGTGGTTATTGCCACCGGGGCAGGAATCGGCATGTCTTTCACCAAAGCTAAAAATTACGAGGGCGCAGGAGCCAGTAAAATCGGAGGTATGTTCATCTACATTCTAGTGGCGACAATAGGCATGAAAGTAGATTTAGGCCGCGTTCTTGAAAACCCCGGACTCATTGCTATAGGTTTTATTTGGATTTCTATTCATGCAGGATTGTTGATCTTGGTGGCCAAACTGATAAGAGCACCCTACTTCTTTCTTGCGGTCGGGAGCCAGGCCAATGTTGGTGGTGCCGCTTCTGCACCAGTTGTGGCTGCCGAATTTCATCCCTCTTTGACGTCAGTCGGAGTCTTATTGGCTGTTTTTGGTTATGTTGTCGGTACTGGCGGGGCCTTACTCTGTGCTTATCTAATGGAAATCGCTTCGAAAGTTTAGAAACTATCTAAAAGTTACGGATATTTGCGCCACGAAAAATTGACCATGAGGAAAATCCTATTTATTTCGACGATACTTTCAGTATTAATTTCTTGCGGAAGCGGTGACACCGAAAATACAATGACCGTCACCGGAAACGTAAAGGGTCTCAAAAAAGGAACCCTATATCTACAACATATACCCGATTCTATACTGGTAACTATCGATTCGTTGCAAGTTGAAGGCAATGGCAACTTTAGTTTTAAAACCGAGTTGGAAAGTCCCGAAATATTTTACCTCTATCTCAACAAAGAAGACGCAAACGATGTCAACGACCGTATTACTTTCTTTGGAGAACCAGGGGTAATAACCATCGAGACTTCTTGGAATACATTTGACCTCAACGCGACAATAAAAGGTTCGAAAACCCAAAAAAAATTGGAAGAATACCAAAAAATCATGTCAAGGTTCAATATGAAGAACCTTGAACTTATTCAAAATGCCAACAATCAAGAAATGGCTTTGGATTCGGTTCAACTTGATTCTATGCAAAAATTGAGCAACAAAAACCTACAGCGAGGCTATGCTTTTGCCCTCAATTTTGCCTTGAGCAATAAAAATTCATTTATCGCTCCCTACATAGCTTTGGCCGAGGTTTCAGATGCTAACGTTATTTATCTCGATTCTATTTACAATTCGCTGACCCCAGAAGTTGTCGATTCGAAGTATGGAAAAAAATTAAAAACGTATTTAGCAGAAATAAAGGAATAAAAAAAATCCCGTATATACGGGATTTTTTTAAACTAATTTTTGGAATAGACTACCCTAATTTATTGACCTTTTCTACAAGAGCTACCGCCTTTTTTTCCAGTTCATTCCTGACGACTTTAAGGTGTTTCTTTCTATCGTCAAGATTCCTTTTATTTACTTTTTCAATTAAGTCGTCAAAAGTTTCGATAGCCTCATCGATAACTTTAGCACCTTCCTTTGAATCTTGTTTCTCATTGGCCGCTTCTACAATATAGACTGCCTCGATGATATCGCCTAAAACATTGTTGATGTCTTTTTTTAAATCTCTTATACTTGCCATCCTAAATTATTTTTTGCAAAAATAGGGTTTTAATATGATCGACCTGCAAGGTGTTGTCGCCTTTTTCAAAGACATCCTTGCAGGTCAAATAGTTACCTCCAAAAGTTTTGTGTTTTCTGTTCGAATACTTATCATTTTAGACATAGCCGGTACAAGCACAGTCTCTCCTTTTCTAATAGCTACCGAACCGAAATCGTTAGTAATGGTTGCCGAACCGCCCACGCACATATATATGGTAAACGAATCTCTTTCAGAAATATCTTGAATTGAATCTTTGGCCAATTCTAAATAGTTTGTCGTAAAATAAGGACAATCGACCATGGGGTTAATGACATCTTGAATATTTGAATAATCAACCTTAAAATCGTTCTTCTTTGTGTAGTCAATGGCATCTATGGCCAGTTCAGTATGTAGCTCACGAAGGTTTCCATTTTTATCCCTTCTATTAAAATCGAAAACGCGATAAGTAATATCTGAAGTCTGCTGTATTTCTGCCAATAGCACACCTGCTCCGATGGCATGTATTTTTCCCGTGTTGATAAAAAAGGTATCACCCTCCTTAACTTGCTCGTAATTTAAAAGTTCTAACAACGTATCGTTTTCCAGGCTTTTAGCATATTCAACTTTAGTCACGTCTTTATCGAAACCTACAATCAGATTAGCATTTTCATCGGCATCCATAACATACCACATCTCGGTTTTTCCAAAGGAGTAATGTCGTTTTTTGGCCAGTTCATCGTTCGGATGTAACTGAATCGAAAGATCTTGTTTAGCATCGATAAACTTGATAAGTATCGGAAAATTGTTACCGAAACGTTCGAAAACGTTTTTGCCCAATAGGTTTTCAGGTTGGCTATCGATGAGTTCTTGCAACGTAGTACCCGAAAGTTCTCCATTGGCGACTACGGAAACATCACCCGAAACGGCGGAAAGTTCCCAACTTTCACCAGTAATATCACTTTCAATAGATTTGCCCAATACTTCTTTGAGTTTTGTGCCGCCCCAAAGACGTTCTTTTAATATTGGATGGAATTTAAAGGGATACATTCTATTGCAGGTTTAATGATTCTAGATTTACCAACGCTTTCGGACGATACAAAACTTAATTTTCATTTTTTAATGCCTTAAATGCACGTCCCATATGTTCAGTGGCGTTCATACTGTTGAAAACCATTCTAATCTTACCGGTCGTATCTACTACATAGGTTTCCCTTCCGGGCACGAGCAGTAGGTTATTCTCTACTCTAAACAGTCTTCTTACTTTTTTGTCGGTGTCTGCCAAAAGAATGAATGGTAATTGATACTTGTCGGCAAATCGACGATGACTTTTCTCGGTATTTGAACTAATTCCGATGACTTCGGCCCCTAATTCTGTAAAGTCTTCGTAATTATCACGAAAACCACATGCCTCCTTAGTACATCCAGGTGTATTGTCTTTCGGGTAAAAATAAATGACCATTGGTTTCTTACCTTTCAATCGGGCACTTGAAAAAAGGTTTCCGTTTTGATCTTTCAACTTAAAATCGGGTAATTGGTCACCAACTTTTAGCCCCATTCCTATCCGTTAAAAGTTACAAAGTTACGAGGAGTTTCGTATAGCACTACTTCAAGTTGATGCTTTTGATCAATATGTTGGCGGAGTTTATTCCAAATAACCACAGAAATATTCTCTGCTGTTGGATTGAGATTTTTAAACTCGGGCACTTCGACATTTAAATTTTTATGGTCCAGAGCATCTTCGACTTCTTCCTTAATCAAGTCTTTCAAAACCTTCATGTCCATTACGAAACCTGTTTCTTTATCAATATTTCCGGTTACGCTAACAATCAGTTCGTAATTATGGCCGTGAAAATTGGGATTATTACATTTGCCGAAAACAGTGTCGTTCTTGTCAAAATCCCAGTCTTCCCGATACAATCGGTGTGCCGCATTGAAATGTGCCTTTCTGCTAACTTTTACTTTCATAGACCACCTTTATTTTGATTGATATAGTCAAAAAACCTTTCAAAAATAATCTTAAACCAAACCGTATACTTTTCGGGGTGTTCACTGATATCGTTTTTTATATCATCAGGCAGCATCCACTTCCAATCGGCTACTTCATTAGGGTTTATGACAGGATTGTCTTCGCATCTTCCGACCATAACGTGATCCAATTCATGTTCCGTAAGTCCGTTATCGAATGGTGCCTTATAAATAAACGAAAACATTTCGTTCAATTCGGCGACAAAGCCCATCTCTTCTTGTAGTCTTCTTTTACCGGCAACTATGTTCGATTCACCTACTCGCTGATGGCTGCAACAGGTATTAGTCCATAACAACGGGGAATGGTATTTATGCTCCGCGCGCTGCTGTAACATTGTTTCTCCCTTATTGTTCATGATGAAAACCGAAAATGCGCGATGTAGAACTGCCTTTTCATGAGCTTCCATTTTCGGCATCGTGCCAATCTGTTCGTCATCTTGGTTGACCAAGATTACCTCTTCTTCTTTCAAGTGCAATTTTTTTTCTGGAACTAAGAAAGCTCCTTCTAATACAAAAATAACACCTTTGATTTAGTATCGCGCCAAGAGGTCGATAAAATATAGTTATCGAACAATCAGCACCAGCAATTTCATAAAAAAGAAAACCCCTGAGTTGCAAATCAAGGGTTTTCATTCTTTCCGTGTGGATAGAGTATCAGTTCAGGTATAAATATCCTTTAAGTGTTCTACGCGCGCCTGTTGTATCTTCAAAGACGAAACTATAGAAATATGTTCCGATCGGTAATCTCTCTTCATTGCTAGACGTAAGTCTTGCCAACGAATATCCGTCAAAATAATTACCTCTTGTATTGTAAGATTCGGTAGCATATAACAAGATACCCCATCTATTGAATATTTGTAAGCTGTTATTCGGTCTTTCCTCAAGGCCCGAAATTGTGAGAATGTCGTGTACTCCATCTCCATTAGGGGTTACCACATTATAGACAACCACATCTATGTACGGAGCTTCTAAATAATCAGGCGTTCCATTATTGTTTTCATCGTCGTTGGCATAATTGCCATCAGCGTCAGTATCTTCTTCGCGGGTGGGAATCTCATCTCCGTCATCATCGATATCTCGATAGTCCAGTTCTTCATCGTTATCGGTATTCGGCAGATATGCAAAAGGATTATCGATTTCGTCGTTCACATCAGCATCTAGTACCTGTATACCTTCATAGCCATCATCAAGACCATCATCGTCTTTGTCAGAACCTATAAATAGTTCATCAGCTCTACCGTCATGGTCTTGATCGTGTGCTTCTATGGCATCGGGTACATTGTCGTTATCACTATCAAGGTCTAAATAATCAGGTAGATCTTCGCCGTCTGTGTTTACTGGGAACAGCCCCAAGTTTCCATCAATTTCATAGGCATCGTCTAAACCATTGCCATTGGTATCTTGAAGACTTGGCGGAATATATCCGGAAGTCGTCTGCGCCTCTGTATTATCCGGTACACCGTCGTTATCACTATCGATGTCCAAATAGTCGGGATACAGATCCCCGTCCGAATTGGTGGGGTTCGTAGTCGGATCGCTATCACCGTCAGTATTCAAGTCTTCAAAGCTATCCAATATACCATCGTCGTCCGTATCGAGATCAACGCTAATAGCATCAGGAACATCTCTGAAATCGACGTCACCCCCCGCATTGGCGTCGTTATCCGAATCTGGTAATATCACAGGTGCCGAAAGAAGGTCGTCTATTGTTCCACCAGCATCCGCATAGCCCGAAGTATCAGCATCTGTAGCATCATCAAGTCCATCCGTATCGATATCATTGCCCGATAATGCCAGCGCCGCTTCGGTAGTGTCATTACCGCCTTCGTTATCGGAATCGGTATCTAAATAATCAGGGGTGTCGGCACCATCAGTATTTGTTGGCTCTAATCCTGAGGAATACGCCATATCAACTCCATTGCCGTCTACAGCATTTGTAGCTACAATATATCCTACAGTAGTTTGGGCTTCTACATTGTCGGGAATACCATCGCCATCGGCATCCAAATCAAGGAAATCAAAAATCGTATCCGTATCATCGTTGCTTTCCGCCAAGGTATAATTTACATTTCCCCCGTCCGGGTCGGCCTGTACAACATCTGGTATTCCATCACTACCAACTGAACCATTGACGCGACCATCTAGGTTTGCTTCTGCATGGCCAGCTTCGACTGCATCAAGAATACCATCATTATCGCTATCTAAATCAAAATAATCAAAAACTGCATCGGTATCGGTATCAAGGGCATTACACGCAGAGACCCTAACCGTAAAGTCATCAAATACCGAATAAGAAACATTTCCATTATTTTGCTGGTTATACACATACATACGAACAGTATATGTTGTATTCTCCTCTAAATTGAAAGTGGCACCTGACGGAGCCATATCGAAAAACGCCGATACCCCATTTGTAGGGTAATGTATCCTGATATCTGAATATAGTAAAATCGAAGTGGAAAAATTATCTTTTGATATTGCCAATGCTGCATCATACGAATGGCCCACGGCCGTACCATTTGAGTTTTGATACCAGTTCATACCTATGCTTTCTATAATTGGATGTATTAAGCCTGTCGCTGTTGTAAAACTTACCTGAATGTATTCATCTTGTATGATTGCATCTGTATACGTAGCCGCATCCAAACCTGATATCTGTAATTCGGAACTGGGAGAATCACCCGTTAGACCCATACCCGTGGTTACATTTTCAGTGCTGGAGATTAACCAGTTTGAAATCGCGGGATTTTCAACAAAATTATTTGTTCTTGTTCCCACGGGAGCATTAAATTCCCATGAAAAGTAGTCGTCATCGATACACTCTAGAGCTTCATTGGAGTCGGTAATACCGTCATTGTCATCGTCAAGATCGGTTCTGTCATCAATACCGTCATTGTCAGTATCAAAAGCAGTGGAAATATAAACCGATGCCAAATCTGTACTCCCGCCTGCATCGGTTATTTCATAGTTGAAAAAGTCCGTTCCAGTAAAGCCAATACTCGGTGTATAGTTGAAAAAATCATCATAAGATTCACTTGGAGTACCACTATCGTTCAACGATATAGTACCATTGGTCGGTAAAGTAAAATTGGTTATTGCTCCATTTACCTTGGGGCCTGAACTACCGAAATTATCATTGTCAAGAATGTTTATGGCATTGTCGGTCGAATTATGTATTACATTTAAACTATCGAAAATAGCCTCGAGCTTGATTATAATAATTGCGGTTCCGGTATCACAAACGTTTGTGTTAGGAGCCGGAAGACATACTTCATACTCAAAAGTATCATTGCCCGTAAACCCGGAATCAGGAATGTAATTAAAGGTTCCATCAGGGTTGAAAGTCAATGCTCCGTTTGAAGTAGCAGAAGTTAGGGTATAGGTACTACCAGAAGGTACAAGATCATTAGCCGCAATATCGCCATTGCCCTCACGATCTAATTTTATTCTTAAACTGTCGTCTTTAGCATAAGTCTGCATCAAAAAAAACTTACCGTCTCCATGATCGTTGGTTGCTCCCAAATATCGAATCGAGGTAATAGTGGAACCAACTGGTGCCAATTCTGAAAGTTGGTAAAGTGCGATGCCTATTATCTGATTGTTTTCGTTGTTTCTTCCACTGCTCCAATAGTCGCTGGTCGTCGTCGGTGGTCCTTGTGGTAGGACCCCTGTTAAATTTCCTTGGTTTCTTATAAAAGTTTGACCTAATAATTGTTCAGGGCCTCCGCCAGAGGGTGTACCATAGAGCTCTATGTACATACAGTTATTGCCACCTCGCTCAGTTATCGCTATAACACCGTCAGGATTAGAAGGTATACCTGGACTATACACAATTGTTTGTATTTGAGCATTTGTAGTAGGAAGTGCAGCATAATTTAGACAAATATTATCACCTGCATTATTCGATTGAAAATAATGGTTCAAATTCAATGATTGATAAGCGTCTAATGCATCATTTGACCAATTTGGGCTATTACTACCGGCCACCAACTGTGTGCCGTTTAACCAAATATTATTTTGATTTTGACCACCAGGCCCTAGACGGGTCATCTCATATGATGAAGGAACCACAAAAGTTGTATAGTCAGCTCCATTAATATTTATGGATTGCAAGTTTGCAGGATCACTAAGTGTCGTTTGATTGTCGGCCCAATTGAAAGTTACCCCTGTTCTTATAGAATTGGCTTGACTATTAACCGTTTGTGTAAAACAAAAAAGCGCTATGATTAAAACCGATACCGTAATACTGGCAATTGAATTGTAGTTATTCTTCATAGGTCAAGGTTTTTAAACCTGAATCACTCAAAACCCTTTTTTCGCCCTAAACAAATGTGCGATACGTTGAAGCTTTAAGATTTTCTATTTCAGTAGACTTAGCGTCTAATTCTCCTACAAAATTACCATCGAAGTACCCGATCTAGAAAATTAGCCGATGTTCGGATGGTTTTAACCGCTTGACAGCCAAGAAGTGTTTAAAAATCAAGCGCTAACGTAGTTTTATACTTTACGTTAACGCTCAATTATGGCTTTTAAACGAGTTATAATTCTTAAAGAAAAGTAGGAATAAAATTTTTTGAGAGACAAAATCAATTTAGCCAATCAATAAACTGTAGAGGAAAGTTATATCAGCAAAATATAACGTAAATTCTTAAATAGGAAAGAATTTAGAAGAACCTTGGAGATTTCAAATTGCCCTTGGTTGTAATAAAATCATAACGAAGAATGACCTCGAAAGAGCCATCGTTAAAGACAGCACTGCCTAATTCGGTGATTTCGCGATCGTAGGCCATACCTATCAAAAATTTGTTCGAGATATTAAAGCCTAACATACCACTAAAAGCGGCATCCAAGCGGTAGGCGGCACCCAGAATGAATTTTTCGCTTATCATAAAGTTTGCCGAAATATCTACCTGTAGCGGCGCACCTTGTACCAACTTGGTTAAAAGGGTGGGTTTGAATTTCAAATTCGGATTCAAATCCCAAACATATCCGGTAATAAAATATAAATTCATTTGTTCCCGAGCGGTAGAAGGTGCCGGTCCATCTTTGAAATGTACGGTCTGTAAAATTCTTGGTACCGACAGTCCTGCATAAAATTTCTTAGTGTGATAATAGACTCCCGCCCCGAAGTTTGGTGAAAAACGATTATCAATATCCTGTTCCAAGCTTGTATCAGGGGCGATTTGATTAAGTTCCGAAAAGCGGACATCTAATAGATGGGCGGTTCCTTTCAAGCCAAAACTCAACCGACCTTCGGTAGAGGTGTGTAGCGTGTAAGAGAAGTCAATATCGAAATATGTTTCAGAAGTCGGCCCTATCTTATCATTTACGATTGACATGCCAAGACCAACACCTCTATAACCAATGGGTGAGTGTATATTTAAAGTTTGTGTCGTAGGGGCACCATCAAGGCCTACCCATTGCGAACGATGTAAAGCCGCAACACTCATATGACCACGAGATCCGGCATAACCAGGGTTTACACTGACCGTATTGTACATATATTGGGTGTACTGGGCATCTTGCTGTGCAAATACCTGTTGCACCGCCGCAAATAAGATTACGGCAAACACTATAAATAATTTGCTAGCGGTCGTTTTGAGATTTGGGATCATCATAACTGCTATCTGTTTATATAAATGTATCCTGATATGGATTTCATTTCGTCAATATTGTTTTTGTAATCTAAAATGTAGAAATAAGTTCCTACTGGTAATTTTCTATCTACATCTACTGTCACCCTGCCCTTAGAAGTGCCATCGAACACATTACCTTGAGTATTATAGGCCTGTGTACCGTAGACCAATACACCCCATCGATTGAAGATGCGTATCGAATTATCCGGGAAATTCTCTAGACCAGCTATGGTAAGTACATCGTGTACGCCATCGCCGTTAGGCGTTATCACATTAAAGACTTGAATTACTTCCTCAGAAGCATTTGGCTCAAGATATTCAGGTATACCGTCACCATCGCTATCATCGTTCGCATAGTTTCCATCGGAGTCTATGTCTTCATCTTTTGATTCTATACCATCATTATCATCATCAATATCCCTATAGTCGGGTTCCTCGTCGCCATCCGTATTCGGCAGATCACTGTACGGGTCGTTGATTTCGTCATTAACATCAATATCAATTGCCGTACTGCCTTCATAGCCATCGTCTAACCCATCATTGTCCTTATCGGAGCCTATTAAGATTACATCGGGAATTCCATCTTGGTTATAATCATGACCTTCGATAGCGTCAGGTATATTATCGTTATCACTATCTTCATCAACATAATCCGGCAGACTGTCGTTATCGGTATCTTCGGGAATGATTCCCAAATTACCATTGGCCTCATAGGCATCATCCAGTCCATTGCTGTTGAAATCTTGTCCATTTGGTTGAATATACCCGAACGTTGTTTGCGCCTCTACATTGTCTGGTATACCATCGTTATCACTATCTATATCTAAATAATCGGCAATACCATCTCCATCTGTATCCGTAGAATCAGTGATAGGATCGTTATCGGCATCCAAGTTCAAATCTTCGAAATTATCGAGAATACCATCATTATCCGCGTCTAGATCCACTACATTGGTAACTACTATCGTTACAGTCGCAGTATTACAATTCCCCAAAACATCGCAAAGAGTGTAGGTAAAAGTATCCGTCCCAACAAAATCGGTGTCCGGTGTATACGTCACCGTATCGTCAGATGGATCATTGGGCGTCCCTCCACTGTTTATAGTTACATTACCGTTGGATGGATTAGTTGTAGTTAAAGTTCCTACGGATGGAATATCATTGTCATTATCCAAAATATCGATATCGATTGGAGTATTTTCATTCGTTGCGATAGCGTCGTCGATAGCATCAACAATAGGAAGCACGTCAACGGTTACGGTTGCTGTACTGCAATCACCGAATGAATTACAGACGGTATAGTCAAATGTGTCCGGTCCGTTATAGTCCGGATTTGGAATGTAAGTGACACTATCATCTATCGGATTGTTAGGAGTACCATTATTGTCAATATTAACTGTTCCATTATCAGGTGTGTCGGAAATCATCAAAGTCCCTGTTGTCGGTAGGTCTGAATCATTAGCATAAATATCGACAACAACAGATTCATCTTCGTTTACAGTAACCAAATCGTCGACCAAGGTCGCGGATTCATCCATACATACGACCGTGAAATTCGGAAGGCTTTTGCTATTACCAGCTTTATTTATTGTTGCCGTGTAACGTACAACGGTCTGCGTAGCGATTACTGTGGGACTAGTTTGGTTTCCTGTTAACGATGGACTCCAACTAAGTGTAGCGCCTGGCGGAACTTGATTGGCAGAAATATCTAAGGTTACTTCATTAAATGGTGAGTTACAATTAGTGACGATAAAATAGCCCGTAGCATTTTGCCCACACAAAGTACCATCGTAGGTTGCGAAGTAAACTCCACGCTGGGTCACTTCGTAAAACGAATTCGTACCCAAGACGGTAGCAGTGTCGGAGGCTTCGTACCAACGATAGTTCGTTTCATCACCGCTATCAGGTGCCTGTAACAAAAACTGGGCATTTGATGCAGCAATCCCCAGTACCGTGAAAACGGCACTGAGTAAAATAGTCTTATATGTTGGGATGGATTTCAAATTGATTTGGTATCGGTTTTATTATTTTACAACGAAGACTACATTGATTAGAGAATTGTAATCCGCTGGTTGAGCAATAACGTCATAGGTCATTTCGCCGAATTCATCTACGGACACATTGGCAAAAACCGAATTATCATAGAAGGTAACATAATAGTACAATTCCGTATTCCCATAAGTAGGAATAGCAATAGGCGCTAAATTACTGGAGACCATTGGTGTTGTAAACTGTGCCGTGTACTGTGCATATAGATTCAAAGTTCTGCCTGTACCATTGGTAGCCGCATCAACAGCTATTGACGGAGGATAAAAAATTCGCGCCGCTTTTGACGTGATTGGCGCCATGGCATCAATAGCTTCTTTCACTGTTGTTTCAGTTACAAACCCTTGGGCGACCGATTTACCGGCATCATCAACATCGATTGCCGTTCTTAAAGGAACTTCATCATCGAATTGGTCATCCGTACTGCCAGCGGCCAATTCGGCCAAAGCCCCCTCTACTTCCGTAGACGTGAAGTTGGCTCCGGCATCGGTGATGTTCACCTCGTTCGCTATTTGGTCGTCAGTTCCCGCATTGTCCAATGCGCTCAAATCGGCTGTTGCCGTTCCGCCATCTTCCAGGGCGATCGTAAGTTCGTTCGTTCCCGCATTGAATAAAGTATTCGGGTCGTCCAATAGTTGGTCATCGGTACTACCTGCTGCCAGTTCGGCCAAGGCTCC